>Ga0183096_1002325_pt1 | contig 13302 bp, 4 predicted proteins | sample Biomet5_FD_127791 | JGI IMG/M metagenome (GOLD analysis project Ga0183096, IMG submission 127791) | Microbial communities from bioreactor (seeded with sewage sludge) at LBNL, California, USA - Biofuel metagenome 5 (version 2) (version 3) | ecosystem: Engineered > Bioreactor > Anaerobic >... | reverse complement strand
CGTGCTGGCCGTCGCGACGGTGCCTGCCGGTGCCGCGCAGTCCCTGCTGACGGGCTGGAGGCTCCAGCCGTCAAAGGTGTAGCCGGTGCGGGCTGGATCGGCGGGAACCGTCATATTCGCGCCGGCGCTGCCGGTGAGAACGGCCGCAGCTTCCCCGTTCATGGGGTTGAACGTGACGGTGATGGTATTTACCTGCCACTGTGCAGTGTACGTAACGTCGTCTGCGGGGAATGTGATGAATTTGGTGACTGTCTCATCGTCTGTTTTCCAGCCGGTGAAGGTGTAGCCGTCGAGGACGGGCTCAATGTAGCTCACCGGCGTGCCGTAAGCGCCGTCCATGCGTACATGGTCGGTGGAACCGCTGATATTGCCGCCGTTCAGCTCCAGCGTGACGGTGCAGATATTCGCCGTCCAGTTTGCGTAGTAGGCCGCCGGGGTCTCGGTCGTAAGGGTGATGCTTTCCGCGGCGGGATCCAGTTCGGTCCCGGAGCCGTCCTGCCCCGTATACCAGCCGCCGAAGGTATAGCCGGTGCGCTCGGGAACGGCGGGAACCCCAACGGAATCGCCCACGCTTCCGGTCAGCAGCGCGTTGCCGCTGCCGCCCATGGCGAAGAAGGCGACGCTGACGGTATCGGCGCTCCAGACGGCGTACAGGGTCTCTCCGTTCAGCGCCATGGTGTAGGTCGGGAACATGTCGCCCTCTGCGGCATTGGGTGTATCAGCCCAGCCGGCAAAGACGTAGCCGGTCTTTGCGGGAATGGTGTAGTTCAGCGGCTGGCCGATGGTTCCGTGGACGACGCTGTCATCCATTCCCTCGATCCGCCAGTTGAGCGTGATGCTGAGATCGTCGGCGCTCCACAGCGCGTAGTATGCGGTAAACGCCTGTGTGGTGTAGGTTTTTGTATCGCCTGCCGCATGGTCGGCAGTCGTGCCGAACGGGTCGAGGCCCCAGCCCAGGAAGGTGTAGCTGGGACGGTCCGCTACGTCGGACGCCGTCCAGGTCTCGCCCGGCCTGCCCGAATAAGCAGCCTCACCGCTGAGCGTTCCGCCGTTTGCACTGTACTTGACATCGACGGTAACGGCGTCCGTCCAGACGGCCACATATTCGGTGTTCTGCGCCGGGAAGGTCAGGCTGCGCTTTGCGGTGTCGTCATTCGCTCCGCTGACCTTCCAGCCCATGAACTGGCAGCCGTCCTTCGTCATCTGGCCGTAATCAACCGCCGCTCCGAAGGTGCCGCCGACCTCGGTTGCCTCGGCAGAGTCGCCGATCTTGCCGCCGTTCGGGTCGAGAGTAATTGTAATGTCTTTGACATTCCAATGGGCGTAATAGATGACATCATCTGCCGGGAAGGTTCCAAATTTCGTAACCGCTTCGCCGCCTGAAGATTTGGTAAACCAGCCCTGGAAATCATAGCCAGTGCGGGTGGGGTTGCCGGGCATCGTGTAGGTTGCTCCGGTTTTGTCTGAGAAAACACCGGTTGAAGCATCAGGCAGCGTGCCGCCCACCGGGTCAAAAGTAACAACAATGTCGCCGGCGGCCCAAACCGCATAGTAAGTTGCGGCCTCAGCCGGGAAGAGCAGGCTGCGTGTGGCTGTGGTGTCCGCGCTGTCTTGCAGCTTCCAGCCCTTGAAACGATAACCGTCTTTGGCCGGAATTGTGTAATTAACCGCGTCACCATAGCTGCCGGCGACGGTGGCATTTTGCGTGGCGCCGTCAATGTTTCCGCCGTTCAGGTTCAAAGTTACGGTGACATTTCCGGCCGCCCACCTGGCGTAATAAATTGTGTTTGAAGCGGTTGGCAGCGTGGTTCCAACCGTCACCGCCTCCGTGCAGTTTGCGTCTGCATACCAGCCGACAAAGTCGTAGCCGCTGCGGGCGGGGTCATTGGGTTTGTCAAAGGCAGCGCCGGCCTTGCCGGTGCGCACACCGGTTTCGCTGCCGGCAAACGCGCCGCCCATGGGATTGAAGGTCAGGTTGACCTGGTTGACGGCCCAGACCGCCTCAAACGTCGCTGCCGCTGCCGGATAAGTTGGGAACATGGTGGCGGTGGCGTCATTCGCTCCGCTGACCTTCCAGCCCACAAAGGCGCTGCCGGCTTTGGCGGGCACGCTGTACTCGATCACGGCGCCAAAGCTGCCGGTATAGGTTGTATCAGTGCTGCCGTCGTTCATGGTCACGGTGATCTGCCTGGCCGTCCAGTGCGCATAATAGGTTGCGTTGGCCGAGCCGAACTGGAAGTCGGTTTGTTTAGTGCCGGCGGTGGTGCCGGTGTACCAGCCGTCAAAGCTGTAGCCTTCCCGCTCAGGTGTGGGCGCCGTCAGGCTGCCCAGCGGCACGCCGCCGACAGCTTTGGTGGCGCTGCCGTCAATGGTGCCGCCGTTGCCGTCAAAGGTGACGGCAATGTCGTTGGCTTTCCAGACCGCCACATAGGTTGTGTCTTCCGCCGGGAAGGTCAAAGAGGTTTTGGCTGCGCTGTCCAGTTCGCTGGCCAGCTTCCAGCCCTCAAAGGAAAAACCAGTTTTGGTTGGGGTTTTGTAAACAATTTCATCGCCATAGGAACCTTTATATGTAGAAGTTTCAATCAGACCGCCATTTGCGTCAAGCGTTACCGTAACTTCCTTTGCCGTCCAATGTGCAAAGTAAGTGGTGTTGCTGGCCGACGGATAAGTGTTCGGGTTATCCACCACCGTTCCGGCGGTGGCTTCCGTGTACCAGTCGTCGAAGGTATAGCCGCTGCGGCTGGGGTTGGCGGGCTTGTCATAGGTGCCATAGGTTAAACCGACCCGAATGCCGGTTTCGCTGCCGGCAAACGTGCCGCCCATCGGGTCGAAGGTCACGACGCTGCCGCCATGCAGCCACACCGCTTCATAGGTGGTATCCGCCGACGGGACCGTCAGGAACATCTGCGCCGTGGCATCCTCGGTGCCGCTGACCTTCCAGCCCTTAAAGGCATATCCGTCAAGCGTCGGCACCTGATATTCCACAACTGAGCCAAAAGCCTGGTCGGTTAAAGGTTGTGTCTGCGGCGCGGCGCCGGTTCCTGCGTTCAGCGTCAGGGTAACCTTGAGCGGCGTCCACTTGGCGTAGTAGGTCACGCTGGTGCTGGGGAAGATCAGCTTTTCCGTAAGTGCCTTGGTGGTGCCCTCCAGCGTGGTGCACCAGCCGTCGAAGTCATAGCCGGTGCGGGTGACGGAATCGGCCGTGGGCGCGGTATAGCTGGTGCCCGCCTCGCCGGTGCGCACGCCGGTCTCCGGGCTTGTGAACGTGCCGCCGTTGGGGTTGTACACCACCGCCACGGTGCCGGCCGCGAACACTGCCTGATAGGTGGCGCTCTGCGCCGGGAAGGTCAGGAACATCTCGACGGTGTCGGTGTCCACCTGCCAGCCAGTGAAGCTGTAGCCGCTCTTTTGCGGAACGGTGAAGCGCACGGTCTCGCCGAATTTGCCGGTGACGGTCTGGGTCTCCGGCGCGGCGCCCTCGGCGTTGAGCGTCAGGCTGACGGTGACCGCCGCCCAGTGCGCGTAATAGGTGGCGCTCTGGGTGGGGATCTTGCCGTCCGCGGGCGCGCTCACGCTGCCGCTGGGCGTCGTGAACCAGCCGCTGAAGGTATAGCCCGTCCGGGTCGGTGTGGGGATGGTGTACGGGGTGCCGATCTCGCCAGTGTAAATCCCGATGACGTTTGTTGCAAAGCTGCCGCCCATGGCATCGTAGGTCACGGTGTTCGTCGCGGTGGTCCAGATCGCGTAGTAGGTCGTATCGGTGGCCGGAACCTTCAGCGAGGTCACCGGCGCATAGTTGCCCGCTGCCTCAGCAGCCGTGGGCTTTGTGCTCCAGCCCGTGAAGGTATAGCCCGTGCGGACGGGAGTGGGATAGGAAATGGTTGTGCCGTAGGTCTCGGTATAGACCTTCGCGGCAGCGCCGTCAACCGTGGCCGGGTAATCGTCCGTGCCGTTGGCGTTCAGCGTCACCTTGATGTTGGAGAGGATGGTCCATGTTGCTTTCAGGTAGACCTTCTGGTCACCTGTGCCGGCCACCAGCTCGGAAAATTTGGTGTCGTTGGTCAGGTCAAAGTCTTCGTTGCCTACGACTACCCATTTATCAAAGGTGTAGCCCTCTTTGGTGGGATTTTTCTCAGGCAGCAGGTTGGCGCTGGTAATGTCCACGCCCCTCGGGGAAATGGTTCCGCCGCCGTCAGTGTCATAAAGAACATTGTAAACCTTGTCGCTGTACTGCGCATAATACCAGGTGTCAACAGCCGGGCAGGCTATGGGCGCCTCCGTGCTGCTGGCAGCAGTGGTGAACCAGCCGATGAAGTGTTTTGCCGCATCATTGGACGTCGGCTTCGGCAGGCTCAGCGCGTCGCCGGGGTAGCAGTACATAACAGCATGGGCATCAGCATCAAGTGTGCCGCTGCCGGGCACGAGCGTAATCTTGACGCTCTTTTCCAGCGTGCCGTCAATGCGGGTGGCATAGTGAGAGTTTAAGGGCTGGTCGGTGATGTTCTCTGTCTGCATCCGCACCGGATATTCCGGTTCTGTAAATGTCGGCGGCGTAAAGGTCACATTTGCCGAGGTAACAGACGAAGCAAGGCGGGTCTGATAATAACCGTTGTCATCTGTGGTCGCCTCTGTCAGCTTATCGCCGTCGGTGTTGGTCAAGGTAACCTTAACCCCCGGCGCAGGCGTGCCGTCGGTGTAAATCATGCGGCCGCCGAAGGTGCCGATATTCCAGTTAAATTCCTTGTTGGCTGTGCCCGCGGCGTTGGTGGCGCTGATGACAGCGCTATAGGCTTTATTATCAAATTCGTTAACCTGGCCGCTGATAACGCCGGTGTTTGCATCCAGGCTCAGGCCGTTCGGCAGCGCGCCTTCAGCAACTGCCCAGGTAATGGGACCGGTGCCGGTGGCCGCGAGCGTCATTGAATAATGATAACCCTTAAAGGCGTCCTGATAAATTTTGCTGTTGTCCGTGGTAATTTCTGGCGCTTCCACCAGGGCAAAGCTGGCGCTCCTGGTAACCGCAGCATCCACCCAATTTTCGCCGGCCGGGGTCACGGTGACCATGGCATTCGGCGAACTTGCGCTGGTGCTGGCCGCGGAGTTGCCCGTGTAGCTCACGGTGTACTCGGAGGCAGGCACCGTAATTTCGCCAACGGTCAGCGTAATCTTCGGCGTCACTGTGGCGCCGTTAAAAGCATAAACGTTGGTGGTGCCGTCCAGCGGGTTGAGCAAGGTGAGCGTCGCCGCAGACATATCATAAAGAATTTTGAAGGTTTTAGACAAAGTGCCCATGGTTGCGCCAACAACCTCAACCGTGGCTGTGCCGGCATTGATGTTGTTTTTGTAGCTAACCGTGTAAACAGAAGGCGGAACAATTTGACCGGAATGTGTGTAAATTACCTGCACAGCCGGTTTAACAGCCGCGCCGGTCATGGCGTAACAGCCGGGTTTGCCGCTAACTCCCGCATCGGTAAAGTTGACGGTGAAACCGTTGTTCCACTGGGCGTAAAGGATTGTAACGCTGCTGGGCACGCTTGCACCGGGAGCATAAGCGGTGCCGCTGCCATTTTCCAGCGTGTTCCACATGAAGTAAGTGTCGTTGTCGCCGGTGGGACGGGTCAGGCCGGCAGCGGAGGGCGCGGTGTACGTATCGCCCGCGCAGACGATTTTGATGTCCGCCTTGCTGCCGTTCGTGCCCAGCGTGCCGCCGTTCAGATTCAGCGTCACCGGCGTCATGGCGTTAGCGTCGGCAAGTTTGCTGCTGTTAACCTCCAGCAGCGGGCGGAAGGTGTTGGTTTCTGTGGCTACAGGGTCTGTGTTAATGATGCTGTTGCCGGCAACATACTCGCGCAGGGATCTGTAGATAGCACCACTGTAGTTTGTATCCTGCACCCAGTTCCATCTGTCGCCAAGGTTTTTAATATAGGTGCTGCTCTTGCGGTAGACGGCGTCCCACTCGTTGTAGATAGTGGTGCTGTACGCAGCCGCGGTATTGTTGTTATATGCGCCGCCGCTGGGAATGCGCAGCGTGTAGTCGTCGCCGCCGAAGTCCGTTCCGAAGACCAGGTTCTTCACGTTCAGCGCGTCCCAGCTCGTTTTGGTGGTCAGCGGATAGTCGCTGATAAACACGCTGTGGTCGTAGCGATATCCATTGGTGCCGGTCGCCTTGTCCGTGGCAGCCGCAGCATTGAGGCTGGCGCTGGCATTACCGGCGCTGGCGGAGTTGAGGACATAGGCGTTGACCGTGCCGCCGTAGGTCATGGGGACATAGTGCAGCGTGGCGTCCGGCAGAGCGGTGTTCTGGGTGCCGGGAATGGTCTGGCCGGAGAAGTCGAAGTAGTAGGTCTCCCCCACCGGCAGCGTGTACTGCTCCACCGGCGTCCACTGGGCGTAGAGCATGGTGACTGCTTTGGGCACCGTGTCGCCGGGCTGATAACTCGTGCCGGTGTTGTCCGCCGCAGTGTTCCAGTGAAACGCGCTGTCAGTGTTGTTGCTGGGTCTGGTCAGGCCGACGCCGCTGGGCGCGGTGTAGCTCGTGCCGGTGCAGACGATCTGGATCGTCTTGTTGCTGCCGAGACTGCCGCCGTTAAGGTCCAGCGTGATCGGCGTAAAGCTTGCGGTGGCATCCTTGACCTCCAGCGCGGGAGCATAGTTATAATTTGTATCTGAATAGGTGAAGTTGACGGTGCCGTAATCGCGAGTGGTGGAGTTCGTGATTTTTCGCGCTACGGCAGCCGAAGCGTTGTAGCTGTCCTGTGCATATACCCAGATACTGCTCCAGTACTTGAACAGGGCGTTGTTCGCCTGCTTTGAGCCGATGGCATCGTACTCATTGTTGAGGCCGTAGGCGGTGTTGTTAAGACCGCCGCTTAGGGTACGGAGACTGTACAACCCGTTCTGATAATCCGTCCCGTAAATCAGTCCCGCGGCGTTGAGCTGGTTCCAGCTGAGGCCGTAGGTCAGGAAGTAGTTTGCTGTGAAAAGGCTGTGGGCATAAGTGTGGCCCTTTACGGCGTCGGCGTCTGTCGTCCCGGAGGCCGCAGCCGTGGCGGTGTTGTCGCCCTTGGCCGCATCATTCAGGCTGTAAGCGTTCACCGTGCCGTCAAAGGTGAAGGGCACGTAGTGCCAGGTCGTATCCGGGTTTGCATTGTTGACGGTGCCGATGGAAGCACTCTTACTCTTGAGCCCGGACAGATCGAAGTAATAGGTGTTGCCCACCGGCAGCGCGGTGATCTGCTCCTGCGTCACTGCCCATTGGGCGTAAAGTATAGTAACTGAGTTAGGCACGTCATCGCCCGGGGCGTAACTTGTGCCGCTGCCGTCCTGCGCGGTGTTCCACATAAAATAGGTAGTGTTGCCGGCGGGACGGGAAATGCCGGTGGCACTGGGTGCGGTGTAAGTGCTGCCGGTAGCAATGACATGAATGGAGCTCTTGCTCTGCACCGTGCCGCCATTGAGCTCAAGCGTGATGTCAGTGAGGCCGCCGGTTCTAAGCGCTGCGGCGTTGAGCACCTCCAGCACCGGACGGTAACCCAAGCTGCCGGTGCCGTTGTTTAGCGCGCTGTTGCGCGCAGCAGTGTTGCCGCGCACCATGTAAGACGACGCCTCGTTGGTGTCCTGCACCCACATCCAGTTGCTGCTCCAGTTTTTGAGCCAGCCGTTGGTGTTGTCCTCGCTGCCGGACTTGTTCAGGATCTGGTCCCACTCGTTGATGTAGTCGTAGGCGCCGTTGTTGCTGTTGGCGTATGTGCCGCCGCTCATGGAGCGGAGCGTGTAATTCGTCTGATAGTTCTTGCCGAATATCAGGTTCGCGGTGTTCAGCGCAGTCCGCGCCGCACCGGATACATAGTAATCCGATACAAAGAGGCTGTGGTCGTAGCGATGTCCCGCGGCATTCTCGGCATCCTCGGTCCCGGCAGCGGTGGCGCTGGCGCTCGGAGCGTCGTTGCTTCCGTCTTTCAGCACATAGGAGTACTGCGTGCCGGTGTAGGTGAAGGGCACATAGTGCAGCGTGCTGTCCGGCAGGCTGGAGTTCATGGTGCCGGGAATGCCCTGACCGGAGAGGTCAAAGTAATAGGTGCCGCCGTTGGCAAGGTTGAACTGTTCCACCGGGCTCCACTGCGCATAAAGCGTGTCGACGCCGGCGGGCAGAGAGTCGCCCTTGATATAAGTTGTGCCGGTGCCGTCCGCCGCAGTGTTCCAGGTGAAGTACTTGGTGGCGTTGCCGTGGGTCCATGTCCACGTCAGCGTATTGTATGCAACGTTGTTCGTCAGGAACCTGTCCGCGATGAACAGGCTGTGGTCGTAGCGATAGCCGAACTGGGCCGTGGAATCGGTGGCCGCGGCCGCGTATCTGGATGCGTTGGCGGCGTAAGCCTGCTGCCCGACGCTCAGCTTATAGGCGTTGACCGTGCCGGTGTAGGTGAACGGCACATAGTGCCATGTGCTGTCCGGCAGGGCGGCGTTGGCGGTGCCTGACAGGGGCGCTTTTTTGGCCGACAGGTCGAAATAGTAGGTCACGCCGGTCTCCAGCGTGAACTGCTCGGTCACGGGCTTGGCCGTCCACTGGGCATAGAGATTGGTTTCCGTGCTGGAAACGGTGTCGCCGGGGTTGTAGGCGGTGCCGGTGCCGTCCTGCTTGGTGTTCCAGTGGAAGTTCGTGCCGGTGTCGCCCGTGGGGCGGGTCAGGCCGGTCCCGGACGGCGCGGTGAAGCTGCTGCCGTCGCAGACGATCTGAATGTCATCCGTTTTTCCCGTGGAGCCCAGGGTGCCGCCGTTGAGGTGCAGCGTCACGGCCTTGAGACCGCCGTTGGTTTTCACCGTGTCGGGGTTCAGCGACTCCAGCACCGGGCGGTAGCCCGCGCCGGTGTAGCTCGTGTTTGTATAGCTGAAATATGCCGCGTTTCCGCTCTGTCCGCGCAGGATGCGGTATCCGCTGCTTGTGGAAAGCGTATCCTGCACCCAAGCCACGGCTCCACTTATATTCCTGAGGCGTCCCGCGGTGTTCAGCACATCCCACTCGTTGCCGGCAGGCGTCACATCTGTCCCGGCTTGCGAGCCGACGCTGCCGCCGGAGGACGCGCGGAGCAGGTATTTTCCGCCCTGATAAGTTCTGCCGAAGATCAGGCTGTTGTTGTTCAGCGCGTCCCAGGTAGCGGAATTACCCGCCGTCACGTTGTAATCCGCAACGAACAGCGTGCGGTCGCTGCGATAACCGATTCTGCTGTTGGGATTGGTGGTGTTCGCCGCCGCGGTGGCAGAGCCTGTGATACTGCCATTCGCGTCGCTGCGCAGGCTGTAGGCATTCACCGAGCCGGCGTAGACGAAGGGCACATAGTGCAGCGTGGTGTCCGGCAGGGCCGTGTTGACCGTGCCGGGGATCGACTCCGAGGACAGGTCGAAGTAATAGGTGCCGCCCGCCTACGGCTGCGCCGCGGCGGCAAGCGCCTCCTGCACAAACGGACCCATGGGGCTGAGCAGCCCCGCGATCATGCTGATCGTCATCAGCAAAGAGCCTGCCCGCCGTCTGAAGCTGCCCGCTCTGAAGACTTTCAGACACGCCGCGGCCGCCCCGGAGAGCCATTCAGCCCCGGAGCTTCCGATCACGCGTAATTGACGGATCCGCTTTTTCATGCCGACGCACCCCATTGTGCGCAGCTGACGAATCAGTTTTTCCATACCCTTTTCACTCCTCGTATCGTCGTTTGATGTTTTGGCGTTCAAATCGTTCTTTCTCTCCGCTGTCATATGCGTCCTACGATTCCTCCTCCGCCGCGCGGCGGATGGCGTCGGCCGTTACCGGCCGGAAGATACAGCTGTCCGCCATGAGCCGCATGGCGTCGGTCCGCTCGGCTTCGGTATCTACGATGAAATGTGATGCAATGCCCGGATTGAAATTGCGCAGGAGCTTTACAAGCTCGAAACCGCTCAGCCGCCGCATATTGGCCGCGGTGTAAACCGCATCGACGGGATGATTCGCCCCATACTTCACCGCCATAAGCGGGTCGCGAAAGGGTTCTATCAAGGCCTCCCCATACGCCGTGCGGAGGCTCTCGGTCAGAACGGCCAGCTCAGCCGCATCCGGGTCAATCACCAAAATTTTCATTTTTCAGGCTGCGCCCCTTTCTGCCAACAATTTTCCGGGTTATGATCTATTCTAATAGGGCGACAGTATCGAAACAGTATCAAAAAAAACGCATTGCCAAAAAAAAGAAAAAATTGCCCGATCGAAAGATCGGGCAATTGAGACGCAGACGTTCTTATTGGCTGTTTTTGCCTTCCAGCGAGCTGAGGGTCATCTCCGCCCAGCTGTACTGGGTCATATATTCGCCGAAATACGCGTTCACTGCCGCGGCATCACCGCGCAGGAAGCTGTAAAAATCGCAGGCCAGCGCGTCTCTGTCGACAGCAAAGCTGTTGCGCGACTTCAGGAAGACGTTCCCCGCGCCCGCGCGCTCCAGCGTGTGGCTGAGGTCCGCCAGATGCTTGCGCAGCTGTACCTTTCTGGAATATCCGTCGTCCTCCCACAGCGCACAGCAAAGCTCCCCCGTGTTCGCGGGCGCGCCCCGGCGGTCCACCAGATAGGCAAACAGCTCTTTTGTGCGGGAAAACTCGAAGCGAAGCGGCTGTCCGTCCGCGTAGACCTCAAAATTCCCGAAGCATTGCACCCGCAGGCGGCTCGTCTTTTTCTCAGTGACCGGGCGCCGGAGATTCGCAAGCTCCGTCTCAATCATCTCCTTCGTCGTGGGCTTCATGACGTAGCCGCTGGCCCGCAGCTTCAGCGCGTCGCCGGTGTACTGCGAATAGCCGGTAACGAAAATGATGTTGATCTCCGGCATCAGATCCTTCAGCCGCTTCGCCAGCTCGATCCCTGTCATCCCGTACATCTGAATGTCAAGAAACGCCACGTCGGCCTTTTTCTGCCCGGCAAACTCCAGCAGCTCCAGCGGATCGTTGAAAGCAAAAAGCTCGGCCTCCGGTCTCGCCGCCCGTATCGACGCGGAAAGCAGCTCCAGAGGGATACGCTCGTCGTCGCAGGCCAGGATGATCATTTTGTTTTCCTCTCTTTCGGAATTCGTATCGTGGCGTCGGTCCCGACGCCGGCTTCGCTCTTGACGGTCAGCGTGCCGCCGGACAGTTTCTCTATGCGTCTGCGGATGTTTTCTATGCCCCTGTGCGGATCGTCGTCTTCAGCCAAGCCCTGTTCAAAGCCTTCGCAGTTATCGCTTACGGTGACCTCGTAACAGTCCGCCAGTTCGTGCGCGGCAACCAGAATACTGCCGCCGGACTTTCTGGTGCTGACTCCGTGGCGCACCGCGTTTTCCACCAGCGGCTGCACGCTGATGAACGGCAGGGAGAAATCCGTGGTCTGAATGTCGTAGCTGAAGTTCAGCCGGCCCTCAAAGCGCTGCTTTTCCAAAAAGAGATAATTCTTTACATGCGTAAGCTCCTGCTCGAACGGCACAGGACCCGCCGTGACCAGAGAATTGAGATTTTCCCGCAGGTAATTGGAAAAAACCAGCGTTGTCTGCTTTGCGCGCTGCGGATCTTTATCACAGTAATAGACGATCACGGAGAGCGCGTTGTAAAGAAAATGCGGCTGGATCTGGCTGCGCATGATATCGACGCGGGAACGCGTCAGCTCCTCCCGCTGCTTGGATAGCTCCGTTTCCCGGTCCACATAGATGGTCAGGTATAAAAGCAGCAGCGCGAGAAAGATGAGCAGCGCGGCCAGCGGCCATTGAGGGACCCTGTCCTCCAAAAAATAAATCACTGCGGAGAGCAAGACATACAGGACATAACCCAGATATTCCAGCCGTTTCTGCCTGGAGCTGCAGCGAACCACCCCCCAGGCGGCGTAAGCCGTGGCCAGCAGCAGATAAAAGTAATTCACGCCCACCCGCAGGTACGCAAGCGGCGTGTCCTGAAAGTGGTTGTTCTCGTCGATGAAGAACATCCAGCCGGTAAAGACGGAGGTGATGAGCATCACGGAAAGGGCCGCGGTCGGGAACGCCAGCAGAACCTTCTTCTTTTTCCCAAACCGGCTGTAACGTCCCGAGCGCTCCGCCACGAAGCAGTACCAATAATAGCATCCCCAGGAGACAGCCATGTCGGCCGCCGCATTGATGGCGCCGTTGACGAGCTTCGGCGGGAACAGGATGTTGTCCGAATTCATCGCCCAGAGTATATCGGTGGACAGCAGCACGATAAACCAGATGAACATGATTTGCAGAATCCGAATCTCCCGGTCCGACCCCAGGCCGCATTTCAGCCGGAACAGCAGGATCACGGAGAAAATAATGCAAAAGACCTCCGTGGAGATATAGGCGCCGTACATGCTGGTCATGAACATCCCCTCCCCGTTTCGCAAATCCGAATCCGTGATTGTCGGACGCCGCGGTTCACCATGAGTGTATCGCGGCAAGCGCAAAAATGCAAATACAAGCGTCATCTGCTTTTTATTTTTGTATCCGCGCCCGGTACCTCTCCCGCTCCGGCTTTTCTTTCTCCGCCCCGGGACGCCTCACCGCCGCCCGGACGGACCAGGGTTCGAGCCAGGCTGCGGTTGTCTGCTTTTTCCAGGAACAGGCGCAGCGCATCTTGTACGCCCGGTTGCAGATGAGCCGCGTCGGGTCGGGATGCGGCGGCCGGCGCCGCACGCATTTTTGAAAATTTACCCGTTTGGGCAATGGGAAAATTTCTTTTATTTGGTATAATCATATTGAAAGAGCTTGATTGGGGGAGGCGAAAACGTGAAGCTGAAAACCACCTACGCCCGTCCGCGCATAGACGCTCTGCTCGCGCGCACCGCAGATTACCCCCTCGTAAGCCTGGTCGCCGGGGCGGGCTACGGCAAGACCACAGCGGCGAGGGAATTTCTCAAAAAATCGAGCCTTGCTTACGCCTTCGTGGCATTGACTGACGGCGACGGCGACGTGTTCTGGGACAAGCTCTGCGCCGCCGTGGAGGGCCACGGCAAGTCCGCCGCCGACACGCTGCGGGTCCTCGGCCTGCCCATCGGCCCGTGGCCGGTGTCGCGGGTGGTGAAGCTGGCGCGGGAAATCTGCGCCAGCCCCTTCCTGCTGTGCATCGACGACTATCAGCTTCTGCCGGACGACAGCCCCGTGCACAAACTCATTGAAACGATGGCGTTCGAGAACGTACCCAACCTGCACATTCTCCTGCTCTCCCGGGCCCAGCCGAATATCCGTCTCTACACCCTTGCGTCCAAGGAGCTGGCGCTGTGCATCGACGCGGACACGCTGGCGTTCAACATGGCGGAGACCGACGGCTGTCTCGGCG
>Ga0183096_1002324_pt1 | contig 13305 bp, 9 predicted proteins | sample Biomet5_FD_127791 | JGI IMG/M metagenome (GOLD analysis project Ga0183096, IMG submission 127791) | Microbial communities from bioreactor (seeded with sewage sludge) at LBNL, California, USA - Biofuel metagenome 5 (version 2) (version 3) | ecosystem: Engineered > Bioreactor > Anaerobic >... | reverse complement strand
GCACCCGGAGCCGTCTTTGCCATACCTGTAAGTTCAAAATTCACAAAGTTCCCTTTATCCCCGGCAAACAATAATTTTTGACCTGCAGAAACAGCCAGTTGAGAACCTATATTGACTGTATTACTACCATTTTTCCATTTTTTCATTGCCTTAGCTTGACTGAAAACAGAAGATGACACTGCCATTAGCAGTAATAATATGGATAAGAAAGAATAAAAGATATGTTTCATGGTAATTTGTTTTTTACTGACCACAAAGATATAAAATATTTAACTACAATAAAATTAGCATCTGATATTATAGCCTTAACTTTTCTACATTGAAAAAAAATATCAGTATCCCGTTTTGAAAACCTCTGTTTATTGCATTTGCAAAAGCTCGAAAGAGAATCGAAACGGTATTTTCTCAGCTTGCTGATCAGTTTATGTTGATAAGAAATTATGTCAAAAAACACAAGGTTACATATTTTAACCATAAGCAGGTTACTTCTGCCAACGTACCAAAAGGGAGTTTAGATCATTGACATTATATCTTTATAATATAATGTTTTACAACTTGCTAGATTGAATTGCATTAACAATATAAAAAAACAATAAGCCGACACAAATTCTAAAGGGACATGCTTTACAACATAATTATATTCAATCCACCCACTTCATAACAAAGTATATTTGTATTCAAATTGTTTGTGTAAACAACAATAATTCTTTAAAGAACAAATAACTAACCATGGTAAACAAACCTCTTAGAATTTTTTTTCTACTATCCTTTCTCTTGCTTGGATTGAATTTTTCAAACGTCACAAAGGCAAACAACCACGACGTATTGTCCCCCAATAAAAAACTGGTGATGCACATCCAACAACAAACAAATGGAGGGTTGACTTATTCGTTTACAGCTAATAGGACATTATTAATTGATAAATCTCAAATGGGATTCAAATTGGAATCAAAAGAGATTGTTCCCGGTCTTGGATGGATTATCAAGCACATTTCGAAAAAAGTAATACGAAGCGTTTGGAAGCCAGTATGGGGAAAACGCGCCGTCGTACCGGATCGTTATAATGAACCGACTATCGAAATGGAACGTTCATCAGCAGCCCTCAACAAAAAAAATCAGGCAACAGCTCCGAATAAGATCGACTTGATCGCGCGCGCTTACGACGATGAAATAGCGTTCCAATATAAGATTTCAAAAGATAATAAAGGCGAAGCCAATGTGTTGGAGGAAGAGACAAATTACAACTTTGCAGGCGATTATACCGCATGGTTTTATAATGGAGAGAATCGGAATATCGGATCGGAAAAGCTGACAGCAACAGATACCATCCGTCGTCTTGTTATGACAATTAAAGCCGGAAAGAATCATTACATGGCTGTTCATGAAGCCAATCTACTAACTGGAGCGCCTTTGGTCTTACAATCAAAGAAGGGCGAACAACTATGCGATCGAGCGAATTATCTGACAAACCGAGAGGCAATCAAGATCTCCAGCAAGACAGTAAACAACAAAGAATCATTGCACCTGAAGCTGGCTTCTGGCGGTGGCGCTTGCTTAAAATTCACAAAGACAAAAATGTAATCAATAATAAAGTAAAATTATGAAGAAAATAATGTTAGCATTGTGCTGCTTCCTTACAGCTGCAGGTTGGGCACAAACATTACCCTATCAGAATCCGAACCTCAGTTCCGAACAAAGAGCGAAAGATCTGGTCTCTAGACTTACACTAAAAGAAAAAGCCATCTTGATGCACGACGAATCGGACGCTATTCCGAGACTTGGAATAAAGAAATTCCATTGGTGGAGCGAAGCTTTGCACGGATTTGCCAATCAAACAGGCGTAACAGTCTTTCCTGAACCTATCGGAATGGCAGCAACATTCAACAACAGCCTCATCTTTAATGTTTTCAATGCCGTATCCGATGAGACACGGGCACATTACAATATGAACAAAGCCAATGGAAAAGAAAATAACCAGTTCGCCGGACTTTCGGTATGGACTCCGAATATCAATATCTTCCGTGATCCGAGATGGGGACGCGGACAGGAGACGTACGGAGAAGATCCTTACTTGACCTCTGTCATGGGTGTTTCTGTTGTCAAAGGACTTCAAGGTCCCGAAAACACAAAATATAAAAAGTTACTTGCCTGTGCCAAGCATTTTGCCGTTCATTCAGGTCCGGAATGGAGCCGCCACTCTGCCAACCTCAATAATATAGAGCCGCGCGACTTATGGGAGACTTATCTTCCTGCGTTCAAAGAGTTGGTACAAAAAGCCGATGTCCGCGAAGTCATGTGCGCTTATCAGCGTCTGGATGACGAACCTTGCTGTGGGAACAGTCGCCTGCTACAACAGATTCTACGCAACGACTGGGGCTTCAAATACATTGTTGTCTCCGATTGCGGTGCCCTTAATGACTTTTGGCGAAGCCACAAATCTTCATCCGATGCCGCTCACGCTGCTGCCAAAGCCACTTTGGCGGGAACAGATGTTGAATGCTCAGGCAGTGCTTATGATAATATTCCAGAGGCTGTAGCCAAGGGACTTGTCTCGGAAAAGAATATTAACGAACATGTTATCAGACTGATGACCGGACGATTCGACTTGGGTGAGATGGATAATGATGAACTGGTCTCTTGGACAAAAATTTCCGCTTCTGTCATCAACAGCAAAGAACATCAGCAACTTGCACTCGAGACAGCCCGACAAACCATGACACTTCTGATGAACAAGAACAATATTCTTCCGATGAAAAAATCCGTAAAAAAAATCGCAGTTATCGGCCCGAATGCCAACGAAGAAAAAGTACTTTGGGGCAATTATAACGGGACACCTGTCAGCACGATAAGCATTTTAAAAGGTATCGAAGCAAAAGTGGGCAAAAACAAAATCATCTATGACAAAGGCTGTGACTGGGTAGAAGACAAAGTGATCAATTCCATTATCGACCAATGCAATATCGACGGACAGAAGGGAATCAAGGCTACGTTCTGGAACAATGCCGAGTTTAAAGGTACACCTGTTGCAAATCTACAAATTAAAGAACCTATCAATGTCACAACAATGGGACAATACACATTTGCTCCGAAAGTCAGCAACGAAAATTTCTCGGCCATCTATGAAACGGTTTACAAGCCAACCGAGAGCGGTGAGAAAGTTTTCCGTATAGATGTTTTTGGAAGAGCCGAACTATTCATCAATGGAACATCTATCTATAGAAACACTCATTGGTGGTCAAATCTTTCTTCAAGAATCCCTTACAATTTTGAGAAAGGCAAAGAATACAAAATCGAATTCAAATTCAATCAAAGTGAAAAGACTGACGCAGGGCTAAAACTCGATTTCGGATCAGAAAGTCCAATCAAATATGAAGAACTGATTACTAAAGTCAAAAAAGCCGATCTCGTCATTTTTGTAGGTGGATTGTCTTCCAGACTGGAAGGCGAAGAGATGCCAATAACTTATCCCGGATTCAAAGGAGGCGATCGTACGGATATAGAACTGCCTGCTGTCCAGCGCAACTGCTTGAAAGCATTAAAAGAAGCTGGAAAGAAAGTCATTCTCGTAAACTGCTCAGGTTCAGCTATTGCTTTCGAATCCGAAACCGAAAGTTGCCAAGCAATCCTTCAGGCATGGTATCCAGGTGAAAAGGGAGGAACAGCCGTTGCCGATGTTCTCTTCGGCGATTATAATCCGGCCGGAAAACTTCCTGTCACTTTCTACAAAAATTCTTCACAACTACCAAATTTTGAGGATTATTCAATGAAAGGACGCACCTATCGATATATGAAAGAGGATCCACTGTTCCCGTTCGGCTACGGATTAAGCTATACTACTTTTAAAGTTGGAACAGCCAAAGCTGTTCAGACAACAATCAAAGCTGGTGACGATATGACATTAACCGTTCCTATTTCCAACACTGGCAAACGTGATGGAGCTGAAGTTATCCAAGTATATATTCACAAATTCGGCGATTCTGAAGGACCAATAAAGACACTTCGTGCATTCAAACGCGTCGACATTAAAGCAGGAAAGAGCACCGATGTGAACATTCCTCTTGATGCGGAGACATTTCAATGCTACAATCCTCTGACTCAGACAATGGAAGTAGCTCCGGGCAAATATGAACTGATGTACGGCACAAGTTCCGACATGAAAGATTTGAAAACATTGAAAGTAACTTTGCAATAAATATTTCACAAACAAAATATTCCCGTCGGACGACTGCAAAACGAAAAGCATTATCCAATGAACAATGCCGAACTGATGGAACATGATATACAACAACTGAAAGAATTGTTGACTCATTACGGAAAGATTGATATTCTGTTTTTTGACGGACCTGCCGAAGGACTTAAGGAGATTCAATAGTATATACTTTTGAATCAGGGAATGATGTATACTGAATTTAGTGACCGTAGCATAGAAAAACCGACTTTGTGGAAACATAACGAAACAGGTTTATAAGGAAATGAAACAGTTATTAATAGAGTAGCATTTTAATTTCAATTTTAGTGAACGTCACGGTAATCATATTTATCTTTGCAACATGAATGGACTCAGTGACGTATTGTTATTCATATGTTACTTCATAACTGTCCGGAGAAATTTTACCATAATAGATCAGGCCTGCATCCGGGTCAACTTTCCTACGTTCCAGGACCTCATACACCATATTGTCTTTTGCCCTGGTGACAAAGTAGGCATTCTTGAGATGAAAGTGCTTATAAAGTGAATCAAACTTCACATATCCTTTGTCCATCAGGTAGTAAACGTTGGGCTCAACGGGGATTTTGTCCATGACTTTCGAATCGTGAACCCGACCGTCAGTAAGGCGGACGAATGTCGGAATAGAGCCTCTGAGATCCATCAGCGTATGCATTTTGAGTGCACCTCTACCATGATGGAAAGTGGCCCACGGGCAAAGCTTGAGCAAAGTCCTGATAAATATGCCAATCCTTCTTCTCATTCGCTTCTGCAAGTGTGGACCTGGGCATTGCCTTGAGTCCCGATCTGTAGAGGTCCTGAGTACAGAGGTTGAGTGTTGTTTCAATGTCTCTCAGACCGGAACGGTCGGTGAACTGGGCAAAGCTCATAACCATGAACTGATCACGGCATTTGAACTTTATAGAGTGTCTGTCGCCCTTGTAGTGATCGACACACTTCTTAAACTCATATTCATTAACAAGAGACATAATTTGTGCAAAGATTGTTTTTTATTCATAGCCTGCAGAATGGGGCTCAAATGCCAATTCGCAAAACTATGATTTCTAATCGAAAAATAATTCTATTCTTGTAATATATTGAAATTTAAATTAATAAACAGTGTCTGAGAATTTTTCTCCGGACAGCTATGATATAAAATATTTAACTACAATAAAATTAGCATCTGATATTATAGCCTTAACTTTCCACATTGAAAGAAGATATCAGTAACCTGTTTTGAAAACCTCCGGTAAAAGATCATTATCCGTATTACCATCGGTTTTTCATTCCACCCCTTAATGACTGTAGATAGTTTAGCATTAGCATACTCCATTGAAGAAGCGAGCTACAAATTCTTTACTCTGATTATGCGTAAACAATAATAAACATCTGGCAGCGTCATAAAATGCCCAAGCTTCAAGAACAAAGATATAAAGACAAGGAATACAATTAATTATAAAAGGATATCCTCTTGGATAATAAATCAATTTATTTCCAGTTCAAAAGAACAAACAAAAAATTATTTTATATCTTTAAGCCCCATTAAAGATATTACCATGACTGATAACAACGAGATACAGACATTTAATTACATTTTTACGAACTATAAAGAACGATTCATACACTTCGCAAGGACGTATGTTGATGATGAGATGTTAGCAGAAGATATCACTGTTGAAAGTTTGATGTATTATTGGGAAAACAGAAAAGAGCTCGATTCGCATACAAATATTTTAGCATATATTCTTACTGTCATCAAACACAAATGTTTGGATCACTTACGCCAATTACGAGTCCAGGAAAATTATATCGAATACATAAAAAATAATGAAGAGCGAAAACTAAATCTACGTGTCGCCACCTTGGAGAACTGCAATCCGGAAGAAATTTTCTCCAAAGAAGTCCAAGAGATAGTTAATAAAACCCTGCTTTCTCTTCCTGTGCAAACACGTGATATATTTATCAGAAGTCGTTATCAAAATCAAAGTCACAAAAGAATAGCTGAAGAATTGAATATTTCCACTAAAGCTGTTGAATTTCACATAACTAAAGCGCTTAAAATTCTTCGCATTACTTTAAAAGACTATTTGCCCACATTACTTTTTTTAAGCATTTGATAATGCTTGTAATAGTTCAGGTGAATAGAAAATGAGCATTCTGTCTCTAAATAATATTCTCAAATAATTCACTTTTTCGTTAGGGATACTTATGAGTTGAACGCTATATTAAGTAGAAACACGAGAAAATGAATAAAGAAACATTATACAAGTACTTTGAAGGCATTGCATCTCCAGAAGAAGAAGAGATGATTTATCACTGGCTGGATGCTTCTCCCGAGAACATAAAAGAACTATATAAAGAACGCAAATTCTTTGATTCTACGATACTTTCAGGAGATATTGATAATAAAGAAAAAATTAACAAGAAAACAAACAGGACTAAAGTAGCATTTAAATCTTGGAGCCGCGAAATACTGAAAATTGCAGCAGTCATAACAATAACTATTATTTGCGCGATGTTCTATTACCACAGTGAAAAGAAAGAAATGATATCTGCTACAAATACCCTGATTGTTCCAGCTGGTCAACGAGTCAATTTGAAATTGTCTGATGGAACAACCGTTTGGGTAAATGCCCGTTCAAAAATAATTTACCCCGCCTTCTTTTCCGGTTCCAAGCGTGAAATCAATCTGGACGGAGAAGCTTATTTTGAAGTGGTGCATAATGAGAAAAGAACATTTATTGTTCATACCCAAAAATGCGATGTAGAAGCTTTGGGAACAAAATTTAATGTGGAAGCTTATTCAGATTCAAAAAAATTCTGTGCCTCTTTGATGCAAGGCTCTATAAAGGTTTTTGATAATATAAAGCCCTCAGCTCCGATTATATTGAAACCCACCCAAGAAGTCAATTTTAAAGATGGTCAGTTAGTAGTTTCTTCTATTGATGACTATAACCATTTCCGCTGGCGTGAGGGACTATTATGTTTTGAAAACATTGCTTTCGACGAATTGATGAAACGTTTTGAGACCTGTTATGAGATTTCTATCATTGTTGAAAATACGAAGCTGAAAGATTATTCATGCAGTGGCAAATTCCGTATATCTGATGGCCTGGATAATGCTTTACGTATTTTACAAAAAAACGGGAAATATACTTTTGAAAGGAATGAAGACAATACGGTTGTTTATATAAAATAAGTCTAACTAAAAAAATATAGCCTATGAAACATGCACCATGAATTCACTTTAAATGAAATGCCGACAAGTTCTCGACGCTCATCGGCATCCAATTAACACAATTAAAATAATTAACTGTATCAATCTATTAACATCACAAAGATATGAATAATAAATTCTTATCGTGGTTTTTTTATGATAAAAAACAACGATGTAAACATTTTTTTAGAATCATGAAAGTAAGTGCTCTATTTCTGTTTTTGTTCATTTTCTGTATAAATGCAGAAAATACCAGCTCCCAGAATGTCAGAGTTACGATAAATCAAAATAATATAGAACTTCAAAAAGTTTTAAATGAAATTGAAAAGCAAACAGACTATCTATTTGTCTATGACAAATATGTAAATGTAAATCGCACAGTATCTATAAAATCAAATAAAAGCCCTTTGAAAGAAGTTCTAGGATTATTATTCGAAGGCACAGATGTAAAATTTTCTTTGGACGGAACATATATAGTGCTGTCTCGCAAAGAGAATAAAGAAAATAAGGAAAGAAATTATATAATTCAAATTACTCAACAAAAGAAAAAAATCACAGGAACAGTAACGGATCAAAAAGGAGAACCAATAATTGGAGCAAATGTTGTGGAAAAAGGGACGACGAATGGGATTATCACGGATAATGACGGTAACTTTAGTATGGAAGTAACGCCAACATCAATTCTTCAGATTTCTTATATAGGGTATTTAACTCAAGATATAAATATTGGAAGAAATAGTAATTTCACTATTAAATTGGTTGAGGACACACAAAAATTGGATGAAGTCGTTGTCGTAGGCTACGGTTCCATTGCCAAAAGATCTCTATCTACAGCTATTTCTACCGTTGACGGCTCTAAAATACGCAATATGCCGACATCCAACATCGCTCAAAGTTTAGCCGGTATGTCATCAGGTATCACACTACAGCAGATAAGCGGCGAACCTGGAGCTGCACCTGCAATACGTATCCGTGGGGCCGGTTCCATCAACAGCGGGAATGATCCTTTATATGTTATTGACGGATATCCTACTACTGATAGTGAGTTATTCAATAATATTAACCCTAATGACATTCAAAATATCCAGATTTTAAAAGATGCAGCTTCCTCTGCCATCTACGGTTCCAAAGCCGGAAATGGAGTCATCATTGTGACGACTAAGCAGGGAGAAAGCGGCAAACCGAAAATCAGTTTTTCTACCCAGTACGGTATTAGTCAGGTTCAGCAATATGTGGATGTGTTGGGTTCTTCTGATTATCTGGATATGATCATCGAAGCGCGTACCAATAACGGTACCATTTCTAAATATCCGGATTTAATCACCCTGAGAGACAGTAAAAACTATCCTGATATAAATTGGCAGAAAGAGATTTTCAGAAATGCACCAAACTTCCGTGCTAATTTTTTAGTTACAGGTGGTTCAGATGCTGTGAAATACAATCTTTCCACCAATTATCAGGATGAACAAGGAATTTTGCTAAATTCCTTTAATAAGAAAATAAGTTTAAAAGGCGGATTTGAAGCAAAGCTAAACAGATATATCTCATTAGGAGCCTCTTTCTCACCGAGTGCAAACTACACTCGTGCCCAATCACCCTCGGGAGGTAATACCGAAATGGTATCGGGTGTTATAGCAGAAGCTTTGACTTACGCTCCTATTCTTCCGGTTTATCAATCAAATGGAGATTATACTCAAGTAGCTCAGCATTATGCCGGTTTGAACGGGACTCCAAAATATGGATTAAACAATCAGATAAACAATCCTGTTTGTAATTTATTGGAAAATAAAAATAATACTTGGTCAATCAGAACTTTAAGTAATATTTATTTGGTCGTTAATCCTATCAAAAATCTGACTTTGCGTTCTACAATCAATCTCACGACCAATTCATCCAAACTGGATTATTATCAAAGCGCATATTTATTAGGTTCAAACTATTTGGGGAATAAATCTACTCCGAATCTTAATTCCATTGATGCCTATCGTGCTTCTGGATTCGGATACAATGTTTACTGGTCGTCCACAGCGACATACGACGTAAAAATTAATGAGGAAAACCATATGAATGCCGTTGCAGGTTACGATTATGAATACAACAGTTCATTCAAGGTTCAGCAAGATGATCGTACAGACAGCGATTATCCCGTTGCATACAATAATACTAACATAACAAACGTCAGCGGAGCCAATTTATGGACAGGTTCTTCTTACAATTCCGAATACGTATTTGATGCCATGTTTGGCCGTATCACTTACGACTACATGAACAAATACATTATGTCAACATCATTGCGCAGAGACCGTTCCAGCAAATTCGGTCCTGACAAGCGAGCCGGTCTTTTTTATTCCGGATCATTAGCGTGGAACATGACAGAAGAATCGTGGATGCGAAACTGTAAGTGGATGAATTTAGCAAAAATTCGGACCAGTTATGGTATCACCGGTAATGATCAGATAGGTACAGACTATGCATGGATATCTTCTTTAAGCAGCGGACATAATGTTGTTTTTGGAACAACTGCCATCAATAGCTACTATCCAAGTGGCTATTCCAATAGACAGTTAGGATGGGAGAAAAACAAGCAAATTGACTTAGGCTTTGATTTTGGATTTTTCAATCGCCTTAAATTGACGTTGGACTTGTATAAAAGAACGAGTAACATTGTGATGCCTGCTAATATTCCGAATTTCAATGGTATTGCTTCCAGTATATATATGAATTCTGGAAAAATTCAAAATAAGGGAATCGAAATACAAGTTTCTTCTCCAATCTTTGTTAAAGCATTCAAATGGGACACGAACATCAACGGGTCAACGAATAAGAACAAAATTGTATCGTTAGCTAACAACCAGACACAGCTTTCCAATCAAAGTGCAGGAACTAAATGGGGAAATGTTATTCGTAATTATGTGGGCAGACCTATGGGCGACATGTATATGCTAAAGGTCATCGGAACCTTTAATAATGCAGAAGATGTGGCCAACAATGCCAAATACGGAACAGAGACTATTGGCGATTTGATGTATGAAGACGTAAACAAAGACGGAGTCATCAATACGAGTGATTATCAGTATGTAGGCAATTACCAGCCCGATTTCACCTTTGGATGGACCAATAATTTCTCTTATAAGAATTTTGATCTTTCATTTACCGTCGATGGACAAGTTGGCGGCAAAATTATCTATGCAGCTGCCAGAGCATTCACGCTGAACAGATACGATGACAATGTTTTATCCGAATCCGGACTGAACCGTTGGAAATCAGAGTCGAATCCAGGAAACGGCAAATCGCATAAAGCCGGAACCAACAACCTAGGATCTAATATTATAGCATCAACCCGATACCTTTATAATTCAGATTATCTCCGCATCCGCAATATCACATTTGGATATACATTGCCAAATAAGATTGGTGAAAATATCGGTTTGAAAGGATTGCGCCTAAGTGCAAATATTGAAAATCTATGGACATTCGATCGTTATCCGGGCTATTCTGTTGAATCCAATTATAATGGAAATTCTGCCACGAACAACGGTGTCGACTTCGGAAGTTATCCTATTTCCAGAGTCATTACATTCGGTCTTAATATGAACTTCTAAATACGAACTGAAATGAAAACAAAAAATATGATATTATGGTCAATCCTATTCGTAACTGGATTACTATCTTCCTGCAGCGATAGTTATTTTGATAAATATCCTAGCGATAGCATGCAAATGGAGACTTACCTCACAAATGATTCTGAGATCAAAAACGTGCTATTGGATTCCTATTATTCTTTACGTGTTATCAGTGAGAACGCTATCTATATCAATGATATTTGCACAGATGTAGCCTATTATCGCAAAAAGAATAATGCGACAGACTTTATTGCACTGAATGAGAGTACATGGGATGCAACCCTCAGTTTGTCAGATTCTATTTGGGTTCAAAGTTACAAGATGATAAATAGATGCAACAATGTTCTGGATCATCTGGATAATGTAACCAGCTCAGCAAACAAGACTCAATTTGAAGGAGAAGCCAAATTTTTCAGAGCTTATGCCTATTTCACCCTAGTCCGTCTATTTGGACCTGTACCACTAACAAAAACAGTTATCACGAACTATTCTGACCTGTATGGCTATGCAAGGAACCCAACTGATGAAATCTATGAATTGATTAAATCGGATTTGTTAACAGCTATCGCCAACCTTCCTGAAAACTATTCTATGCCATCTGATAAGGGGCGCGTAACGAAGATTGCAGCCTATACCATGCAGGCTGAAATGTATATGACCTTGAATGATTTTTCCGACGCACAAAAATCCTTGGAATTTATCATCAACTATGCAAATCAGAATTCAACTGTCTTAGGTTTGGAAAGTGATGTTTCTAATATATACAATTCACAAAATCCGATAGGCAAGGAAATCATTTTGGCTGCACAGTTCAATAATGGTTCGACTATTGTATCCAACCTGCTTATGCGTCGCTGCATTCCAGCTGTAACTCCGTCCAGTCAACCAAGCTATATTTATGCAGACGGAACGGCATCGACCATATCTTCTTCACAAGGGTCCAGCTGTCTACTGATGACATGGGAACTATATAACAAACTAAAAGAAAACCCTAAAGACCAACGATACACAAAACTGGTTTACAACGGGCTTTATGATACAGAATCCGTGTCCAAAGCTTCGGATGAAGTAGAACTTACAAGTAGCGGATATGCAAAAGTTCCTGAAACTTTGAAATATTATGATTTTGACAATCAAGGACTGACCGCTTGTGCAAGTGGCTGCGACAACATCATTTATAGATATGCAGATGTCCTGCTGATGTATGCCGAATGTTTAAATGAGGCAGGTTCGGTAAGTCAAGCAGCAACTTATCTCAATATGGTTCGTAACCGGGCCGGTGTGGATAACACGACTGCAACCACCAAGAACGCCATGACACTTGCTATTGAAAACGAACGATTGCTCGAACTTAACTTTGAAGGACACCGCTGGTATGACCTTCTTCGTACGGGTAGAATCACGTCCGTGATGGAAAGCCATTTCAGCCATCGTACGCAAGGTTTGTCGGCCGTTACTCAAGCAGACGACAACGGAATGGTAGTAGCAGATTGCAACAGTACTACCGCCACTTCCACTACCAAATGGAAATGGAGCGGAACTTCAGCAGCTATCTTGTTTCCGATTCCGTACAGTCAGATTCAGTTGATGCCGAGCTGGCAGCAGAACGATCTTTATTAATTATCTAACAATAGATTACAGTTGTCATTAAAGTTAGTAAAGCTTTAATGACAACTGTAATTCATCATCTCAGCAAAATCTCTAGTAAAATTATTCAGGAAGATACGCATGTAGATACTGAATAAACTCGGCGAGGGATAGGTAAGACAGGATCGAATGTACTTTCTCTTTTAACTGAATGTAAAAGCCAATATATCCGAATGAAGCAAGTGTTTCATTCGAATGAAAAAAAATTTCTTCCGAATGAAAAGGTTCGCGCCTTCGAATGAATTTTGTGCACATAGCGGTTCACAAATTCTTAATCTACGGGATCACAGTATACTTCAAACAGCAACAAATCAACTTATTAATTGTGACGCTACGTTTCATTCGTAAAATTTTAGCGTCGTCGTTATTTTAGTAATTAATTCATATTTAGCACTTAAGCTCGGTGATGCTAAAATTATTAGCATCACATACCCACTTAGCCACAAATATCAGATTATCATTCTATATATCAATATATTAAACCATACATCTACGGTGACGCCGTATATTTCAGAAGGTTCGGGCGGGTAAAATACCTCATCGCAGAGGCACTTCCCTCTTCTAAAAAAGTATATACTCTTGGTATACGAAAGTATATACTTTGAGGGTAT
>Ga0183096_1002321_pt1 | contig 13314 bp, 11 predicted proteins | sample Biomet5_FD_127791 | JGI IMG/M metagenome (GOLD analysis project Ga0183096, IMG submission 127791) | Microbial communities from bioreactor (seeded with sewage sludge) at LBNL, California, USA - Biofuel metagenome 5 (version 2) (version 3) | ecosystem: Engineered > Bioreactor > Anaerobic >... | reverse complement strand
AGCAGGTCGGGGTGCTGCCAGACCGCGTCTCGAGCAGCACTGCCCTGGCCGGCCCGTAGCGCCGCCCACAGATTGGCCGCATCCCGGGTCCGTCGAGGCCGCAGTTCCAGCCCGAACATCGTCTTCAGCGCCGACTCGGCGGGACCTCCGGAGGCCCGGCGACGCCGCAACGTCTCGGTGAGCGGGGCGGCGGCGGGCATCCGGGCGCCGGCCACCTGGGCGACAACCTCGTCCACCCAGCCTTCGATCAGGGCCAGCAGCGTCTCCAGACGGGCCAGCACCTCGCGCTGTGCATCCGAGGTCAGCGGCGCGAACAGGCTGCCGGCCAGGGCCTGCCCGGCGGCCTCCAGTTCTTCCGGTGTGCTCACCGAGCCGAGCCGGCTTTCGATGGCCTGCTCCAGTGCGGTGCCGTCGATGCTGATCTCCCTGGCGTAGTGGTCGACCAGGGCCAACAGCTGCGGCCCGAGCCAGCCGACGGCTCCGAACAGCCGCTGACGTGCGGATTCGCGGATCGCCCAGTACAGCAAGAGGTCGGACTCAGACTGTTCCAAGCCTTCGCCGAAGGTGGCCAGGTTGGACGGCAGAATCGCCACCACCGGACGCTCGGTCAGCGGCAGGCCGATGTCGCCGGCGCTGACCACCTGTCCGGCCAGCTGGCCCAGAGCCTGACCGACCTGGCCGGCGAACATTCCGGCCACCGACAGCCGCAGCATGTGTTCCAGGCCTGGCACCTCGGCGTCGACGAGCGCGCGCAGCGCCCGGGACAGCTGGGTGACCACCGGACGCAGCAGTTCCTGCCAGGCCGCGAAAGTCTGATCGACCCAGGCCTGCCGAGTCCAGACGGCCGGCGCAGTGGCTAGCCGGGGGAAGGAGATGTCCTCGTCCAGCCACAGGTCGGCCAGCCCAACGGCATCCTTCAGCCGGGCGACCACGGCGGCATCCGGCGGCAGGTCGGGGCCGAGTGCGCCGGTGGTGCGCTGGGCGATGTCGCGAGCGAAGCCCCAGCTCATTCCACTGGCCGGGTCTGCGTTGCCGAAGCCGGCCAGCTGGGTCGAGAACGAGGTCATCAACTGCTGCATCCGGGCCATCAGCTGGGCCGGGTCGAGCTGGCCGTCCTCGCCGGGAGTGATCCCGAACTGGGCAAGGAAGCGCAGGAGGGCGTCGTCGTCCGGGCTGCCCGGCTCGGTCATGTGAACTCCTTGGTGGGTCGAGTCTCCATTCTCTCCCTGCCAACAAGCCTTCGCAGCCTGCAAGCGGGTAGGGTTTCGAGGACGGACCGGGCGCATCCGCGACGGCCGAGCTTTGGCGAGGGGATTGGGTTGACCAAGCAGACCTGGACGGCGACGCTGTCGGCGATCCTGTTCGTGCTGCTCGCCGCCGTGATCGCACTGGTGCCGGTGCCGTATGTGACCTGGGCGCCGGGCGCCACCCATGATCTGCTCGGTCAAGTGGACGGCAAGGATGCGATCACCATCACCGGGATCTCGACCCGGCATCCGACCGGCAAACTGCGGCTGACAACGGTGGCGGTCACCTCGCCCGGAGGGGTCTTGAGTCTTCCGGAGGCGCTGATCTCCTATTGGCTGCCTTCTCGCGAGGTGTTGCCGCGGGACGTCGTGTACCGTCCTGGAGTCTCTGACGCCGACCTGAATTCTGAGGAAGCCGAGTTGATGAGCGACTCGCAGACCACCGCGGTGGTGGCGGCGCTGCGGGCGGCGCAGGTGCCGGTCACCGAGATGCCGATGATCCAGGCGGTGGTGAACTCCGGACCGTCCAACGGCATTCTGAAGCCGGGTGATCTGATTGAGTCGGTGGACAATAGCCACGTCGAGTCCCGGCAGAATGTGACTGATGCCGTCCGGAATCACAACGTCGGCGATTCGGTGGCGATCACCTACTTCCGTGACGGGCAGCGCAAGCATGCGACGATCGTCACTCGGGCCACTGAGGCGGCGCCGAAGGAACCGGCGATCGGTGTGAGACTGGCCATCGGCTACAGCTACGAACCGAAGGTGAGCTTCGCGGTCGGCGAGAACATCGGTGGCTCCAGTGCCGGGCTGATGTTCTCGATCGCGATCTACTCGATGCTCGGAGAGCAGGATCTGGTGGCTGGCCGGGACATCGCCGGCACCGGCACCATGGACGCGGACGGACGGGTCGGCGCGATCGGCGGGATTCAGGAGAAGCTGGCCGCGGCCGCCCGCGATCAGTCGACGATCTTCTTGGCGCCCCGAGCGAACTGTGTGGATCTGGGCCCGATCCCGGACACGATCTCGGTGGTCGCGGTGGACAATCTGGGAGATGCCGTCTCGGCGCTGCAGGGTAGCGGCGTCGGCCCGGCCGGCACAGTGACGGGGTGCGAGTGAACGAAGCATTAGTGGCCGCCCTGGTCGAGGTGGAGCGCTATGTCGGACGTTCCGGCTGGGATCAGCCGGCGCGGATCTTCGCCTTGGTTCCGACGCGGGAGTTCGTGGCCGCCGAGCCGTCCCTTGCTGCTCAGTTCGCTGCGGCCAATCCCGACGGATTCACCTCGATCGAGCAGGACGACTTCCACGCCGGGGACGACCTGGCCGAGACCCTGGCCAGGCTGATCTGGCCGCCGACGGTGGCCGGCTGCGTGCTGGCGCTGGAACGCGCCTTCTTGCCTGCCGACGCCGAGGCGGAGTTGCCTGAGGATCCGGTACTGGCCGCGCGGGTGGTTGCCGAGCATCCGCAGCGGTTGGATCTGCGGGTCGTCGTGTGCGGGCCCGGGGCGGTTTCCCGCCATGCCGTGGCCCGGATTCGCTCGGCCGAGCAGGAGCTGCTCGAGGGTGCCGAAATGGTGCCGGCGCTGGCCGACGCGCTGGCGCATACATTGGAGTGACCGCGACAGACGAGCCGGCCACCGCCGGATGAGGAGACCTGATGAGCTCGAATGCCGTAGCCGGACTGAACAGACGCTGGCTGCCGACAGTTGTGATCTTGGTGGGTGTGGTGATCGCCTTCGCGGCGTTCGCCGAGCTGTGGACCCGCAAGCTGTGGTTCGACTCGCTCGGCATGCCGGTGGTCTTCAACGTGCAGCTGCTCACTCAGGTGCTGCTGTTCGCCGCTTTCTTCCTGCTGATGGCCGGCGTGGTCGGGCTGAACATGTGGCTGGCCTTCCGGTCGCGTCCGGTGGCCCGCAGGACGGGCCAGAGCGCGGTTCTTGATCGCTATCGCGATCTGTTCGAGTTGCGCCCGGTGCTCAGTATCGGGGTGCCGGCCGCTGCGTTCGGCGTGATCGCCGGGCTGTCGGCGTCCGGAGATCCGCTGGTCTGGCTCGCCTGGTGGAACCGGACGCCGTTCGGCACGTCCGACCCCTACTTCGGGCTCGACGCCAGCTTCTACGTGTTCGACTATCCGGTCTTTACCCAGCTCGTCGCCTTTGCGATGGGGGCGATCTTCTTCGGCATGATCGCAGCCTTGCTGGTGCACTTCGCTGTTGGCGGCATCGTGACCGCGCGGATCCGCAGCCGTGCCGGCGATGGACGAGCAGCCCGGCTCCACCTGTCGATTTTGGCCGGCATTCTGCTCGCCCTGTATGGCGTCCAGCAGCTGCTCGACCGCTACGGAATGCTGGTTTCCCAGGGCAGCCTGTTCACCGGTATGCAGTACACCGATGACCATGCGCGGCTCAGCGCCAAGCTGGTGATCGCCATCATCGCGTTCATCTGCGCCGGGCTGTTCTTCGTCAACGGCTTCCTCAAGCGCTGGACGCTTCCGTTGGTCGGCTTGATCCTGATGCTGGCATCGGGGCTGATCCTTGGCCTGATCTACCCGGCGATCGTCCAATCGTTCACCGTGAAGCCGAATGAGCCGGACAAGGAAAGCACGTACATTCAGGCGAACATCGACGCGACCCGGCAGGCGTTCGGGATCGCCGAGACCAAGCCCACCGAGTATGCCGCGGTGGTGAAGGTGAGCCCCGGTCAGCTGAAGGAGGACGCCGAGGCGCTGCCCGGCATTCGCCTGATCGACCCGGCAGTGGTGTCGTCCTCATTCGACCAGTTGCAGCAGGTGAAGGGCTACTACAGCTTCCCCGACGCTCTCGATGTCGACCGCTACCAGCTCGACGGACGAGAGACCGACGTGGTGGTTGCCGCCCGTGAGCTCGACTTGAGCCGGGTGGACCAGAACTGGAACAACCTGCACACCGTCTACACCCACGGCAACGGCCTGGTCGCGGCCTATGGCAACCGGCGCAGCGCCGGCGGCGACCCGGTGTGGATCGAGCACGACCTCCCCTCGACCGGCCAGCTGGGCGAGTATGAGGGACGGATCTACTTCGGTGAGCAGAGCAACGATTTCGTCATCGTGGGACGCGAGCCGGGCCAGGCGCCGATCGAGCTCGATACTCCGGCCGGCGGCACCGGCGGCAGCGAAACCTACAACGCCTACACCGGTACCGGTGGTGTGCCGATCGGCAACTTCTTCACCCGGATCCTGTACGCAGCGAAGTTCGCCGACCTGAACATCATCCTGTCCGACCGGGTGGGCTCGGCTTCGAAGATCATCTATGACCGCACGCCCAAGGAGCGGGTATCCGAGGTGGCTCCGTGGCTCACCCTGGATTCCAATATCTACCCGGCGGTGGTCTCCGGCCGGCTGGTCTGGATCGTCGACGGCTACACCACCAGCGCCACCTACCCGAACAGCCAGCTCGAGTCGCTGCGTGCCTCGACCACCGATGCGTCCTCTGCCCTGACCGGGCGTCAGGTGGATGAGCAGGTGAACTATCTGCGCAACTCGGTGAAGGCTGTGGTGGACGCAAGCGACGGCAGCGTCTCCCTGTACGCCTGGGACGAATCGGACCCGATTCTGCAGACCTATATGAAGACCTTCCCGGGGACTGTGCAGCCGCGCAGCGCGATCAGCTCCGACCTGCTGATGCACCTGCGCTACCCCGAAGACCTGTTCAAGGTGCAGCGCCAGGTGTTGGCCCGCTACCACATGACGAATCCGGCCTCCTGGTTCCAGGGCTCGGACCTGTGGCAGGTACCGGCCGATCCGGCGCAGTCCGGCGGCTCAGCCGGTAACCAGAGCGCGAGCCCGACCGGCGGGGTCGCTGAACCGCCGTACTACCTGTCGATCAAGTGGCCAGGTGATGATTCGGCGATCTTCAGCCAGACGGCGGTCTTCGTTCCGTACGCCCGTTCGAACCTGAGCGCCTACCTGTCGGTGATCTCCGAGGCGACCAGCCCCGACTACGGCAAGATGCGGGTGCTGCGGATGTCGGGCACCGTCCAGGTGGACGGCCCTGGTCAGACCTTCAATGCCATGACCAATGATCCGCGCTTCGCCGAACTGCTGCGCTCGTACCTGAATCAGGGCTCGGCTGAGGCGAAGTACGGCAACCTGCTCACCTTGCCGATGGGTAGCGGTCTGCTGTACGTGATGCCGATCTACACCACCCGGACCGGCAGCGCCGGTTCGTACCCGGTGCTGCGCTTCGTGGCGGCTCGCTTCGGTGACCAGGTCGGGATCGGTGAGACTCTGCAGGAGGCTCTGGACAAGGTGTTCGCCGGTGATGCCGGTGCCAATACCGGTGAGCAGCCGACCACGGATCCGACCAGCCAGCCGACGACTTCGCCGACAACCAGTCCGACGACGAACCCGTCCGGTCAGCCCACGACGACGCCGACGGGTGGCGGTCCGGTGGACGAGGCCGGAGCTCGGGCGGCGATGGAGCAGGCCGACACCGCCTTCCAGGCGGCCGAGACGGCACTGAAGTCCGGCGATCTGGCCGAGTACCAGCGTCAGGTCGACTTGGCCAAGAAGGCCGTCGAAGAGGCGCTGATCAAGCTCGGCAAGAAGTAGCTCAGGCCTTTACGCTGACCGGCCAGCCGGCCTCCACCAGGGGTTGGTGCAGCCGGTCGGCGTCGCCGACGACAACCAGGCTGAGCTGGTCGGGCGGCAGCAGCTCGGACAGCGCCGCGGTTGCCGACTCCGGGGTGACCTGAGTGATTGCGTAGGCATTGGCGTTGATGAAGTCCACCGAGACTCCGGCCGCTGTCAGTTGCGCGATTCGCTCGGTGACCGCCTGTGCCGTCGAGTAGCGCAGCGGCGCGACACCATTGGTGAAGCTGACCGCGTCCTGCACTTCGGGAACGGTGATTGGCGCCGACACCACGTCCAGCTGATGGCGGGCCAGCTCGAGGGCTTCGGGCAGGACTTCGGTCCGGAAGGAGCCCTGGACCGAGATCAGTCCGCCGTCGCGCAGCGGAGTGTTCACCAGGTGCGCGCCATAGGTGAAGCCCTTCTCTTCGCGCAACACCTTGTTCAGCCGGCTCAGGAAGGCGCCGCCCAAGGCGTAGGTGCCGACCTGGATGTCGGCCCATCGGGGGTCGCTCCGGTCGATGCCGAAGCCACCCAACCGAATGTCGGCCTGGACCGATCCTGGGCGGTCGACAAGCCACAGGTGTGGATGCCGCGGAGCCGGGGTCTCGTGCAGGAACTCCGGTCCGGGCTCGGGCAGCCAGTCACCGAAGGCGGCGGCGACGATGCTGGTCAGGTCGCGTCCGAACGCGCCCGAGATGATCAAGGTGGCGCCCTCGGGGCGGTAGTGCCGGGCATGGAACTCGGTCACATCGGACGGCTGGATCGCGGCCACCTGCTCGCGATCGCCGCCGGGGGACTCCGCAGCCCGGAATCGGCGTTGAATGCAGGCGGCCCGGAACGACAGGTTGGCCCGATGGGCGGAGTTCGACTCGGACTGCTCGATCTCGGCCAGCCGCAGTTGCTGATGGCGGCGGATGTCGGTGGCATCGAGAGTAGGTTCGCGGACGGCCTCGGCCAGCAACTCCAGGCCCTCGGCCAGGTGGGCGACCGGGACGTCCAGGTAGAACTCGGTGGCCGAGAAGCCGGCGCCGCCGGACAGCTCGGCTCCAATGTCTTCCAGGGCTTCGCTGAAAGATGCGCCTGGGTGCGCCTGGGTGCCCTCGTCCACGCAGCGCTGGGTGATGGTGGCCACGCCGTGGCGTCCGGTGGGCTCCAGGCTCAGTGGAATGTCCAGGACCAGGGCGACGGAGGCGACGTGTTGGCCTTCGCGATGGGCCAGTAGTAGCTGCATTCCGTTGTCCAGCCAGAAGCGCTCGGGCTCGCGGAACTGCCAGCGCAGCGGAGCCTTCACCTCGGGGCGACGTTCGGCCTTACGCATCGGCCACCTCCGGTCGGTAGTTGAGTTGGGCGCGCTGCTCAGGTAACAGGAACTGTGCGCAGGCCTTGGTGATGTCGATGCAGGTGAGCGACTCGATCTCGTCGAGGCGCCAGTTGATCCGCTCCGGGTCGCCGTGCAGCAGCGTGTAGCTGCTGATCAGGTCAGCGCGGGAGTCGAAGCGGGCCAGCTCGGTGAGCCACTGGCGCTGGTACTGCGCCTTGACCCGATCCAGTTCGGCAGAGGTTGGGCCGTCGGTGGCCATTCGCTGGACTTCCTCGAAGAGTGCGGCCAGAGCCGGCGTCGGGTCGGTTCCAGGGAACGAGCGCAAGCTGATCACGCCCATCGAGTTGCCGCCGATCAGCGGCAGCATGGACGCGCTGACTGCGGCAGCCAGTTGCTCGTCGCGCACCAACCGGCGATGCAGTCGGGCGGTCTGGCCGGAGCCGAGGATCGCCAGACCGAGTTCGGCCGCGTCGGCCTGTGCGGTGTCACGGACGGGCAGTCGCCAGCCCAGGTACGTGGCCGGCGCCGGGACGTCCACGCTCAGCGTGCGCTGGGGGAGCCCGGTGATCGAGTCCAGGGCTTTGGCAGGCTGCCGGGGCTTGGGGTTCCAGGATGGGAGGCCGCCGAAGAAGCGCTCGGCCTTGCGGAATCCTTCCCGTGCCGTCAGGTCGCCGACCAGGGTGAGCACGGCATTGTCGGGGCGGTAGTGCCGGGCGAAGAAAGCAGCGGCACCCTCGGGTGTGGCCCGATCCAGATCGTCCATCGAGCCGATGGTGGTGTGGCCGTAGGGGTGGTCGGCGCCAAAGATCAGCTCGACCAGGTTGGTCATCGCCTCGCCGTAAGGGACGTTGTCGTAGCGCTGCCGCTTCTCCTCTTTGACCACTTCGCGCTGGGTGTCGACCTTGGTCTGGTCGAGGTGCTCGGCCAGGGTGCCGAGCCGATCGGCCTCCATCCACAGCGCTAGGTCGAGCGCGCCGACCGGGATGGTCTCGAAGTAGTTCGTCCGATCGAACCAGGTGGTGGCGTTCACCGAGCCGCCCAAAGCCTGCAGAGAGTTGAGGTGTTCGCCGTTGCCGACCTGGGCGGAGCCGGAGAACATCAGGTGCTCGAACAGGTGCGCCCAACCGAACTCGCCGGGCCGCTCGTCGCGGGAGCCGACGTCGTACCAAAGGTTGACGGCCACCATCGGGACGCTGTGATCGGGGCTGACCACCACCCGCAGGCCGTTGGTGAGGCGGCGCTGATGAATGGGATAGCTCAGTTTGTCGGCAGCTGACACAAGGTCCATCTCACCACAACCGGCAAGCCGGCCCTTGCCACGCCCGCCTGGGTGAGGCCTAGATTGTTGCCACCACTAGGCAGTGAAGGGACCCACCGTGTCAGAACTGGCCGATCAGCTGCGTGCAGAGGACGCCGAGTTGCCCTTCCCCGATTTCACCTTGACTGACGCCTGGGAGCTGGGCTCGCAGATGCGCGCCGCCGCGCTTGCGCAGAGCTTGCCGATCGTGATCGGGATCCAGCTCGGCCTACAGCGGGTCTTCCACTCCGCACTGGCGGGCAGCAGCGCCGACAACGACAACTGGCTGGCCAACAAGACTCGGGTGGCGCTGCACTTCGGGCAGGCGTCGCTGGCGGTGGGGGAGCAGTTCCGGGAGCGCGGACGTGACTTCGACACCGGCTCGCGGCTCGACCCGCGCTTGTATGCCGCACACGGTGGGGTGGTGCCGCTGAAGCTGACCAGCGGCACCGTGATCGGAGCGGTCGGAGTCTCGGGGCTGCCGCAACTGGACGATCACGCCTTCGTGGTGGCGCAGCTGCGGGCGTTCCTGGCCAGGTAGCCTGGGAGACCGCTGCACATACCCAGAGGAGTACCCGATGAAGATCTTCACCCCGGTGACCGAGGACGGCCAGTCCGGCTCCCACTTCGGACGCGCCCACTGGGCTGCGGTGGCTGAGGTTGCCGATGGTGTGATCAGCGACTGGCAGGTGCACGAGATCTCCTGGGACACCCTTCACGACGAGGGGACGCACGGCTCCCACCACGCCCGCGTGGCCCGCTTCTTCAGGGACCAGGGGATCGAGGCTGTGGTGGCCGCCGAGATGGGTCCGGGCATGGCCCGGATGCTGACCACGATGGGTCTGCCGATCCTGCCCGCCTCACCCGGCGATGCCAAGGCGTCCGCTTTGGCCGGGATCGCGGCCGGCCCGATGACCGTCGCCGCCCCCGACCCGCGCGAGCTCTCTATCAAGGCCAAGCCCGCCGAAGGCTGCTAGTCGTCGTCTGACCGGCGCTATCGCCCGCTCATGCCGATGAGCGCGTGCCGCTCTGCAGCACGATTGTGGTCTTCAGGCAAGCCACGCATCGCACAGGTCGCTCACCTGGGGAGGGCCCCAGATGTAGAGGTCGACGACATCCTCGTCGTCGATGAACCAGCCAAGTCGGATAGGCCCGAGCTGGGTGTCCAGGGTGATGCTGTCCTCCTCGTCTACGGGCGCGCTGGTGATGACCGAGATGACGGCCTTACCGATCGCTGTGGCGAGGTCGCCGCGCAGCTTCCGGGTAATGTATGCGGCGAAGTCTCGCCAGTCGTCGAGGTCGAAGGATGTTGACCACTCGACAGCGTCGTCCGCCAGAGTCGGCTGTGCCCGCCCTAGGTTGGCTGCGGCCAGCCGCTTGCGTGCTGCTGTGTACTTCCGTGCGCGGTCGTTGGCGCCCTTGGTGGCCTGCCACGCGATCCACGGCATCTCGTCCGTTCCGGGGGACGCTGTGACGTGCTCGTCAATCGACGGCAGGGCTGGGTTGGGTCGCACCCATTTGAATGCCCCTTTGCCGAAGATGGTGCGGAGGGGCGACTGCCACGCAGGGATGCCGACTTCGTGGGGTTGCCACGGCTCGCGGGACGTCTGGACCAGGACTCCGCCCGTCGGTAGCGTCCGCGCGCCCACGATGGTGGCGAGCTCGGGGTGAGCACAGACGAATGCGGGGCCGAAGTAGTTCAACCAGAACACACCCGGCAACTTGGCCTCGGTGTATGTGTACAGCGGGCGCGGACGCCACACCCCCGGTGTTACGCATCCGTAGGCGGCATCCATTGCCACGACCAGGCCTTCGAAGAGAGCAGCGACAGCCGTGACCGCATCCGACTCGGCGACGGTGTCGGCCTCCCAGCTCTGCTCGATGCTGTGGCCGGTCAAGGAGTACATCCATCGACCGTCCTCCTGCTCACCCATCCAACCTCCACGACCAGGCAACAGGTCGATCTCCCCGAACTCCATCGCGTTGCCCTCGTTTCGGCGGACCGTCAGCCACTCGACCGGCAGACCTGCTGCTGTGACCACGGCCTCCATGGACGGCGTTACCTTGATCCGTGCCGGGTCGCCGCCGACGCGCCGCGGACGCAGATGCGGAAACTCGTCGAAGACCCGCGCGACGGCAAGTGCCCGCTCCGTGCTCATGTCAGCGAAGGACCGGATCGCAAGATCAAGACAATCCACCACTGAATGATGTCAGACCGACCGCAGCCGGATCCGCATCAATGAAGGCGCCGATCGCTTCCGCCGCTGTGGGTGGGTGCTCTGACTACTCGTTGACGAACTCGATCGCGTGTTGGCCCTCGCTCGTCCTCCACAGCTCGGCGTCGTACTGCTGCATCCCGCGCGCTTCTGAAGGCGGGCGCCATCCGTCTACGTCGCTCAGGTCGGGTTCGATGTCCAGCCAAAGCCGACGGGCCTCCGACGGACCTACCCACTCGCTGATGCCCCCACCGCAGTCGACCCGGACTGCATCGAGCTCACCAAACGCAAGAAGCCGCTCGACCTCCACTCGATCCAGAGTGCCCACGCGCAGATACTCGACGCCGCCGAGGCCGAACAGTCTCGAGCCGCCCCGCGCCCACATCCAGCGAGGGCTCTGCAGCCGCGGCTCCGACTTCTCCATGACACAAGTCTTGCAGCGCCAGAGGTCGGTCATCCGCTTCTGCCGCTGGCGGCGTGGGATGCTTACGGGGTGAGGTGCGGCCGAGGGCGGAGGCATGAACTGGCCGCTGCGCTCGATGACGTGACCGAGCAACTGCTCGCCATGTCTCGCGATGAGATTATCGACCAAGAGGATCTCGCCTGGTCCCTCCCGAACGGTGTCTACGTTGAGCCGGAGATTCTGAGCGCCGAACCGTTGGTGGTTCGCCTTCATGCAAGCAAGGGCTTCTGGCTCGGTCGGGCGGTCGATGCAAGGACGGCTCGGCTCAGCTCGCGGTGACCCCGACCACGTCCGAAAGCCCGCTTCTGCCGCGAGGGGTAGAGGCTCTAGAGACTGCGGGATGGCCCAATCTGGACGGCTGACGGTTCGAACCGCACCTCAAGCAGACTCCAACAGTCGTCCCTGAGCGTGGCCACCTCATTGCGACAGCCACCGCACAGAAGGTTCGGACCACCCAGTCCGTCGTGACCGCAGCACCCGCTGGTCCGCACCGGGTCATCGCTAGAGAGGACTCCGATCGCATCAGTTGGATTGATCACCAAGCAGCCAAGGGTGCTCGTGGGGAGTTGACCCCGCCACCCAATCGGGTCGGGGTCTCGGGCCCAGAATCCCGCTGGGATTGTGGGCAGGAACCTCTCGTCCTCAGGCTGAGCCCGCCGAGGTTCCGGCATTACGTCGAGCAGGCTGAGCGTATTGGTCAGGGGGTTCCCGCATGAACCGCACACGATCATCACCGATTCCACATGCCGATTCTGCCCGAGCAGAGACTGACCGCACCGACGGAGTCCATGAACGTCCGATTCTGCCGCACGCCGCGCGGTTGGTTGCGGGGCGTCTGCTCGCCCGGTCTCAGCTGTGTTCGTGCGTTGGTGGCCGATGGCCGAAGAACGATGGCGGCTGGTCTTCGAACGCATGTAGAGCCGGATCGAGTTCACGCGAGAGGAAGTCAGCCCAGATGGCCGCGTCGGTTTCGTCATAGTAGGCACACCACGCATCTGAGGAGTCGACGGTCTGCGTGCTCGCAGCGAAGGCGCGGAGATAGAAGTCGCGTGCGTCCTGAGGCAATTCGAGCAGGAACTGCTCGTCTGGAGGCGGCAGGGTCATGGCGACTTGGGTATTGATCTCGAGCGCCTCTCGTCGACCCTCATCGCCGAGGAGACCCCATAACCGCTGCCGGCTGAACCCAGTGGCCCGTGTCGGGGTCAGGGATCGTTCAAACTCAATGATGAACTTGTTGCCCGCACGAGCCTCCCAACCGCTCATTCCGCATTGCACCACGATGAGGTAATGGTCGTCAGGGCCGTTGGATCGTACCCACCCGTTGCTGCCGAGTTGTCTGAAGCCCCCTTGCTTGAGCCCTGCTCCGAGCTCGCGACGGAGGACCTTGACAAGATCGGTAGACCGGAAGGCACTGGATCGGGGCTGTCGGCGGCCGAGATTTGAGCGTTCGCGCCCGTGGGGTGGCATGGCCCAAGGCTAGTTGCCCGTTCGGCCTCGGGAATCTGGCTTCGACAAGAAACGCCCGACTTTGCCGCATCTGGCGAGGGTGGATCGCGGCTATCTCAGCGATCGTCGCTGACCTTGGGTCGAGCTCGGTCGGGTGTCGTGCGAGCGATCCAGTTACCTGCCACGACCGCGTCGTCGGCTGCGTTCCCCATGAGCTCCCGAACACCGGGGAGTTCGAGAGCGGTAAGGAGGTCGGACAGCCAGCGGTCGGGGTACTTGGTCGGCCAGCCTGCCAGCGCGAATTGGACCTCCTGCAGGTTGGCCCACGCATCCCACTCCGCGTCTGGCGCGTCCTCGCTCGGCATCGGTGGGCCGGCCTCTGTTGCCCTCTCGAACGCGGCCGCCACCTCCCGCGGCATCCTGGGACGCCGACCCACGAAGGCCCGAGAAAGGGTGCGGCGGATCGACGCCCACATGAGCCCAGGCTGACGAAGGAGGTCCACATCGCTGAGCCTAGCTGCGCCGAAGTGCCGCCATCAGAGTCCGGCCAACGACGCGAGTCTCCGATCAGCCAAGACGTCCGCTACTGCCACGATGGGGCTGGGCAGAGGGCGCGGAGCGGATCGGACGGGCACACTGAAGCATGTGGGTAGGTTCGTGATCACAATGCCGGCAGTCTCCTACGCCCGGGAGCTGTGGCGCTTCGGCGAGGCCG
>Ga0183096_1002318_pt1 | contig 13334 bp, 8 predicted proteins | sample Biomet5_FD_127791 | JGI IMG/M metagenome (GOLD analysis project Ga0183096, IMG submission 127791) | Microbial communities from bioreactor (seeded with sewage sludge) at LBNL, California, USA - Biofuel metagenome 5 (version 2) (version 3) | ecosystem: Engineered > Bioreactor > Anaerobic >... | reverse complement strand
ATATTTTTATAGGTCGATGCTGTCGACATAGTGTACGTTGCTGCTTCTAAAGAAACAATCCCAGGCATCAAGACATAAATAAAAACTGCGCTTAAAACTATCCGCTTGCCGTATACCTGCGTTATTTTGAAGGCACACAGTAGGAAACCAATCGAGAATACATACTTAGCAATAAAACCTTCTTTGACAATCTTTAGCAGTATTGTCTGTATTGAGAGGGCAACTAATCCGTTTGCAAGCCAGTCTGCAAGCTTTCCCACACCAGGTAGTGGCGTGAATTTATGGAGAAGCTCAAAAATACTATACGCTGTTGCCGTTCCAATGAGAGACTTAAAACTAAAATCATAAGCCATATTATAGATTACATTGTATGACAATTTAAATGCCAAGTGGTAAATTCCAATAAATGAAAGAGCAGAAAGCAATAAGTAGCCCGCCGTTTCTGTAAAACGTTTTTTAAAAAATTTATTTATCAAAATTATAGGGAAGAATGTGATATAATTGATTCCAAGAATTGTATATTTTTCTATATTTTCAAGTATTTCATCAAACGAAAGTTGTCTCTTGGGGTTTGAGGTTAACGTAGCTTGGGACTGGCGGGCACTGTCGCCATCAGCATTATCTTTAGCAATCTCTAAATGTTCTCTAATATGTGCTTTAATATTAAGTTTATTCAAGCGAGAATAGAGCAATCCAATCTCATCTTTTGTCTTATTTTGTGCAATCCTAACATTTGTACGAGACTCAAGCATTTTGAGAAAATCATCTGGAGTCATTTTATATTTTTGTGAAAATTTCTCCAAGACATTTGTATTACTATCTCCATTGAACGAGTCTTTTGAAATATAAATATCATAAAGGACTTCCATGGCCAAACCCTCCAATCGCAAAGACACCTTGCGAATTTGAATTATGTAGACCAAACTACGGAGACAGGTTCACTCCGAAAGATCGCATCCCAGTCACTTTCGTGGAGATGTATCGACCAACAAGATCAAATTCAATAGGTTAAGCGGGGACTTTGGCGCTATCATTTCCAGATTTTTTCGGTATATTTTTTTGCCGCAAGCTCCAGGACAGTTTCCCACTTTACCCCTATTTTCCGGTGTCGAGTGCCCAAAATCCAGGGTTATGACTTTTCAGCTTACCACTGGGCTAGTTTTTTAGCGCAATTTATCCTGAACTCACGCCACTTTCTTTGAATCGAAACGCAGCTATTTCATCGTAAAATCGTATGAAATAAGCGCGTTTCATCCCGAGCCAATCATACGCTAGTTATCCGTTATTATTGGAAATATTTTGAAGAGATCCCTGGATTCGTCATTTCAGGTAATGACTCGAGATGCAGTGGATCACCGGCTTCATCAAAGGCGTCATGGCCCTGGACGTGCTCGGGGTCGTCTTCTTTGGCGTCAAATCCAGGGACGACAGGTCTGTCCCAGGACGATTCGATTTTAATGGCTACAAGGAAAGAGAACTTTCCCAGCGAGGTTTGTTCGATAAGACCAAGTGGCGATGAATTTGAAAACAAGATGAGCAAAGTGACAATTAAATATGATAACATTTTTGTCTTAATTCATATCTTTCGTCATTCTTTCAAGCAAAAGCAAGCTTCTTTCCAGTCGCAAGACAAATTTATGAACGGGAGATTGATCATAACAAATAGAAATGGCTGTGTATTTTGATAACAATAGGCATTTTTCGTTCTTAATGTAGACCTGCCTCGTGTTTCCCTCCGCCAGAGGTTTAACCCCCAGCGGAAGGTGACGACAACAATTGTTCCATGGTGTTTCTTCATTTCTATGCAGGGTGGCGGGAAACAGCAGCCCAAAGCTGTATAATAAAATGCATCGATCTTGTTGATTTACCATCTATTTCTAAGCCTCTACCCAAGCTGTCATTCAGAAAGTTTTCTATTTTTCCAGCCGGAGATTTTTTCTCCGGCTGAGTAGCGACCAACATTGATGCTTAAGGAATGGGTTCAATATATTTAGTCGCAGTTGAGATTGGCGACAAATCAATTGCACTTGTTTGCCACCCAAGAACAATCAACTTACTCAAATCGAAACGCAGCTAATTCATCTGGTTCCCGTATGGAATCAGCGCATGAAAGAAAAAGCCCAAGCTGTTCATGCTCGGGCTTTCCTTCGGAGTTCGGCAAGTCCCTGGCTACTTCGGACTACGCAACCGACTCGGCTTGGGATGGATGGTCAGCAGCTGCGCACCGACGACAACGACGACGGTCCCCAACGCGACACCCAACAGGAACGAAAACATACTTTTTCTCCTGGTTATCTGGTTATATCTCCTAATCATCCTCGGGAAGCATGATGGTCAGGACCGGCTCCCCGTGGTCACCGGGGCCGATGTGGGTGATGACTTCGATGGTTTCCTTGCGCCCTGGAGCCACCAGGAAGTCGACCTTGAAGGTGACGCGGTCCGTATTGACGGCGCGCCGTGCGGCAAACAGCGCCAGGACCATCAGATCATGGAGCCGGCCGGTGACGGATTGCCCCTCTCCATCGAGTCCGGCAGGTGGTTCGACGTATCCGTGAAACAGATGCTCGGTGACCACCGTGTGGAGCTTGAAGCTGATAGCTTTCGCCTCTTCGGTGACGTCGACCAGGACGCCATCGGCGATGGCCTGGGCACGTGAGTAGGAGTAAACGACGTTCCAGCTTTCATCGTTATTCATTGTCGGAACCAACTTGCTTCGTAGGGAACAGCTTTTCAAACCGATTACGAAAATTCGCTGTAAGTGCGAGACCAATTTCACCGTAGTACTGGACGAGCAAACTATCTCCTTCAAGTGAGGAGTTATCCATAACCCTAAAAAGCTGTTCAATTGGACGAAATGCGTCGATGATTTCGTCCTTCATGTGGAGAGTATCAGGACGTTGTTCAGCCATTATCTTCTTCTCCTGGTTCAAAAAGTGAACTTTGGGGAAAAAGATACCCTGGACCGGGGAGGCGGTCACGGGAGCTTGAGGGAAATTGGGAATAGCCCTATGAAAATCGAACGTTGGGCCGGAACGGGATTCTCCTGGGACTTCGACCAAGGAGAGCCCCAACCCAAAGGCCCCGGAAGGGAAATCCCAGGGTGGCCCCTTCCCGGGCGAATCCAGGGGGTGTCCATTGGGTCAGTCCCGGGTGCCAGGGCAGCCCAGAGTGGACGTCAACCAGATGCGCAGGGTGCTGCGCTTTTGGTTCGGGTTAGCACTAAAGGCGTTACCACAACTTTTCATTTGAAAAGTCAGAGGAAATTTTCCGCCAACCCTTACCAGTCCTTGTAAACCTGCCAGGGGCGAGGTACTCAGCAGAGCATATCGTCAAGCTATAGTGAACCATAGGTTGCCAGCATTTCTAGCGGAAGTTCTAAGCCGATGTCCCCACTTCAACCGTAGCGAGCAGTTATATTTTCACTGCGGGGAGCAACATGAGTCTGACCGACCTCGAAAAAGAGCAATTAAAAGCCATGATCGACAGGGGCGAGAAGCTCCCTGCGAAATACAAGTCTCAGCTTTTTGAAAATGTCCCGGAAGTGGAGCTTGTCTGGGCCGGCAAGACCAATGAAGTGACCAACGTGGTGCTGCCTTTTCAGTCCATTGAGCAGATTGACGAGCCACGAAAGGACGCAGGAAAGCAGTCGGGGCAAATGTCACTGCTGTCCATGATTGATCCGAACAGCGGACGACAGCAAAGCGGATGGTCGAACAAACTCATTTGGGGGGACAACAAGCTCGTTCTTTCCTCATTGAAGAATGGTCCCATGCGCGAGGAAATTGAAAAGGCTGGCGGGTTGAAGTTGGTTTATATTGATCCTCCTTTTGACGTCGGAGCTGATTTTTCTGTTGATTTGGATGTTGGGGGTGAAACCCTTACCAAAGAACCAAGCTTAATAGAGGAACTCGCTTATCGTGACACATGGGGAAGAGGGGCTGATTCGTTTATTTCAATGGTATATGAGCGAATAAAAATTATTTACGATCTTCTTGGCAAGGAAGGGTGTCTGTATGTCCACTGCGATTGGAGAGTTAATGGATACATAAGGTCTATTCTTGATGAAATATTTGGGAAAGATCATTTTATCAATGAAATAACGTGGAAACGAGCGCACACTGTCAAAGGTAATATTGGGCAGGGGAGTAAGTACCTTGGCGCAAATACTGACACAATATTTTTGTATGCAAAAACAGATAGTTATTGTTTTAATTGCCAATTTATGCCATACTCTGATGAATACATCGAAAAGTTTTATAAGTATGTTGAGCCAAAAACAGACAGAAAATACCGCCTCATCAGCATGATTGGGCCGGGTGGAGCAGCAAAGGGGAATCCACGATATGAAATCATGGGGGTGACAAGATATTGGAGATACAGTAGGGAAAAGATGAACGATTTTATTGCGAAGGGAATGATCGTTCAGACATCTGAAAATGCAGTACCGCAAAGAAAGTTGTACTTAGATGAAGGTGAAGGCGTTGCTGTGCAAACATTATGGGACGACATTACAAGCCTTGGTGCCTGTTCAAGTGAATCAACACAGTATCCAACACAAAAACCAGAAGCTTTATTAGATAGAATTATAAAAACATCATCTCACGAAGGTGATCTTGTAGCTGACTTCTTCTGTGGATCAGGAACTACCCTTGCAGTAGCAGAAAAACTCGGTCGCAAGTGGATCGGCTGCGACCTTGGACGATTCGCCATTCATACTACTAGGAAACGTTTGATTGGTGTACAACGAGAGCTCAAGGAAGCTGGCAAGCCTTACCGGAGCTTTGAAATCCTGAATCTCGGGAAATACGAACGACAATATTTCGTGGGTATTGATCCCAACCTCCCCGAAGAGCAGCGCAAGGCCCAGACCATCCAACGGGAAGAGCACTACCTGACACTGATCCTTTCCGCGTACAAAGCGGAGCGGGTGTTTCAGCTTCCCCCCTTCCATGGGAAGAAGGGAAGCACGGTTGTTCTGGTCGGTCCCATCGATGCGCCTGTGACACTCTCCCAGGTCAATGAAGTCATCGACGCCTGCCGGAAGAACAAAATCAGCAAGGCGGACATCCTTGGGTTCGAGTTCGAGATGGGACTTGTTCCCGCTATCCAGGACGAAGCCAGACAAAAGGGTGTCACCCTGAGTCTCAAGTACATCCCCAAGGACGTATTTGATCGCCGGGCCATCGAACGCAATCAGGTCAAGTTCTATGATGTCGCCTACGTTGAGATTATGCCCAAGATCGAAGGAAAAACCATCCGGGTCCGACTCAAGGACTTCGGGGTGTTCTATCGTCAGGACGACCTTGATAGCCTGGGGGAATCCCTTAAGGACGGGGGAAGCAAAGTCACCATCGACGGCGGACAGGTCGTGAAAATCAGCAAGGATAAGAAAAGCGTCGTCACCCGCGAGATTCTGACGAAGAAATGGACGGATTGGATCGACTACTGGGCGGTGGACTTTGACTACGAGAGTCGCAAGGAAATCATTACGATTCTCGAAGAAGGTGGGGAACGACAGGTCTGGACGGGCAACTACATCTTCGAGAACGAGTGGCAGTCCTTTAGAACAAAGAATGAACGCGGCCTTGAACTTCTGAGTGGGAAACACGAATATCCAGCCAAAGGTAAGTTCAAAGTGGCGGTGAAGGTCATCGACATCTTCGGGAACGACACCACCAAGGTTGTGGAGGTGAGAATCTGATGGCTCTTCCTTCAGCGTTCCCCAATGATCCGTATGCCATCCTATCCCCTGATGTCCGTTGGTATCCCGGTGATGCCATGCTTGATGAGATGGGGTATGAAAATCTTCTTCCTCCTCTTGTCCATAAAATCCGTAAAGGGGTCATCGCATGGAGAAACAGCGGATATGCCGGTGCAAGTGAGACAACCAAGGCCCTTCTGAATCATTGGTTTGAAACCGAGCACATGATTCCTAAAGCAGATGGGACCATGTTTCAGTTCCGGTACTATTTCTGCCAGCGCGAAGCGGTTGAATCCATCATCTGGCTCTACGAAATAGAGCAGTCCCGTGACCCCTATTCCCTGATGAAGTATGATTCCTCGGGTCATATCTCACAAGGGATGTTCGACGAGGACTGGACTCGCTATGTGGTGAAGATGGCCACCGGGGCAGGAAAGACCAAGATCATGAGCCTGCTGGTGGCCTGGGCCTACTTCCACAAGAAGTATGAGGACGGATCGGACCTGAGCACCAACTTCTTGTTGGTCGCACCGAACATCATCGTTCTGGACAGGCTTTATGCCGATTTCCAAGGGCTCAAGATTTTTTATCAAGACCCAATTTTGCCTGAGAATGGGTACGAGGGGCAGGATTGGCGGAACGACTTCCAAGTCACCCTGCACCTTCAGGACGACATCGGCGTCATTTCCGACACCGGGAATATCTTCCTGACGAACATCCACCGTGTGTTCGAAAATGAAAACGCACCGACATTCGAAGACGAAAACACGATGGATTACTTCCTTGGGAAACGTCCCACAGGGAAGACCACCGACTCGAAGACAGACTTGGGCAAGATCATCCGCGAAGTCCCGGACTTGGTGGTGATCAATGACGAAGCCCACCATATACATGACAAAAACCTCGCATGGTTCAAAAGTATAGAGGATATTTCTAACCAGTTGCGTTTGAAAGGAAGCAAACTATCCGCTCAGTTTGATCTTTCGGCTACACCGAAGCACACCAGCGGAGCGATGTTTGTTCAGATAGTTTCAGATTATCCCTTGGTGGAAGCAATCCGGCAAGGCATAGTAAAAACTCCCGTTTTGCCTGATGTCGCTTCCCGAGCAAAGCTTCAAGAGCGTAAAAGCGACCAATACACCGAGAGGTATAGGGATTATCTGCATCTTGGCTATCTTGAGTGGAAAAAAGTCAAGAAGGAACTCGCCACAACGGGTAAGAAACCGATTCTCTTTATTATGACGGACGATACTAAGACGTGTGATGAAGTTGGTGAGTACTTTGAAAAAAGCTATCCGGAGTTGGGTGGAAAAATTCTTGTAATTCATACAAAGGCCAATGGTGAAATTTCAGAAGCTGCTGGAAAGGGAGCCGAAGAACTTGAACAGCTGAGAAAAGCAAGCCGCACTATCGATGATCCGACAAGTCCATATGATGTAATAGTTTCCGTCATGATGCTCCGTGAAGGATGGGACGTCCAGAATGTCGTTTCCATCGTAGGATTACGTCCCTACAAGGCTAAGAGCAAAATCCTTCCTGAGCAGACCCTTGGCAGAGGTTTGCGGAGAATGTTCCGTGGGGCGCCTGTTCAGGAAAAAGTAAGCGTTGTCGGTACGGAAGCGTTCATTGAATTCGTGGAGTCCATCAAGAGTGAGGGTGTTGACCTCGAATACGTTGAGATGGGCGAGAAGACCAAGCCCAAGTCTCCGATGGTCATTGAGGTTGATAGGGAAAATCCGAAAAAAGACCTGGATGAGATGGACATCAAATTGCCCGTTCTCACCCCTAGAATTTACAGGGAATACAAGAATCTCTACGAACTGGACGTTTCTCAAATCAAAACTCCCAGGATCAAAGTCCAGCAATATACTGAAGAACAGCAGCGAGAAATTGTCTTCAAGGATATCGATAGCGACAAGGTAAGTCATACAACGGTTCTAGATATGACTCTTGAGTCTAGTCCTCAAGCTGTTATTGGGTACTTTTGTCAGCTTATAAAGAGAGACCTTCGTCTGGTTGGAGGTTCGGATATTCTTTTTGGCAAGCTCAAAGATTACATCACGGAGTATCTTTTTGAAGAACATGTTGATATCTCAGACTTAAACATTCTTAGAAATCTTTCCGATGAAGCTGCAACAAAGGCTATAATTGAAAATTTCAAATCGGCAGTGAATGCACTTACTGTCCGCGACAAGGGGACCACCGAAGTCAGAGACTACATACAATTCCGTAAGACAAGACCCTTTTTAGTAAATGAGCAAGCTTATATTATTCCAAAAAAATCAATTTTCAATAAAACAGTTGGCGACAGCCACTTTGAGCTTGAATTTGCAGCCTTCCTAGATGGATGTAGTGATATTGTTTCATTTGTTAAAAACTCACAAAGCACATATTTTAAGATAGAATATAAAAATAGAAATGGCAGTATTGCAAACTATTATCCTGATTTTCTTGTCAAGGAGTCTGAGAAGACTGTGTGGATCATTGAAACAAAGGGGAATGCGGACCTTGACGTGCCCCTGAAATGGGAAAGACTCATGGATTGGTGTAAGGATGCATCAGATGAAACAGGGTTAAAAATAAGACCTCTGTATGTTCTTCAAGAAGAATGGGACAAATACCGCCCAAAGGACTTCGGCCAGCTTTGTTCTTTATTTAAAAATGACATTCCCCACTAAACAATTTAAGACTACTCCATAGGATATAAAGACCACCGCATTGAATAATAATTCTATAATATTAATACTATACCTGCCTTACAATTTGAACGTTGCCTTCACCAAATGCGCAGGAGGCTGCGCTTTTGGTTCCCGTCAGTGGGGTTGGCGAGAGAGAACGCTTTGGCTCCTTCGCAGAGAAGGGGAGAGCTCGGGGCTGAGGTGGGCAGCGATTAAAGAAAATTAGGAAATTCACTAATCTAGGCAAGGTGGATTCAAGTTTTGTTTAATTGAGTAATTATCCCGTTAAAAGTCTCTTCTCATGAAAATAAAACAGCCGAACAACTCGTTTGTATTAATTGCATTATATCAAAATTACTACCCAGGTTAAAACTTGAGTGACAGATTGAAGAACAATCAGAATCGGGAGAAGGGAGGATTTGTATTAATAAATGATTCCACAACAAGATAGGACACCGCGACCAGCATGAGACATGCAAATATTTCATTCCAACAAGATTAGCCACTAACGTTTTTGAGTACACCATTCGCACGCAATCTTCTCCCAATTAACCGTGCGAGCATTTTCATTAATCCATACTTTCCAAAAATCTGGATCATCAGACTTTGGTCTTTGCGAATCGCATAAAGTTTTGACCTCAATAAGAGCTGGCACTTTTGACGATATTCCTAACAGTATGCAGTGACGTGTAGGCAGGCTAGGGAGCTCACGCAGTAGACCGCGTGCATTATCAGGCACAAGACGTGAAATAAGTTCCTGATCTCTGTCGTTTGTTATTCTGTGCAACAAAAATGAATTGCACTGTGACAAAACTGTTTCTGATAAATCGGATGGTCGCTGAGACGAAAGCACTAGTCCTAAACCAAATTTCCGTCCCTCACGAGCGATTCTTTCGAATATCCTCCGGCACATGTCGGCTGGGCTAGGAATTTCATCGCCATAAGAATGACTCTTCGCTACAAAAGTATGAGCTTCTTCAAGAATGAGCACAGTTGGCAGGTTTTTCCCATATATTTTTTGATATCGCTGTAATGATTCAAGAATAAGACGTGCTGCGACAGAAATTATAAGATGTAAAATTTCATATGGGACAAGAGAAAGGTCTATGACTGTGACTGGGCCATTCCTCCCGCAATCAGAACCGATACAGCCTTCAAGCCACTCCATTAGCGTTATAGATTTATCTGGATCAATAACGCCAGCCATCCTTTGGTCAGAAACTATCCCTCTAATTCTCATGGTTAACGTTGAAATAAATTGAGAAGCTACTCCACCTTCTTGCATAGCCAAAGTCTCTAAATAATCTGCAAGATCTTGTGGATCAAAAGGAACAGGGGTATCTTCATTCACCATTACCATATCATCTACTTGCGGCAGACACTGAAAAATATGTTCAATCCAATCATCAACATCTATTAAGTCCTTATCCGAAAAATCATTAAATCCGGCCTTCCCATCTCGCCCAAACCATTTTCTACGCTCAATAATCTTAAGTATTTCAACTGCCGCCTCTGCAGCTATCGATTTAACTTCCCCCTTTAATGTCTGTTCATAATATGTAATATCATCAACAAAACGAAGAAGTTGCTGGGAACAATTTGATGTATGCGCGAATCCTATCGTGCCAGTCCCCGCAAATTGCATCAGATAAGACTTTAACGCTTTGCAGCGAATAATAAGTCTATTCTCTGTCTTAATTGTTACTTTGACATTCGATCGCAAATTTCTTAAAGCCTCCTGTAATAGTGGCCTTTGCGTTTTTGGAGCAGCCTGAGCTATTGCTGCCCATTCTGAGCTATTCCACATCCACGCTGGCAAAATAAACTCTTTTGCAAAATCATTAGTCACTGGCGGTACTTGAAATAACCGACAGCCTGAGCCTAAATCTTGAAAGCAACGAGAGTACTCTCCGTTCGGATCAAGAATAATAAACCGTGTATTAGGGATTGGTTGACCATCAGAAATATTGTTACCACATTCAGTGTCAGTGTATTTATTAATTGATTTCTGTGCAGATTCTATAGCAGAGCGAACTAGAGCAGCCAATGTACAGGACTTCCCACTCCCTGTATTGCCCAATACTGCTAGATGTCGCCCAAAAAGCTTATCAGGATCAACGGCAACCGGTGCATCATGGGCAATAGGGCAGGTACCCAGCAAGACTCGGCTGTCACTTCCCTGCCCAGTGATGATGGCTATAGTTTGATCGTGTGTAGGAAGAATAACCTGATCACCAACCGACGGGAAACTTTGGACACCTCTTTCGAAAATCCATTCATTTTTCCTAGAAAACAATGTTCCAACGGGACTGACGGCCATTTTCCTTAGTGGAAAAGGCAGGTCTACTAAGCCAAAATCTTTAAACCCTTGGCGTTTTGGATATGCTGATCTTTCAACCCCTAGCCATACAACGACACCAACAACTGCACCAGATTCATTTGGAAGTAAAACAAAACTATTAATTCTGGGGAATGGTGTTGGTACACCAGTATTAAGAGCAGTGCTTCGAGGAGAATCAATGTCAAGAAGAACTTTTATTTCATCTGGTGATACGCTTTCAACTGCTCCAATAACTACCGATGCGATCATAGATATTGGTGATGTCATATGTCACTTTCTTCCGCTTTATGCAAAGAGAATTCCACTCCTCGATTTCTCAACAGTTCAGTTTGCCGAATAGTAATGCGATCAATGGCTGGCTTTGGTAGATAATTATCTACTAATATCGGCATACTTCCGAAGTGTGATCCAATTAAGAGAGATATTTGAGCTTTTCTACCAATAGTTCTACAAAAAGAACTAATACGACTTCCTACATCGTTGAACGCAATAATGACCAAATGGGTAGATGGAATTGTAAGCATATCAATAATTGTTCGGTTGATATGCTCATCACCAAATCCATAACCATAAGTTACTAGCACAGAGTTCGGCCGACAAATCCCCGCCGCATAATCTCGGAACAATTCCACGTAAGGGTATTCAGAAGTTTCCCTGTCTTTTGCCGAATTAGGATAGATCATTACGGAATTACTTGGATCGCTATTGATAGTTGGATAGTTGTCTTGCGGTCCAAATGGCAAACCAACTTTTCGTACAAACCCATTGTGATAAACCCAATCCAATGATCCGTGAAGTTTAGTCAGTCTAACAACACCTTCAAGGTAACGCGGTTCGCCGCGTATGCCTGGAGGGTTATAGTGCATGTCAATGTCTAGCCGTGAAGAGCGGAAGATTGGTTCAAGATATCCAACGAACCGGTCTAATAAGTGCAACCCTGCCAAATCAGAACCATACTCAATTAAGCGATCATAATTTGTTGTAAAAATATGGAGACGCTCACGGGTAGCAGTCCTACTGGAAAAGCTCAGAAGGAAGGAAACTAACATCACTAACGGATCGAGCTTTTCCTTAGTCGCACTTTGACTTACATTTTCTTTATCATTAGTTTCTCTTTGTTCAAAAGTTGACGGCACCCTTTCAACCGCACGCTTTATATCACATTCAGTTTTCGCAATTCCTTTCAAGAACTTTTTGAAAAGTGCATTAAGACCTTCAGTGACCTCTATGTTCCGCTCGTCACCCAAAATTTTAAGACCATGAGCGAGAGAAGTTGCAGCTCGAATTTGATCTTCTATATTTGGTTCACCGCGTCCTATTGCTTTAGCGGACTCTTTAGCAGCATTTTGAATTTCTTTTATAAAAGGAAATGTATCATAATCACATGACATATCTGAACAAACTATTCCAGCTTGATGAGCCACAGCTCTAGTGAAACCACTACCAAGAAGTAACGCTAAATGCTCACTTTGGAAAACAGCGCTGAGCCAAGGCTCAATATATTTCTTTTGAAGTTCAATACTTTCTTCTGGATTTTCTACATCTATATTTTCTTCTTTCCCTACACGGTACACATGTTGCCCCCATGTCTTCATGATAGGCCTCCAAAGCATCTACAGCTTGTTAGACTATATGCAAGATTGTTTTGAACTAGTTTTAGTAACACTGTTGGATGCGCCAGGTCTAACAAGAGATGTCCTCAAGCACCTAGCCACAAAATGCATTCCCTACGTATTTTGCCATGCACCATCTCCTAATATAGTTCAAACGACCCCTGTAAAGCAATATTTTAGGCTCTATTCTCGAAGATAGTTGATACTCGCGGGAACCAAGATTTTTCGCGATCTCTGCGGTTCGAGAAATCAAGTTGTTACGCAACAGGCAACCGATACTGCGAATAGAGCCATATTTTAATTCAAATAAAGACATAAAAATATCCAGATGTATGCGATATCTATTTCAAATTAAAATTCACACTCGTGTGTAAATTGACTTAGATTTATATGCTGTCCTCCTGGGATATTTAAAGAATATCCCTCCGCCGTTTTATCTATAAGGATGTGCCAGTATAAGTTGTTGTTTTGTGTTGTCTTATAATACCTGTCTATATTTTGTTCCATCACAGTTACGGGAATTGCTACGAATTTTTTTTCATCGACAAATCCGAGAACATACAAACCTTCAGTTCCTTCTTTTAAAAAATCGAGCCACTTTTTGTGAAGTGCATACCAATAGTCACTTCCCCTTGTATATGGCTTCGAAATAGTACATACTACACGAATAGCCTTATCGCTTGTCCAAAAAAGAGCTTTTGATTTCGCAATCAAACTAACAGATTTTGTTTTGCCTAATTTGTCGATAATTTTTGACCGAATTGATTTTATAACATTGACGTCTGTTCTATCTTGCTTGTTATGCTTCTCCTTGAGTGGCAAATCTTGGTTACTGTTCTCAACACTAGCAGATATATTTTCAGATGTACTTGCGTCTGTCACAGTCGTGAATACAATATCGATAATATTGTCTAGCCGTGTATATTCAAAGGGGACAAGAAGGCTCCTAATTTTACTTAGCGTTTCTTCATCTTCTGAAGCCTCTTTTAGACTAACGATTT
>Ga0183096_1002316_pt1 | contig 13354 bp, 12 predicted proteins | sample Biomet5_FD_127791 | JGI IMG/M metagenome (GOLD analysis project Ga0183096, IMG submission 127791) | Microbial communities from bioreactor (seeded with sewage sludge) at LBNL, California, USA - Biofuel metagenome 5 (version 2) (version 3) | ecosystem: Engineered > Bioreactor > Anaerobic >... | reverse complement strand
AGAAGGCCATCGATGCCGCGGTCTCGTCCGGCGCATGGGTCGGCGCCGCGCTCGAGCGGGCCGACCAGCGCAGGGGGCAGCAGTCGCTCTTCGAGGGGGAGGAGCCCGACGTGGTGTGGCTTGCCGTCCGGGGCGAGCTCCTTCGCATGGAGGGCGACGCGGGCGTGGCGGCCCTCGTCTGCCTCTTTCGCACGGGGCGTCTCGTCTCGGGAGACGTCAAGGCGCTGCTCCGGGTGGTGTGCCCCATGGACTCGGCCGCGGAGGCGGCCCTCGATGCGGCGGAGGTGGACCCGGCCCGCATCTTCGACGTGGGCGTGGCGGGCTACCTGCTCGACTCCGACGAGGGTGACTTCTCCGTGGCGAGACTCTTCGAGAAGTACGTGGACGGCGCGCTTCCCGAGGCGACCATCGACGTTCCCCAAGCGGCCATCGACGCCATGGCGGTGCCGACCCTGCGCGAGAGGCTCGACGCGGCGCTCGAGGCGGACGGCTCGCGCGAGCTCTTCGACCGAATCGAGATGCCGCTTCTCCCCGTGCTCGCCGCCATGGAGCGCACGGGACTCGCCGTCGACCCTTCCATCCTCGCCGAGCAGTCGCGCGAGCTGGGCGTCGAGATCGGCGAGATGGTCGCTCACATCAAGGACGAGGCGGGGGAGGACTTCAACCTCGATTCCCCGCAGCAGCTCAGTCACATACTCTTTGACGTGCTCGGTCTGCCCACCTTTGGTCTCAAGAAGACGCGTACGGGCTTCTACTCGACGAACGCAAAGGTGCTCGCGGACCTGGCCGCCAGCCATCACGTGGTGGCCGACGTCCTCGAGTACCGCGAGCGCGCCAAGATCAAGTCCACCTACCTCGACGCACTGCCGGCCGACATCCTGGGTGACGGTCGCATCCACACCACGCTCAACCAGACCGTGGCGGCGACGGGCCGCCTCTCGAGTTCTGACCCCAACCTGCAGAACATCCCCACGCGCTCCGAGCTGGGGCATCGTGTGCGCACGGCCTTCACCGTCCCCGAAGGGGCGGTGTTCCTCGCCTGCGACTACTCGCAGATCGAGCTCAGGCTTCTTGCGCACCTGTCGGCGGACGAGAACCTCGTGGCGGCCTTCAACAGCGGGGCCGACTTCCACGCATCCACGGCGGCGCGTGTCTTTGGCGTGCCGGTGGAGGAGGTCACGCCCCGGCTTCGGAGCCGCGCCAAGGCGGTCAACTTCGGGATCGTGTACGGGCAGCAGGCGTTTGGCCTGGCGACCTCGCTCAAGATCTCCCGTACCGAGGCCCAGGAGATGATCGACCGCTACTTCGAGGCCTATCCTGGCGTGCGCGCCTTCCTCGACCAGTCCGTCGCGTCCGCGCGCGAGAGCGGCTATGCGGTCACCATGTACGGCCGCAAGCGGCGCATCAAGGACATCGGCAGCAGCAACTTCCAGCTTCGCTCCTTCGCGGAGCGCACGGCCATGAACCATCCCATGCAGGGCACCGCGGCGGACATCATCAAGATCGCGATGGTGCGCGTGGAGCGGGGCCTGCGCGAGGAGGGCCTGCGCGCCAAGCTCGTGCTGCAGATCCACGACGAGCTCGACCTCGAGGTCCCCGACGACGAGGTGACCGCGGTGTCGCAGCTCGTCGAGCAGGCCATGGAGGGTGTCGTCGAGCTGCTCGTACCCCTTACGGCCGAGGTCTCCTTCGGCTCCAACTGGGCGGAGGCCAAGTAGTGGCGAGCTTCGACGAGCTCATGGCATCGCCGGCAGGAAAGGGGCTCATCTCGTCATCGCCGGGTGACGAGCGCATGCACGTGGTCATCTACACCGACGGATCGTCTCGCGGAAATCCCGGTCCGGGTGGCTATGGGTCGGTGCTCATGTACACCGACCCCTCGGGCAGGCGTCACACGCGTGAGCTCAGCGGAGGCTATCGGGACACCACGAACAACCGCATGGAGCTCATGGGGGTCATCGCCGCCCTCGAAGCGCTCGCCCGCCCGTGCCACGTGGAGGTGCACTCCGACTCCCAGTATGTGGTCAACGCCTTTAACCAGCATTGGGTCGAGGGTTGGCAGCGTCGTGGCTGGAAGACGGCCGCGAAGCAACCCGTGAAGAACCCCGACCTCTGGAGACGCCTCCTCAGCGCCATGGGTCCGCACGACGTCACATGGGTCTGGGTGAAGGGTCACGCCGGCCACGAGCTCAACGAGCGCTGCGACGAGCTTGCCACCACGGCGGCCGATGGGTCGGACCTCGGGGAGGACTCCGGGTTCAGCAGGTAGTCCCCTGGGGGGGGCTATGCGCCGCTCACGTCCGTCTTTCCGATCATGATGTTCAAGATCTCCACGTCGGTGGGGTGCATGCCCACGCGACCGACGTATCCCATGGAGCGGATGGTCTCCTCGGCATCGGCTCCCACGAGGCCATCGCCTGCAAGGAACGAGCCTTCCGAGAGGGCCATGTCACAGCCGAGGATGGCCGCGTCGACGGCGGCCGAGATCTTTGCGGCGCAGCTGGGCTTGGCACCGTCGCAGACGATGCCGCCCACGTTGGCGATGGTGTTGACGATGGTGGCCTCGTACTGGGCGAGCGACCCCCCGCGCAGGTAGCAGATGCCGGCCCCGGCGCCGGCGCCGGCGGTGACGGCGCCACAGAAGGCCGAGAGCTCTCCCACGAAGTGCTTGACGTGCACGGCCGTGAGGTCGGAGAGGACCACGGCCCGCACGAGCTCCTCGCGTGGGCTCCAGAGCTCATGTGCGTACTCGAGTACGGGCATGGAGGCCGTTATCCCTTGGTTCCCGCTTCCGCAGACGATGACGACGGGGAGCGGGCAGCCGCTCATGCGTGCGTCGGAGCCGGCCGCCGCCGCTGCCTTCGCCTTCGCGACCACGTCGTTGGGGCGGGTGGACAGGAGCGTGCTGCCGATGTTGGCGCCCCAGTCGCCGCGTATCCCCTCGTCCGAGATCCGCTTGTTGAGGTCTATCTGCCGGCCGACGCTGGCCTCCACGTCGGTAACGTCTACGACGTGCGCGAACTCCCAGATGCTCTCAAGCGTGAGCCTGGAGCGGTCTGCGCCTGGGATTCGTACCCGTCCCTCGTGGCCGGCCGTCGAGACGCCGGCGACGCTGACGTTCTTGCCGTCGAGCGTGAGCTCGGTTACGTTGGTGTGGCGCTCCTCGATGCAGGCGACGGCGACGTGTCCCGCCGCGGTTGCCATGGCTCGCACGTAGAGGTTGGGAACGTCCTGTGCGAGGCTTACGGTGCAGTAGCCGGTGGCGAGCAGCGTCTTGGCACGGTCGATGTCGGCGGGGGAGAGGGACTCAAGCACCTCGAGCGAACGCGTGGCGTCTCCGCCCACGGTGCCGAGGGTGGCCGCCGCCTCGATGCCACGAAGGCCGCCCGAGTTGGGAACGGTCACGCTCTTGACGTTCTTGATGATGTTTCCGCTGCAGGCCGACGTTATGGACTCGGGCTCGACACCGAGCGCGGCGCGCGCGAGCGCTGCGGCGTAGGCGACGGCGATCGGCTCGGTACAGCCGAGCGCGCATACGAGCTCCTCCTCGAGAATGGCGATGTGGTTGCGGTATGTGGCCTCGTCCATGGGTCTCTCCGTTCGTGGGTGCATGGGATGGCCCTACTGTAGCGCTTGTCGACAGGGTCCTTCTCCGTGGGGCGCGCCGATGCGACGTCGCAGCAAGGGGCCACCGCATGGGCAGAGAGGTTGCCGCTTGCGACCGATTCCTGCCCCTTCGTACCACTTGATATAGTTAATCTCGTGGAAACACATATATTTTCATTGAGAAATTAAGCCCGTGCATAGTGATGCGCGAGAGCCGCGAAGGCGCCCGGATGGTCGGCTGGCGTCCGGTGGGCTCGTTCGAAGACGGAGAGGCAAATGGAGAACCGTACGGGCAATGCGGCGAGGGAGAATCGCGAGCGCGTGATGAGGGCGATTCTGGAGCACGGCTCGCTCTCGCGTACCGAGATCGCCCAGGTGAGCGGTCTTTCCCCAAGTACCGTCACGCGTATGGTGGCCTGTCTCATGACCGAGGGCGTTCTTGCCGAGGACACCACTCGCGTGCGCACGGAGGGGCGCAGTCGCATCCCCGTCGTGGTCAATGAGTCGTATGGCCAGATGGCAATCGCGTGCCTCTCGTCGCAAGGCGTCATGCTCTACCGATACGACATGGCGCTCGAGCCCTGCGCCGAGCCCGTCACGCTCGACTGCGACGGCACGGCCACCGACCTTCTCCGCGCCGTTTCCCAGCAGCTCACGTGCGGCAGCACGGAATTTGCGAGAACGCTTCGCGCGATGGGCGTCCTTCGGTGCGATGACGCATGGGATGCGATCGGTGGCCTGTCCGACCTGCTCTCGCGCCGTCTGGGCGTCCCCGTGTTCGAGCGCCGTGCGGAGGATTGCGCGGAATACCGGATCATCCATGACGAGGGCGAGTCTGCGAACAAGAACCACGCGCTCGTGAGCCTGGGCACCGAGGCGCTCGTCGGCATCGCGCAGGGGGGTCGGCAGGTGGCGTTTCGTCGGGGTGCCTATGCCAACCTGAGCCAGCGTCTCGCCGGCATGGGCGAGTGCGAGGCGTCGATCGTCGACCGTCTCGTGGACGCCCTCTCCCTGATGGCCGACCTTTTCACGATCGATGCGATCTTCATGATGAGCGCCAGAGACGACCTTCTCCTCTGCGGCGTTCCCGTCCGTCTCGACGACGTGGTGCGCGCGGGCAACCGCGCACCCGACCTCCCAAGGGTGGTGGTCGTCAGCCAGACGTCGAAAGAGATGTCACGAATCATGACCGCGCAGGTAAGAACCGCGATTCTCTGTGCGGGATGAGTCCGTGCGGCGTGGTCGGCAGGTAGTGGTGCAAACGTGGAGAGGAGACTGCTGTGATCGTTCTTGTGAGGTGCGACGACCGTTTGATTCACGGCCAGTGCATGACGGTGCTGGTGAAGGGCAACCAGATCGAGCAGATTATCGTCGTCGACAACCTGACGGCGAGCAACTCGATCCTGAGATCCGTGTTCAAGGCGGCGGTACCCGCCGACATGAAGGCAGGTGTCTATACGATCGACGAGGCCGCCCCCCTCATCCGCGAGGCCATGGTCAACACTACGCGCACGCTCGTGCTGATGAAGTCCCCCGAGACCTATCGGGCCCTCCTCGACCAGGTCGACGGTCTGCCGCTCGAGCTGAACGTGGGACCCATGTCAAAGAGGAAGGGAACGACCGAGGTGCACGCGGCGGCGCACCTTCTCCCCGTGGAGGCCCAGGCCGTGAAGGACGTCGTCGCCAGGGGTGCCCACGTGTACTTTCAGCAGGTCCCCAGCCAACCCGTCATCGAATGGGATGACGTGAAGGACAGGTTCTAGGTCAATCGGAGCGAGTGGAAAGGAAGGTATTGCTATGAGTTTTCTGCAGGCACTACTTCTGGCACTCTTCGGGTGGATGGGTTCGATCTACTCGCCAGTGCTCATAGGAGGTCTCGGCGGATGGTACACGATCGGTCGCCCGCTTGTGTCCGGCCTGATCATCGGCGCCATTCTCGGTGACGTCAAAACGGGCATCATCATGGGCGCTGCCATCCAGATGCTCTACATCGGGCTCGTGACCCCCGGTGGTACCATGCCCGCCGATGTCAACTTCGCGGCTTGGATCGGCATTCCGCTCGCCATGGTCGCCGGTGCCGGAAAGGAATACGCCCTTGCCCTCGCGGTGCCGCTCTCGTCGCTTGGCGTCCTCGCCGTCTACGGCCTCTGCGCCATCAACCTGTTCTTCGTACACAAGCAGGATGCGCTGGTCGAGGCGGGCAAGTTCGACGCCGCCGCCCGTATTCCCATCGTGGGACAGATCACCAACTTCGTGCTGCGCTTCTTCCCGATCCTGCTGATCAACTACTTTGGTGCCGACCTCATCACCCAGCTCGTGAGCGTGATGCCGGTCCAGGTCACCGACATCCTCCAGATTTTCGCCAACATGCTCCCGCTCGTCGGCTTCATGCTCCTCATGCGCATGATCTGCAAGCGCGACGTCGACCTGATCCTCTTCTGCGTCGGCTTCGTGTTCGTCTCCGTCATGAACCTTGGCATGGTCGCAATCGTCATCCTCGCGCTGGGCATCGCCTATCTCGACTACCGTGGCACGAGCTCGACGCCCGTCTCATCCGAAAGGGCAGGTGAGTAACATGGCAGAAGACATCAAGGAGCAGCCGGAGTCCTCGGAGATGGGTGGTGCCAAGAAGTTGAGCAAGGCTGCCATCCGTCGCGCGTACAAGGATTGGATGTTCTATAACCTTTCCGTCCAGAACTTCGAGCGCATGCAGGGTCCCGCCATCATCAAGATGATGTCCGACGTGCGTGAGGACCTCTATCCAGGCAATACGGAAGCGCAGCAGGAGATGCTCGAGCGCCACGAGGTGTTCTTCAACACCGAGCCTTATCTGGGCTGCATCGTTCCCGGCATCGTGCTCGGCATGGAGGCCGGCAAGGCGGAGGGCAACGACGAGATCTCGTCCGAGTTCATCAACTCGATCAAGACCGCGCTGATGGGCCCCTTCGCTGGCATCGGCGACTCGCTCCTCCCGGGTACGCTCATCCCGATCCTGCTCTCCATTGCCCTGGGCATGTCGCCGAACGGCGAGGTCACGGGTCCCCTCTTCTATATCGTGGCCTTCCTCGCAATCATGATTCCGCTCACCTGGTTCCTGTTCAGCTATGGCGTGAAGGCCGGTGCCAATGCCGCCGAGATGGTTCTCGCCGGCGGCATCAAGGACAAGGTCACGCGTGCCGCGGAGGTCATCGGTCTCGTCGTCGTGGGCGCCGTGTCCGCCCAGTACGCGCACTTCAACATCGGTCTCGTCTACACCTCTGGGGACCTCTCAATCAACATCGCGACCATCCTGAACTCCATCTTCCCGAGCCTGCCCGTTCTGCTCATGGCATTCCTGACGTACTGGCTCATGGTCAAGAAGAACTGGTCCGCCGGAAAGACGATGCTGCTCATGCTCGTCATCGCCATCGTCGGCTACTTCACCACGATCCTTGCGGTGTAGCCGTCGGGTATCTCCCATAGAGACATGTCGTGGGCGCGCGCTCTGCCTCTGGTGGGGCGCGCGCCGTTCTGGCAAGGACGGACGTGGGTAACGTACGGCTTGGCAGTCCACGTCCTTCTCGCCATGTGTGGGTGGCTTCTCTCCGTCTGGCGTAGAAATGGAAAATCACACAGGTAGTGCTTGAAATCCAGGTATGAGAAACGGTATCTTTATTAGCGTATGGGCAATGGGGCTCATACAACGTATCTGTCGGCCCCCGAGAGCATGTTAGTTTCCACGTAGACGCCGCGATTGACTTGGCACTGCAGGCAGCGATCATGACGACCGGGGCCCCGTTTTGGAAGGGGTCCACCTTTGAGTGAGATTCAGAACTCGTCCATCTTTTCCTTGGATGACATATCCGACGAGGAGATGAACAGCCTCATCGACGGTACCGTTACCGATTTCGACGAGGGCGATCTTGTCACGGGCACCGTCGTCAAGATTGAGCATGACGAGGTCCTGCTCGACATCGGCTACAAGTCAGAGGGTGTCATTCCCGCTCGTGAGCTCTCCATCCGCAAGGACGTCAATCCTGCCGACGTCGTTGCCCTCGGTGACAAGATCGAGGCCCTCGTTCTCCAGAAGGAGGACAAGGAAGGTCGTCTCGTTCTCTCGAAGAAGCGTGCCGAGTACGAGCGTGCGTGGAATGCGGTCGAGGAGAAGTTCAACTCCGGCGAGACCGTCGAGGGCGAGGTCATCGAGGTCGTCAAGGGCGGCCTGATTCTCGACATCGGCCTGCGCGGCTTCCTGCCCGCCTCCCTCGTCGACCTCCGTCGCGTCAAGGACCTTGCCGCCTACATGGGCACCCGCATCGAGGCCCGCGTCATCGAGATGGACCGCAACCGCAATAACGTCGTCCTCTCTCGTCGTGTCGTCCTCGAGGAGGCCCGCAAGGCGGAGCGCCAGGAGATCCTTTCCAAGCTTCAGGTCGGCATGCGCCTCAAGGGCAACGTCTCTTCGATCGTCGACTTCGGCGCCTTCGTCGATCTCGGTGGCATCGATGGTCTCGTCCACATCTCCGAACTCTCCTGGAACCACGTCAACCACCCCTCCGAGGTCGTCAAGGTCGGCCAGGAGGTCGAGGTTCAGGTTCTTGACGTCGATCTCAACCGCGAGCGCATCTCCCTGGGCCTCAAGCAGACCACCGAGGATCCTTGGCGTTCCCTCGTCAAGAAGTACCCGATCGGTGCCATCGTCGAGGGTACCGTCACCAAGCTCGTCACCTTCGGCGCCTTCGTCGACCTCGGTGATGGCGTGGAGGGTCTCGTCCATATCTCCGAGATGGCCAAGAGCCATGTCGACGCCCCGTCGCAGGTATGCGCCGTGGGTGACGTCGTGCAGGTGAAGGTCATGGAGATCGACCTCGACCGTCGTCGCATCTCCCTGTCCATGAAGTCCGCGGCGGAGACGCTTGGCGTCGACGTCGAGGTCAAGCCGCTCGACGAGGAGTCTTCCGACGAGGAGGCTCCCGAGGATGCTCCCGCCGAGGACGCTCCTGTCGAGGAGACGCCCGCCGAGGAGGCTCCCGTAGAGGAGTAGCCCCACGGCATGTGCACGACTCGCGGGGTCGCCCTTGGGCGGCCCCGTTTTTGTATGCGTGATGGGTAATGAGATCGAGCCGTCCCCTTCGTGTCGCCCGCATCGTCGCGGTGGTATGGTCGTGCAGCTTGGATACCAACGTTTTTGGAGGAACTAGATGGCTGCTCGTGCGACATCCTCAGGCAGAAGACCTCTCATCGGTGTCACGCCGCGCTGGGTGGAGCCTGTCGAATACCTGGGCGAGACGCTCGCCCCAAGCGAGGCCATCGCCAAGAACTTCGTTGACGCCATCATCGCGGCTGGCGGCATGCCCGTCATGCTGCCCCTCACCGCCGACGAGGACCTGATTCGACGCTACGTGGACCTCTGCGACGGCTTCTCCATCCCCGGTGGCCAAGATCCCGATCCGAGGCTCTGGGGCGAGACGGACAACACCACCGCCGAGAGGCCCTGCCCCGAGCGCGACGCCCTCGAGGTGCCCCTCGTGCGCATGGTCGCAGAGGCGGACAAGCCGCTCTTTGCCACGTGTCGTGGCCTGCAGATCATGAACGTCGCCCTGGGGGGCTCGCTGTGCACGGACGTCCCCAACATCTCCGTGCCGGAGGGAACAATGCATTGGCGGCACGATGCGTCGCTCGTCGACGTGGTGCATCCCGTCGAGGTCATGGCCGGCACGCTGCTCTCGCGGTGCGCCGGCGGCGTCTCCCCCCTTCAGGTGAACTCCGCCCACCACTGCTGCGTGCAGCGCATCTGCGAGGGTGGGCGTCTCTGTGCCCGCTCGGTCATCGATCATGTGCCCGAGGCCGTGGAGGTGCCCGCGAAGCGCTTCATGCTGGGCGTGCAGTGGCATCCCGAGTACACGTGGCGCAGGCTCGAGACCGACTTCGGTCTCTGGAAGGCATTCGTTTCCGCCTGCTAGCCTGGGGTGGGAGAACCATGGGAGGACGACGGGGAGGTACGTCATGGGAGGAGTCCTGGTCACCGGTTTCGAACCCTTCGGGGGAGAGACGACCAACCCGTCATGGGAGGCCGTGAGGCTGCTGCCCGACGAGATCCACGGCATCGCCGTGAGAAAGCTCGAGGTGCCCGTCGTCTTCGGCCTCTCCGCGCGAGTCGGGCTTGACGCCCGGCGCGAGACGCATCCGGATGTCGTCGTGTGCGTCGGCCAGGCGGCGGGACGTGCCGGTCTCACCGTCGAGCGCGTCGCGATAAACGTGGCCGACTCGACCGCCTCGGACAACGATGGGGTGATACCCATCGACGAGCCCCTCGTGCAGGGCGCCCCGGTCGCCTATCTCACCACGCTTCCCCTCAAGGCCTGCGTGGCGGCGGCGCGCGAGGCGGGCGTGCCCGCATCCGTCTCCGACACCGCGGGTACCTACGTCTGCAACCAGCTCATGTACCGCGTCCTGCACGAGCAGGCGACAGGTCGCGCGAGGGGAGCCAAGGGTGGGTTCGTCCATGTGCCGCTCGCCTGCTCCCAGACGCTTGACAGGCCCTCGGTACCGAGCCTTCCCGTGTCCGCCATGGCGGCTGGTCTCGAGGCCATCGTGCGCGCCTGCCTGTGAGCGTGCACCGAACACCATGCGCATAATACATGAAAGTTTGTGAATAAGCCCAGTTAAAATGGGTGCTTCTCTGTTAATTGTGCGTTACCATAACCCGACTTGTTCAGATGAAGATGGACATGTGATGCATGCTGCACCTAACGATTCGCATAAGGGCGAATGACTATGTGCGGGCACCGACCACAACGTGAGGCGTGTTCCGCAGAGGAAAGGCTGACGACATGAAGAACCTCATTCCTACGTCCATCTCTCGTCGTGGCTTCGTCAAGAGCGGCGCAGGCGTCGCTGGAATGGCGGTCGTGGCCTCGCTCGCCGGCTGCGCCGGGTCCGACTCCGGCACTTCGACCGCATCCGACAAGAAGAAGGTCCTCCGCTTCGGCCAGAAGAACCCCAAGCTGGGCCTGGACATGCAGAAGTCCAACAACTCCTCGTCGTCCTCCATCGCCGACTCCATCGTCGAGTCACCCCTGCGCTTCACCGAGGACAACGAGCTCGTCCCCTGCCTGTTCACCGAGATCCCCACGCCCGAGGCCGACGGCGTCACCTACAAGTGCACCCTCGAGGAGGGCGTCAAGTTCCACGACGGCTCCACCCTCACCGCCACGGACGTGAAGTACTCCTTCGAGCGCATGTTCAAGCCCGCGACGGCGGCCAAGTCCACCTACATGTACGACATGATCGTCGGCGCCAAGGACATGCTCGCCGGCACCGCCACCGAGCTCTCGGGCCTCACCGTCCAGGACGACACGCACCTGACGTTCGTCCTCGAGTACCCGATGGCCACCTTCACCAAGAACCTCGGCATCAACTACGCCGACATCTTCCCGCACGAGGCCTGCGAGGCTGCCGGCGCCGACTGGGGCAAGGGCACCAGCATCGTCGGCACCGGCCCCTACAAGGTGAGGGAGAACGACGACACCACCACGGTGGTCCTCGACCGCTTCGACGACTATCACGGCGGCACGCCGAACCTCGACACCGTCGAGTACGTCTACGTCGATGACATCAGCACCAAGCTCCTCGACTTCAAGAACGGGGACATCGACTACTGCGACCTCGACGCGACGCTGCTCCAGCAGTACCAGCAGGACGCCGACGTCAAGGACCTCATCACGCAGTACCTGCCGCTGGGCGTCGAGTTCGTTAACCTCAACCTCAACGACCCGGCGCTCTCCGACGTCCGCGTCCGCCAGGCGCTCTCCCTCGCCATCAATCGCCAGGAGCTCATCGACACCGTCCTCTCGGGTGCCGGCCAGGCCGCCTCTGGCTGGCTCAACCCGCAGACCCCTGGCTACGACGACTCCGCCGAGGCGTTCGCCTACGACGTCGACAAGGCCAAGTCGCTCCTCGCACAGGCCGGCGTGTCGGACCTGTCCCTCACGGCCAGCGTGCGCGTGGGTCTCGACCAGAAGATCCTGGTTGCCGTCCAGGGCTACTGGAGCGCCATCGGCGTGAACCTCACCGTCAACACCTCCGACGCAGGCGTCTGGGCCTCCGACTGGGCCGCCGGCAACCTGCAGATCACGGCACTTGCCTGGTTCCCGCTCTACGCGGACGCGGACAACCACATGTACACCTACTTCTACAGCGCGAACGCCGCCAAGAAGTCCTCGTTCTACAACAACCCCGAGTTCGACGCCCTCGTGACCAAGGCGCGCCAGTCCACCGACGAGTCCGAGCGCGCCGACCTCTACAGGCAGGCCGACAACATCCTCACGCGCACCGACTACGCGACGCTGCCGCTGTACTACCCCAAGTACCAGTTCGTCGCGAAGGACTACGTCGAGAACGCCAAGGTGGGCAACCTCATCTATCACATGATGGACGTCGACATCGACACCACCAAGAGCGACTATACCGGCGAGGAGTAACCTCCGCCAGCTCAGGTTCTGGCGCCCTGGTGCGAGAGCATCGGGGCGTCTTTTTGGTACTCCCGCCACAGACGGTGGCGTGCTCGCAGGGAGGTCGTGCGACCTCGCGCATCGAAGGGAACGAGCGGATGAGAAGCTTCCTCATAAAAAGGATTCTCCAAGCCATCGGCGTGATCCTATGCATTTCCGCAATCACGTTCTTCGTCCTCAACATCGTGCCGGGCGATCCGGTGCGCGTGATGATGGGCGACATGGCTGACGAGAACACCATCGAGCAGGTCCGCCATACGATGGGTCTCGACAAGCCGGTGATCGACCAGTACGAGGACTGGCTCGTCAACATGGTCCATGGCGACTTCGGCACGTCATACACGCAGAACAAGTCGGTGTCGGTGCTCATGGGCAACGCCTTCAAGGTGACGGTTCAGCTGGCGGGCTACGCCTACCTGTTTGCGCTCGTGCTGGGCGTGGTGGTGGGTGTGGCCGCGGCCGTGAGACACGGCACATGGGTGGACCGAACCCTCATGGCACTCTCGATCTTCGGCATCTCGGCGCCTGCCTTCTGGGTGGCCATCATCCTCCAGATCGTGTTCGCGCTGAACCTGCACTGGTTCCCGCTGTCGGGCGTGAAGGCCCCCATCTACTTCTTCCTGCCCACCATCGCCCTGGGGATGCGCTATGCGGCGAGCATCGCCCGCGTGACGCGTACGAGCATGATGGAGGTCCTGAACCAGGACTTCATGCGTACGGCCGAGGCGAAGGGCCTCAAGACCTGGGCCATCGTCATCAGGCATGCCCTGCGCAACGCGCTCATCCCCATCATCACGATCGCGGGCACGCAGCTGGGTGACATCTTCACGGGGTCGATCCTCATCGAGTCCATCTTCGCCATGCCCGGCATGGGCAAGCTCATGCTTGATGCGATCAACGCTCGCGACCTGCCGCTCCTGGAAGGCGGTGTCATGTACATCGCTGCCATCTGCGTCGCGGTCTACCTTGTCGTTGACATCCTGTATGCCGTGGTCGACCCACGCATCCGACTCGGTGGGGAGGCGGCGGAATGAAGAAGGACATCATGGATCCCGCTACGAGCGAGGACACGCCCGGTACCAAGCGCGAGCGTGCGGAGCGCGTCGCGGTCGATGCCTCCGGGGCCCAGACGGCCGAGAGGGCGAAGACGGGCAAGAAGCGCGCCTCGAGCTACTGGGCCGTCAGCTGGGGGATCTTCAAGAGGAACAAGCTCGGTGTGTTCTGTCTGGGCGTGGTGCTCGTCCTGGTGCTCGTGG
>Ga0183096_1002314_pt1 | contig 13358 bp, 10 predicted proteins | sample Biomet5_FD_127791 | JGI IMG/M metagenome (GOLD analysis project Ga0183096, IMG submission 127791) | Microbial communities from bioreactor (seeded with sewage sludge) at LBNL, California, USA - Biofuel metagenome 5 (version 2) (version 3) | ecosystem: Engineered > Bioreactor > Anaerobic >... | reverse complement strand
AACTTCAAGCTCTCGGAAAACTCCAGCAATGAGACCAAGGTGACCTAAGAATCTTGTACGTTTTATTGAAGATTCAACTCTTCTACTGTTGTTTTTATCTGCCATGGAAGATCAAGAAAATAGATATAAAATTAATTATATTAACTTATATGTTTACCTGCCGAAGCTAGGTTATATAATATTTCCACTAATTTTTTGGTTTATGGTTTTCATTAAATCTTTAAAGAATCAAGTTTGGACTTTACCTCCAGATATCCGAGATCTTATTCCTTCAGATCATATCTGCTATTTAGTTGAGTCTTTTGTGGATGAAATGGATTTTAGTGAATTTGAAACTAGGTATGATGGTTCTGGACACCCTGCTTATCATCCTTGCATAATGTGTAAGATTTTGATTCAATCTATGCTTGATAGAGTTCGATCATCGCGAGCGATAGCTCGCAATGTTCGAGAAAATATAGTTTACATGTATTTAGCTGAAAACCTACAACCTGATTTCAGAACAATCAGTGACTTCAGAAAAGATAATGAAAAATTGATTACTGCAATGTTCAAAAATACAGTTAAAGCAGCCAGAGATCTAGGAGTAATAGGTCTTGAACAATTAAGCATTGATGGATCTAAAGTAAAAGCTTCTGCGTCAAGAAAAAGTACGGTTATGAAAAATGTCTTGGAAGTAATTGAAGAATACGTCAAGAATGAATTAAAAAAAGGTATTGAAATAGACAAAGTTGAGGATGAGCATTTTGGAAAATGCCGTGGTTATGATCAGTTGAATGAAAGTGAAAAACATAAAGTAAAAGCTGTAGTCGTGAAGTACATAAAGCAAGTCAATAAGGATGAATCTGGCGATAGAAAAAGGAAGATTGAAAATACGATTAAGGAAGCACTTAATGAATTTGAAAAAGACAGTATTGATAATGTGAGCTTGACTGATCAAGAATCTCGGTTTATGCTTAACAAAAAAGGAACGATTGAACTGGCATATAATACTCAAATAACGGTCGATCATAAACTAGTGTCGAGTCAACCGCAAAATGTCGTATAAAATCGGTTGCAATTATTCGGAATCATTGAATCTTTGATGATTGGCCCGACACTAGGAATTATAGTTGCAAATGACGTATGCCAAGACAGAAACAACATGTATCAATTGAAGCCTCAAATTGAAATGGTGGAAGAAAATTGTGGTTTATTAAAAGTAGGCACTAAGCTATGTGCAGACACTGGATACTATAGCGGAAACAACATACATTATTTGAATGATAAAAAATTGGATCCATATATTCCAGAGCAAGAAGTAACTAAAACAATAACAGAAAACGTCGAAGATGTTAGGTTTGATATTAGTAATTTTGACTATAATGAAGAAATTGATGAATTTATTTGCCCTGAAAACCAAAGATTGAAGTTTTTGCGTGAAGGGTATGAGAAAGAAAGGAGGAGAAAGTACAGAATTTACAAGGGAACCAAATGTCAAAAATGTGAATTTGCCAAAAATTGTACAAAAAGAAAGGATGGAATTAGACAGTTAAAAATAGCTGAATTTTCAAAAGAAAGAAAGCAATTAGTAGATAAAATGAAAACAGAAGAAGCAAAAGAAATATACAGGCAAAGGCAGCAGGTAGTAGAACCTGCAATTGGAAACTATAAAGAGAATCTTGGGTTTAGAGAATTTCTCACAAGGGGAATAAAATCAGTCAGAAATGAATTTAATTTGGTATGTACAGCAGTTAACTTAAAGAAAATATGGATTTACTCAAATAAAAACGAGATCATTAGAAAGGTAAATGGAATAAATGGAACTTTTCACTTTAAGACTTGAGTAATAAGGAATAGAAAAAAAAATCTCATAAGGAAGTTCCAATTTACAGCAGACGATATTATTTCATTACTGATAGTAATTGTCGGACAGCCTCCTTGCAGCGGGGTGCGCCAGCGCAACTTTGATTGAGTGGAAATTGAAGTGAGAGATATCCACTCAATTTGAAGAGGATACGAAAAAGTCATTTTCGAACGTTAAATTATATATAAAAATCCTCTTAATTACTCTTATTGTCAAATAAACACAATGGGGGAGTGAAGTATAGCCGATAGTTCAGATAAAGTTGTTGAAAATATTCCAGGACCTTATTATTGTGACTACAACTGTATAGCCTGTAATCTCTGTGTGGATACTGCACCTGAAAACTTCAAGATGAATGACGACGAATCCAATGCCTATGTATATAAGCAGCCTGAAAATGATGAAGAAAAAGAACTTTGTGAAGAAGCGTTAGAAGCCTGCCCGGTTAACGCAATAGGAAATGACGGCTAAAGTGATGATTGAAATAATTTATTTGATTCAAGCCAATTTTACTGGCTTTTTATCATTTTATTGGTTAGTATTGTCTTTATACCGTTTTCTTATGTTTTTTCCTATTGCTTTTTATTGTCTTTATACCGTTTTCTTATTGTTTTTTCCTATTTTTCATTAGTTGCATTTTCCCTGCAATTGCTTTTTCACTAATACTGCTTTTGGCTGCTTTCGCTTGTTATTCATTCTCAATTTCAGAATAGATTCTAGAAAGCCCCTGCAGGGTGGAGTAACCTTTCCTGGTAATGATATAGTCTCCCCTCTCATTTCGCTGTAAAACCATTCCTGTTTCAAGTAATTTTTGGAGGTGGAAGAGCAGATTTCCGCCGCGCAGGCCTGTAAGTTTAGAAAGTTCGGAAAATGTTTTGCTTTCCCCTGAAAGCGCTTTGAGCATCAGAAGGCGCTGTCGGTTTGCTACCGGCTCGCAGACCTCAGTGACCAGCTTTTCAGGCTCGATTTCGCTAATGTCTATTTTTTTATCCTCTTCATCCTTTTCTTCATAAATCTGGAGCGAGCGCATAAGTTTGACCTGCTTTTCAAAAAGATTCGTAGCTTCCGAAAAACACCTGCTGCAGTTTGAGGTTTTAGCTTCCTTTTTTAATTCTTCCAGCCTGTCCCGGTACAGCTTTATGGTTTCAGCTTCGATCCTGCCTCTTCCAACAAGCCCTGCGGTTTCATGTAAGAGCTCACGAAAAGCCTTTTCACAAAAATCCCGCATTCCGCAGTCCGCTGTCATCCTGGTATGCATCCTATCACTTGCGTCCTCACAGAGATAGTCTACCATGGGCCTCATGAAGCTTTTTCTCATCTCCTCAATCATCCCTTCAATATGCTGCTGGTTTGCCCTCTGCAAAAACCGTGAGAACTCGTTCCGCAGGGATGTTACTTCTTCCTTAATAGAGTGAAGTTCCTCCCGGTAATAAATCTCGGAATTTTCGTTAGCTATCTCCATTTTTTATTTGCCTCGGAAACTTTTTAAAAACTGAATCACAGGAAATTAAAATTCTTTTAGTTAAAGCTTGTTGTAATCAGGGCCAGCAATTAACATTGCTTAGAGTGCTGGTAATTGAAGGCACCATTAATGGTTATTAAGACTGAAACTGAAGGGTTTATTGACCGTACTTACTAAAGCTGATAATTTAAGGGATTATTAAAGTTTGTTAATTTCAGGTCATTTTTCTATACAATCAGAAAATACGTGTATAATTATGACGCTTAAGTATATAAATATATACAACATTCCTGATCTCGGTGATAAATCATGGAATTACAGGATATAAACAACTTCGTACAGACTGCAAATGAAGATCAGCTCAAAGCCTTCGGTTTTCTGGGGCAATGGATGGCAGAAAACGCTCCTAAGTACTGTAACTGTCCTTCAAAGTGTTCCCAGAACTGTGAACTTGCAAAGGCACTCGGCGGAGCGCTTCAGGCGGCAGGACAGAAGCTTCAGGGACAGTAAGCAGGATAAACAAGCAAAAATAAGCAGAATCCTATCCGGATCTGCTGCCCCTTTTATATTTTTAGTCTTTTTGTACTTCTTTATACCACTCATATGTTATCCGACCTGACATCTCAGAAACTCTTTCTGTGCTGGCCGGAAGTTGGCTGAAAACTGCGTTGTGGTTTTTATATGAGCCAGAAGATATACTTAATTTAGAATCTAATAGGAGGAACTCAAGATGGAACCAACGACGTCCGAAAGGGAAAACTTCTGGAACGCAAAAACCTATGCATTCGTCACCGATAATACAAAGCCTGCAATGAAGTGGGCCATCTCCGAACTTAAAAACCGGGGCAAAGATATCTATGTCATCGACCTTTCCGACAAGCCGGAATCCGGCTCTTTAAGAACAGTCTCCGAACTTCCAGCCGGCCTTGACCGCGCCGTACTGGGCGTCACAATAACCGACCCTGGAAACTTTATCCCTGCCCTGAAGGAGAAAGGCATAACTAAAATCTGGCTTCACTGGAGAACAGAAACCGAAAAAGCTGTAGACACATGCAAGGCAGAAGGTCTCGAATGCATGACCGAACACTGCCCGATGATGTACCTCGGAAGCGGGTTCAGTATACATGGGATACACAGGGCGATTGCAAAGATGACAGGGAAGTATTGAAACACTGGCTATTTAAGCTTCTACTCAAACGTTAACTTTTGAGATACCGAGCCTGTTACCGTTAGCACAGCGAATGATTTTTGAAAAGATACTTTATTTCTTTTACAAATTTGTGAATATTTTGGATCTCATTTCGTCTCGACTGCCAATGGTCTCTGCTATCCTGAGGATTTTGTGTATTTCTGTATAAAACTCATCTCCGCCAGCTTCTCTCCATTTTCTCATACAGGCCAATTAAATTATTCCGTGTGATCTTGAAATATGGGTGGTCGGGTCCGTATTTCTTTTCAATAACATCGAGGGCTTTTTCGTAGAGGTTGATTGCGGTTTCGTATTCACCCATGCTTTCGTGGAGGCCTGCAAGGTTATTCAGGGTTGTGCCTACATCGGGATGTGTCGGGCCAAGAGTTGTTTCATAGATATTGAGGGCGCGGGTGTAGAGAGGAAGGGCTTTTTTGTGCTGGCCGAGAATCCTGTAGAGTTCGCCCATGTTATTCAGGGTCTTGGCAACATCAGGGTCGTCAGGACCAAGGACACGTTCCCGGATTTCGAGAGCTTTTGTGTAGAGTTCAAGGGCTTTTTCATGGCGGCCTTTCTGGACGTACACACCTGCAAGGTTGTTCAGGGTCGTGGCAAAGCCCGTGTGTTCGGTTTTTCCGAATTTTTCCATAATTTCAAGGGACTGTGTATAGAGAATCATGGCTTTCTCATACCTTGTGGTCTGGAAATAGAGCAGGGCAAGATTGTTCAGAGTTTGAGCCACCTGCGGGTGTTCAGGGCCATAAACCTTTTCCTGAAGCTTTAAAGCCTGCCCGTAACTGTCCTCAGCTTCGTCAAGTTTGCCCATTTCCGAGAGCAGAACACCCAGGTTGTTCAGGGTTCCGGCTCTATATCCCATAACCACGCGGTTTTCCGGCTCCTGTTCTTGAAGCTTTTCAATAAGTTCTAGAGCTCGCCTGAAGCATTCTTCCGCCTTCTCGGGTTTTTCCAGCCCTTTATAGAAAAAGGCCATCCTGTTCAGGGTTCTGACAGCGCCGAGATTTTTCGGGCTCAGAAATTTTTTCTGGATCTCCAGTGCCCGGGTATAGAACGAAAGAGCTTCTTCGCGCCGGTCCATAAGAGTATAAAGAATTCCAAGCTCACTGAGCGTATTCCCGGTCTCAGGCCTGGGATGATCTGGAAGATTTTCACGAATTCTTAAAGCTCTTGAAAAAAGCCTGAGGGCTTCTTCGTAATTTTCCATATAGCGGTAGATTCCTGCAAGCCCGTTCAGCACAGATGCGTTTTCAGGACTTTCGGGCCCAGGCTTTTTTTCCACAATAGCAAGCAGTTCTTCATAGAGGGGAAGGAGCACTTTCCAGGATACGGATCTGTAAAAGGGCTCGGCTTTAACTGTGAACCAGCTTACCAGCTCCTCTGGCTCAAAAGTTTCCTTTGCATGTATAAAAGCTTCCTTTAGGGCAATCTCATCTTCAGGGGTTATAAGCTCCGGATCCAGATCTTTCAGACGCTGCTCATACCTTTCAAGCAAAGCTCTGTGGTTCTTCGTTTTTATTTCTATTTCTTTTCCTGTTCCCTTTTCCATTTCTTTCTCTGGATTTTTATCTTTAGCTTTGATAGAGGTACTTTCATCAGAAATCTCTTCTTTTCCTGAGTCTTTCTTGAAATCAGTCATATTTCACCCCTCCTGAACGAAAAGCAGCATAATAAACATCTTTATCGGAAAATATAAACATCTTTCTGGAAATCTAGTTATGTCAACTCTAAATATTCTGGAACGCCTCTATATTAAATAAGCTTGTCCAATAACATATATTTTACAGAGTTTTCCCGATTTTTATATACATTAAAATTTTTAACAGGTAACACAGATAAACTAATCTCTTGACAGGTTAAGCTGGTCTATCAGGAGTTCTGGTCTATCAGGAATTCTTGGTCTGTCAGGAACTCTATGACTAATGTGAATTAATAGTCACCTGCGTAACCTGTTTATGTGACTATTCTGCTTATACCTCCTGTTCGGCTGAATAAATTCTAAAAAAAGCAATAAGTGAATTTATTCCATCATTAAAATTTTCGTTATATTTTTGTAACAGTTTATTATCTGCATCGATAGTGTGTGCCAGATGTATGCCTTTAACTTCTGAATCGCATACCACGCTTCCTGAAAAAAATGAACGGATGAATAAACGAAGAACTTGTGGCATTTCATGATAATATTTCATGATAATGGCAGTGCCTGATGTGTCCGGAAAAGCTGGAAAAATTGATGAATAAATCTCCATTAAATTCTAATAATCTTCACCAATATAAAAGCAGATTAGGTATTATTGTTCTCGTTTTTATACATATTTTGCCCAAGTTCTTAATGAGTAATATAAATTCTGGTAATATAAACCTCTATTTTTATCTAATATTATACATTATATATCTGTATAAAGCTAGAATGTATAAAACCAGAGTTATTTCTTTTTGAATGCTATTTTTCAAATATTACCCGGAAATCTCAGTGTAAGGTGCTCAAAGCCTGAATAAGAGGTGAACCATGTATTTTAAAGTATATCACAAATTTTTAATCTGTCTTGCAGCAATTTTCGTATTTTTTCCAGGGTGTATAGACTCTACTGAGCAAATGAATGTCGATTCTGCAGAAAATTCGGACTCCGGGTCTTTATCAGGAGTTTCAGATGCAGCGAAAAATCCTTCCCAGTCATCTGAGGGTTCAAGTACGGTTACCTATGAAGAAGCTGAAGGTTCAAGCGGGGTTATCCCGTATGCCGAAGAAACCGTTACAGAAAACCAATCTGGATTGATTGAGGTAAACGGAACTTCTTCATCATCTCAGGGTTATGGTTCCCAGGAAGAAAACCTCAAGATTGGGGCTTTTAATATTCAGGTATTTGGGGTCAAAAAAGCTTCAAATCCCAAGCTAATGAATACGCTTGCAGAAATTCTCCGCACTTACGATATTGTTGCAGTACAGGAAATCAGAGACAGTTCCCAGACTGCTCTTCCTGCGCTGATAAAGGTAGTGAACAGCAAAGGGGCTAATTATTCCTATGTCGTTAGCGAGAGGCTTGGAAGGACTTCAAGCAAAGAGCAGTATGCATATATTTATGACAGTGACAGGGTAAAACTGGAAGGTGAGCCCTATACTTATCCCGAACCCGAAGGAACTGATCCTTTCCACAGGCAGCCTTATATAGCAACCTTTGAGGATAAGAACGAAACCTTCAGTCTTGTCCTGATAACTATCCATACCGACCCGGACGAAGCCACCGAAGAAATCAATTCTCTTTCAACTGTTCTTGATGACACCAGACAAATCTGCCCTGAGGAAGATAACTTTGTTATTATGGGTGACCTGAATGCGGACGGTTCTTATTTTGACGAGGATAAAGCAAATGCCCTGAGCTGTGGAGAGTACTGCTGGCTGATAGATAACAGCATGGACACCACAACCGGAGACACGAACTGCACCTATGACAGGATAATAATTACTGAAGATATGGAACCTTATTTTACAGGAAACAGTGGCGTGTTCAGATATGACCTTGTATATAACCTGACTTCAGAAGAAACGGATGCTGTTTCGGACCACTATCCAGTTTATGCGGAATTTGTTTTCGATTCCACGGAGGTCTGACAGGATCGATTGGATAGGGTTCTGAGAATTAACTTTTGGCTCTTCGTTTTTTGTGTGGATATCCTCATAATATTCTCATAAAAACCAATGCGTTCTTGAATTGAAAATCATCTTATCCATAGGGAATTACGAAGAGCCACTTTACAAAATATTACCTATACTAGCGGGATGTGAAGATGGTTAAGGGGCACGAAATGAGTGGAGTTTCGATTTAAAATAAACTCGAGTCTGCACCAATATACAGGCAGGTCGAGTATTCAGGGACTTGCTTTTTAAGCTCTGTGGAGCAGTTTATTACAGCAAATTCGCAGCACTGCTGATAAATCCATTTTATATGCAATTTTTCAGGAAGAAAGATAGTGATATTCGATGGCTATATAAATAGTTACATTATTTTTTTGATTGTGCGATTATTGGTAGCGTCGAATCAACCGCAAAATGTCGTATAAAATCGATTGCAATTATTCGGAATCATTGAATCTTTAATGATTGGCTCGACAGTAGTAATTTTGTAATTATTGATAGTAAAAGTGTCGTGATAAAAGTAGAGATTGCTTTGAAATCAAGTCTTTTATGGTATATCTCTTTTATTTTTCTTTCTTTTTTCTCAAGAATATCTAGCAGGCTGTCTCAAAACTATACACGATCGTACATTTGGGTAAGAAATATCGAAATGCTTATCTTCTTTAAAATTAATTATTTCTTAAAAAGTATACTTTTTAAGAAATTAATATCAGTGTTTCATCATGTTCAAAAGGTACGATCAAAAGTAGCAATTTTTATTTCCATTTAACCTGGAAGAGTTTGTTCCTGAAAACCATATTGCCAGAGTGCTAAACGACATCATAGATGTCGTTAATATTGATGCTATTGAATCCACCTACTCCGAAGAAGGCTGCCCTGCCTATCATCCAAGACTTCTTTTAAAAATCTCACTTTATGGATATCTGATAAGCATCAGAAGCTCACGCAAGATAGATCAGATGACCCAAACTGATACTGCTTTTATGTACCTTGCAGCCATGCAAAAACCAGATTTTCATACAATTTGTCGATTCCGTTCAACTCATCTTGATTCAATTAAAGAAATCTTTTCACAGGCTGTCACTTTTTGTAAGGGAGTGGGTCTGATTGGTTCCAGTATTTCGATCGATGGAACAAAGGTTAAGGCAAATGCTTCTTCTCCAAGACAAAGTAAGAGTTCGGAAGCTCTCGAAAAAGAGATTAATAAGATACTTAGGGAAAGCATTGAGATCGATAAACAGGAAGATGAAATGTATGGTGATTCGACACCATACCAGATGCCAGAAGAACTGGTTGACAAGAAGAAAAGATTAGAAAAAATTAAAGCTGCTAAGAAAAAGCTTGACGAAGAAAAGTTAAACAAAATAAACATCACAGACAACGACGCTAGAATTATGAAGCATAAGGATGGTAGCAAAAAACCTTCCTATAATTGTCAGGTTGCTGTTGATGAAAAGGAACAAATAATCGTTGCAGCAGATGTTGCCATCGAAGAAAATGACTTGCATCAGATTGAACCAATGATAGAAAATGTGAAGGAAACACTGGGATGCAAACCGACAATAGTGCTGGCAGATGCAGGTTATTTTTCATATGATAATGTAGAATTTTTACTTGAGGAAGAAATTGATGCTTACATTCCCAACAACTTTATGAGAAGGAAATTCTAAAGATGATAACTGGAGGAGGAAATCAGGGCTGTAATGAAAAGGGAATTATAGCGAGAATAGCAAATAAGCTATGTTGATTAATGAAAATTAATGAATTCTTGTAGAAATGAGAGAAATATCGAAACAGAAAATTACCCAATTGTAGAAACCAAAATGATTTTGATACAACCTGAAAAGCAGTCTTTTTAATTGACACTTTTTATATCCTTCAATTGAACTGTGAAAAAGCTAGAAAAATTCAATAGGCAGGTTATCGGAAGTGCTAGGGTACAAACATATTGATTTAACATATTGATTTGCTAAAACTTTCAAGCAGTTGTTTTGAGTTGTCAATAGCGGTTAAGAATCTTCCAATTTCGGCGGTTTAAAAAATTCCAATTCTCAATCCTTGAGAAAAGTTCGAGGATTGTAGATAAAATGGAGAAATGGATATTGATTGCTGAAAATGGAGGAATGGATATTGATACGAAATATGTATTCACAAAGCTTTAGCATCAGTTTGATACTATACTCCTTGTCGTTGTGTGCCATTTCCGGTTATGGGAATGATTAACTTTCTTAATTGTGAAGGTTTACACTGATTTTGCAACGAAACCAGATTTTTTTCATCACAAACGGAAATACCATATTTAATTTGTTAATCAACATCATATTTAACTTGTCAATCAACATAATGGAATTGTTTAAATAATTACTATAAGAATTTGTAGCTACTATAATTCGTTGTTGGATTACTTCGTTGGTTTGTCTACGCATCTCACAGCATATCTTAGGAATCTAAAAAATGAAAACATTTCCCGCTATCATTCTATCTATCATTCTACTTATGTTACTGTCACCCATAGCTGGAGCAGCAAACCAAAATGATATTAACCAGGAGCTTCAGCAGGGAGGTATAATTCACCTTCCTGCTGGAAATTATACTTTGACAGACTCAATAATTCTTCAATCTAACACCATTCTGGAAGGTGAACCTGGAACTGTAATCACAATTCCGGATCACGCCGGATGGCCTGCATGGAAACCATTAATCTCAGGAAATGGTGTTCAAAATGTCACAATTCGAAATTTAGAAATTAATGCAAACAGTAACGGAAATTCCGAAACTCCGCATGGTGCAGGATATTATAACTGCATCTATATGATCGATTGTGATAATGTACAGGTATATAACTGCACTTTTCACGATGGTCTTGGAGATGGCCTGAGAATTAAAAGAAGTAAAAATATTGAATTTTATAATAATCTTGTTTACAGACTCGGACATGAAGGCTTCTTTGGCATTGAGAGCCAGTATATTGAATGCTTCAATAATCGAATAACTACAAGAACAAACAGTGGCCTCAGGATTTGGAACTCTGCAAATGTCAAGTTCCATGACAATGTTATAGATGCACAATTGGATGCTGGTGGGGGTGATCCTGGCATCCAGATCGAAGATTCCAACGGCACTGTAGGTAACGTGGAGATTTATAATAATGTCCTTAACAGAACATGGGGAAAAGGTATCTGGTTAGTTGCCTATGATGCAGGAGTCTCAAACACTCAGAAGGTTCTGATCCATCACAATTTGTTCTATGAAATAGGACAGAGTTATAACATTCCATCTACAGGAGGCATAGTCAACGATGGATTCCAGAGTACTCAAATTTATAACAATGTTTTTGATGGGGTAAAAAATAATGCCTTTAGAAATCAAGCTGGAGGGCAAGGTACAGTAATAAAAGATAATATTTTTACAAATACAGTTCAACATACTGCAATTTCTCAGACGGGAACCGGGTACGCGATTGCTGATCTTGTAGGAGCAAATCTTTCTGTAACTAACAATTCTTTTTACAATAATGAAAACGGGGATGCATATCAAACGAGTTTTTCTAATGCCGATTTTAGAGATCCTGAAACTCATCAGACGTCTTCAGGTTGGACCTGGACAGGCTCAACATGGACATGTAAGTTTGTAAAACCAATGGAATTGGGCTCTATTCCACTTACTACAACTATCAGGTTACGATTAATGGCAATAATATACAGAGTATATTATATTATAAACTCTTTTTAAATTTTTTAAATTGAGCGTAATATAAAGTTGTGATATTACGGAATTTTTTGCACCACAACTATTTTAACCACAACCGTTTAAACTTTGAGTTCAGTTAATTTTCTATTAAATATTAAGTAAATGTTACTTTAGGTATGATCTGATGGCAATTGAGAATATTTCCTGGGAAGGATTGTATCCTTTTTCTTTATGTTCAAATCTTTTGTCATATTTTTCTGCATCAATTTCATTAATTTCCAATACCGGACTATATTTATACTTCCAGTTATGCCCTTTAACAACTCCCTCTTTTAATTCTAGAGCAAGCATGCCGTAAGGGTATTCACCAGTCATATCACTAATATTGAAATCTTTGCTGCTTTTAAAACCGTGTTTGCAATAGTTATGGGGGTCGCCAAATATAACAATTATATTTATTCCATCTTTTTTAGCAATATCAATTGTGTGGTGAATTAATGCACTGCCTACACCTCTCCGCTGATATTTTGGTAATACACTTATGGGGCCAAAACTCGCAATTTCCATCTTAACTCCATCTTCCGAATACAACCAGGCTCTGGTGTACATAATGTTGCCAATTATTTCACCATTATATTCTGCAACAAAATCAAGTTTCTTAATAAAATCAGGATGATCTCTCATAATATGTACTAAATAATGTTCGTTACAGCCAGGTACATAGAGATTCCAAAATGCTTCTCTTGTTAAGTTTTCTACTTGATTGAAGTCCTCTGCTTTTTCATTGCGAATTATAACATCCATGATAAATTCCTTTTTGTTGTTTTATTTGTTATATGTGATTAGTATTAATCCTGTTTTCGGCAGGTAAACGTAAAAATTCATTTAATTTTTCTACTGCTATCGATTTTGTAATAACTTGTATAACTAACTTGAAATTAAAAACTATTGAATGTTAACCATATCATTATTAATATATATTTATAACCATACGGAAAAGTGACAAATCTGATTAGACATTCAATCCGCATGACGATGATTTTCAATTGAACTTATAATGAATACATGCGTCTTCGGTTAAGTGATGAATAGTGATGAATTACGTCAATTCCTCCAACGTTTTTAAATATTTTAATAAATTATGAGCTGGATCAGGGTATCGATTTTTTGATATGTTTTATTTCAATGGATATAGGCTTGAAAATCCGAAGAAATGTAGTTGTTTTAAGCAAAAACCATTGCCTTAAAACGATATAAAGCCCAATATACTGATATTTAAAATCATTGAATTGCTGTAATTAATCCTACTTTCGGCAGCAAGCACATTCTAAAATATTAATATATTTGAGTGTTATTCATTATCATTGGTCATCGGTTAAGGATTCATTTCCTTCACTTGTTACTCTTTTTGAACCCACTTCATTCAATTATTATTCAATCCATTCATCTCTAAACCTTTCTCTGTTTACATGCGGATCTAATGCTTGACTTTCATATACACTCATTATCGTTTCAAAAGTTC
>Ga0183096_1002311_pt1 | contig 13372 bp, 11 predicted proteins | sample Biomet5_FD_127791 | JGI IMG/M metagenome (GOLD analysis project Ga0183096, IMG submission 127791) | Microbial communities from bioreactor (seeded with sewage sludge) at LBNL, California, USA - Biofuel metagenome 5 (version 2) (version 3) | ecosystem: Engineered > Bioreactor > Anaerobic >... | reverse complement strand
CTTGCATGAAGTTTTGAATAATTTCAGTTATTTCTTCCCTGATTTCAGTCATTTTTTCCAAGCTGTAATTCACCGCAAGATCCATATCAATATCTACAGATAATCTTGGAAGATCGAATACTGTCAGATTAATAGCAGTTCCACCCTTCAATACAAGATTTTCTTTTAATGTAGGATGTGTATTCATAAACTCAAGTACATTAGTTAGTCTAATTACTTTTTCGAATGTATCCCTTGAAAATCCTAATTCCTTTGACTTCTCTTCTAATATTGCCTTATTCAAATTCATATTTGTTCACCATTTTTAATCGAATACAAGTTGCCTGGTACCATTAACTGCCATTCATTATTCCATATATCGCATTTCATGTCTAAAGTCAGGTATCTTTTACTTTTCCCCATCTTAGATTTGCAAGTATCAAAAAAGGTGTCAGTAAGATGGAACTTATTTCTATAATTTTCTAATATAAAGCCTAACTTCTGATACAGAAAATGATTATTATATTCGGCCAGTACACTTAATATCTGCTGTTCATTTACTATCGGCATCATCTCGATATTTGATATCACTTCTTCTATTCCAGCGATTTTGTCCATATCCTTGAGGCTATCAACGATTGTTCGCTCAATGCTGCTGATTGATACTTCCTTACTCATAGCCGGGACCTCAATATTTGCAATGTTCTTCGTCATCACACATTTGTAATTGTAGCCATTGTAAGTAAAATCAGCAAACCGTGTTTTAGATGATACATACACCTCATAATATACTTGATTGGCAACTCCGTAATACTCCATTGCAGTATGGTGTGACACAAATGAAGTCTCTGTAATTGCTGACGCAATTTGATATTTATCTCCTATGATGTTTCCTGTTTCGGGACTGATACAGGAATAAAGATTTTTTCTGATTCTCGAAACATAGCCATCGGCAACTAACCTGGTTAAATTGTTCTTAGCACTTCCGTTATTTCTGCATAGTTCTAATACATCTTTTAAACTAAACACAGGTTTTTTCATCAGTTCAAAGTATAATTTCATAATGTCTCCTACTTTATTATTTCTTTTGAAATAATGGTTTTTAGTTACTTTGTTAAATTATTTAAACTACGAATATTATACCATATCTAATGAATGCGTCAATAGCAGATATATTATGCAAGTCTGTTTGCAGCAAGCAAAACTATGTTTATCGCTTACTCAGTAACGATTTTGATATACTCCTGATACCGGTCGTACATCTTCTGGTCGAAGCAGCAGATGATGACCGCCATGCCGTAGTCAGGGTTCTCCGACAGCCACTTTGTGATGGCGTTCAGTGCCACCGGGATGGCTTTTTTGATCGGATAGCCGTAGACGCCGGTGGAGATAGCCGGGAATGCGATGCTGTGGATGCCGTGGGCTTTCGCCAGTTCCAGACTGCTGCGGTAGCAGGAAGCCAGGAGCTTCGGATCCTCGTCGCTGCCGGTGTACCTTGGGCCTACAGTGTGGATGACATATTCCGCCCGCAGATTGTAACCCTTTGTGATCTTTGATGCGCCGGTTTTGCAGCCGCCTAATTTCCGGCACTCCTTCAGCAGCTCTGGCCCCGCAGCACGGTGGATGGCGCCGTCTACACCTCCGCCGCCTAGCAGCGACTCGTTGGCCGCATTGACGATGCAGTCGCAGTCGAGCTTGGTGATGTCTCCGATCTCAAAGAAGATATGGTTCTCCTGCTTTTGTTCCTTCATATTGTCAAGGAGAATGCTTATGAGTTCCTTCGGCATGTAGAAGGTATCGTCCCACGGATTGATGACGACTCCTTCCACGTCGTCCATTGTCAGCACTGCCTTAAGGAATTCGCCCATGTCAGCTGAGACCATGGAAGACGACTCGCCTTTCTTCGCCTCTTCTTCTGTTGTGAAGGCGACCATGCCAACGCCGCCGTCGTGGAGGCTTACCTTTCTCATGATCATGTGGATGTCTTCCTTCGGCGAAATGATATCGCCTACCTTGGCGTCCGCCGGGATGAAGTCATCCATCGGCGATGCGATTTCCACCGGTATCAAAAGGCTGGCGCCCTCGTTTATCCGCCGCTCGCAGGCCTCCAGCAGTTCGATCAGGCTGTCGCGGGTCTGTTCCTTGGCGCGCCTTCTGATTGCGGCCTCTATGTGAATATTGCCTTCTGTATATTTATTGTTCATGTTGTCTGCCTCCCTTTCCTTCTTACTATCTGCATTGTAACATATTAGGGCGGAGGATGGTCGCATAAGATGCGACAAATGGAACGGCCAGGCGTGAGTTTTGTTGCAAAAAAACTGCACCGCAATGATCATCTCAATGCGATGCATGAATATAACTGAAGCAGATGTACTCTGTCTGAACTTATGCAAGTCCTGGGAACGCCGTAAGTATGCCGGCAACCAGGAATGCAGTGATCGTAGTGTTTAATACGGTTGTGATAAACACATACTTGTATGAATCTCTGATTGGAACTTCTGCGATACCTGTGGCGATGATGTATCCAGGGTTCGTAGGAAGCGTATCCAATGTCTGTGATGCGAATACTGATACACGATGAAGTGCGTTCATGCTGATGCCAATATCCGCAAAACTCTTGGACATATATGGCAGCGTTGCGCTGAGGCCTGCAGGGCCTGATCCTGATGCGCCGGTGATCAGAGCTATGGCGATTACTACTTTGAACAATCCCGGGATGTTCATGCTCAGAAGGGCTTTAGTCATTACCGGGAATGCTGGGGAAGCGGCTACTATAGCGCCCATTGCGCCAAGAAGTCCTACCTGAAGCACGAGCATAGTTGCCTGCTGACCTACCGGATCCAGCAGTTCTTTAAAGCCGTTGAGTCCGCCATAGTAGTTGTAGAAGAGGATCAGCGAAAGGACTATGCTTAATCCCATCGAAACCAAAACGTTCCAGCCAAGTACATTGAATGTAATGAGTGTTGCAAGCAGCGGAATAACTGAAATTGCCCAATGAGGCGTCTTCATATCCGAACGCTGCATGCCGTTTTGCGGTGCGGTGAAAGTGCGTCCTGCCGCGATTTCCTTCTTGGAGATCACGTTCAGTATGATGATGTTGAGTACGATTACGAATGCGCCGCCGATGAAGCCAGGTATAGCTGCTGCCATAGGCGTAGTTCCCAGCATCTGTACTGCAATGATGTTCTGGTCTGATGTTGTTCCTGGCATACTGCAGGCAGCTGTTGCCAGCGCTCCAAGCACGACTCCAGGGCCCATTTCTCTTGGCATGTTTGCTTTTGCAAACAGATCCATGGCTATAGGGAACAGGATAAACATCAGTACTACAGGGTTCATGCCGCTGTAAGCCAGAGACGTTCCTATTACGAAAATTGTAATGATTGCAAGTGAAGGATGCATGACCACGTTTTCGCCAGCGGCGGCTGCCTTTCTTGCCTTAGTTGTGAACAGGTCGTAAAGTGCGTTTGCAATAGACAGTGCAGCTCCGCTTTTGTTGTAGAGAGCAGCGATTATGCAGCCCATGAGTACCGGGCCAAGCATAGCCTTTACATATATGCATACGCCGTTCATCATCGTGCCTGTAAATGTGTCCAGCAGATTCATGCCGTTGAACATTGCGATGACCAGGCCGCACACAGGCGCTAAAATGATCGTTGATATTCCTTTGTAGGCACCGTATATAAGTAGTGCAATACCTACTATGATGCCAATGATTCCTATCATGTTTTTCCCTCCTAATGGTTTTAGTTGTGATAGTTTCTGTTAGTCAACCGTACACCTTACTATATATAATCCGTCGTTAGCTGTATCAAAATAGATATAGCCTCTGTCGTCAACCACAACATCTTCCGCGATTGCGACTATCGGTCCTGGCATCAGTGTTCCTTCTTCATTATCAAAAGCCGGGCCGTCTGGATCTGGCGTAAGGAAATATGCGATTTCTTTCGGATTAAATGGATCCGCAGTGTCGTAGATCCGCAGACCTGCATGGAAGTAGCAAGTGTATATCCTGTTATTGTACTTTTCATATACGTCTGGTCCGAATGCGTCAAATGAATTATGCGGGCCGAACGGAACACGAAGGCCATCTACAGTATTGAAGTTGGTTCCATGTGTGTACCCTTCTGGTACTTCCGGATATGGGAATACAGAAATCAGGTTTGGGTGCTTCATGTCAGTTATTTCAACAAAGCCCAGCATGTTCATCGGCTGCGTCACCATTGCCTTATAGAGTCCTTCTGTCTGACCGGCTGAGAAGTAATAGCATCTTTCTGCTTCAGTTGACATCAATACATAAGGTTTGTCTCCTATCGGCAGTACCGTATGTGTTCTTGCGCCTCCTGAACCTCCGCCAAAGGTAGGATTCAGCTTGCATTTGCCTATGAGAGTCGGCTTCGTCGGATCGGATACGTCCACCATGATCAGTCCAACATTCTGATACGCCATGTAGACTACATTGTCTCTGTAGGAGCAGGCGTGAAGCTGCGGCGTGTTGAGGAATTGTTCTGAACCAAAAGGCGGGAGAGCAGCACCAGGCGTGTTGTTGAGATACTGATCATCCACCCACCAGCGTCCTACTTCTTTAGGATTCTTAGGATCCTCAATGTCAATGATCCTTAAGATAAAGAAGGCATAGCCTTCACAGGAACCGGTAACATAGATATATCTGCCGCCGTTGTAGAAAAATCTGTGAACGCCTGGACCTCCGCCGCAGTGGAACTTTGACAGCAGTTTCGGGTTCTCCGGGTCTGTCTTTACATCCCAGATCGAAATTCCTCCCCAATATGGAAGCGGATTCCCCTTTGGCGTGCCGTGAAGCACATCCATTACGCCGCCGTGTGCCAGTACCATGATGCCGTCCGCGATCTGGATCTTTGGGATGCTTTGGCCGTCGTGAATCGAATCATCTGCCCAGAAGCCCTCCATCCATTTGATTTTTTTCGGGTTTTTCGGATCTGTAACATCCAGGATGTTTATGCCGTTATAGCGAAAAGTAGTGGCGTACATGTAATACTTGCCGTTCTGCTTCTGCATTGCCATCTGAAACCCTGGCTTTCCGTTCAGGTCATCGAATCCAACGAAATCGATATTCTTTGAGAGGAAGCCTTTTCTTTGATTGATACTTTTACCCATCGTTATGCCTTTCTATTTCTCTGGTCTGCTGCCCTTGATAGAGTCTTTGTATTGTGACAGCAGTGCCTTATACTCAGGTGTCTGTTTCATTTCCATCTGTTTTCCAATCGTCTTGCCTATGTCATCCATATGTGCGAACTTTCCAGAGATGACATCGTGAGCAATTGGAAGCTGAGCCGCCTCATCATATTCAAACACCGGACCGTCTGCAGTGATTTTCATAGAACCTACGATGCCGCACTGATTGCATACTACATCGCCATTTTCCGCAAAATAAAATTCCCTGCTGTGGCAATGAGGACATACTCCCGGTTCACTCTGATATGTGGCCTTATCCGGATCCTTGCACGCGTTGACCATGTTGACGCCGACCTGATGGATCTCTTGGATATTGTTCTTATCAGCCATAAAGCACAGTGAATGACCGTAGAAACGGTTGTCTATCATCTTCCAAAGCGGTGTCATTGACTGAATGAAACAATCTGCCTGTACTCTTGTGATCCATTCTGATCCGCCAAATGACAGATATGAAACGCATATTTTGTTGTTGATATATCTTTCGTCAATGCTGCCTGCCTTTGCATCGTTGCCGATAAAGCATGTCGCCTTGTCCATGCGAGGTCCGAATCTGTCCATAATGGTATGGAAGATTCCCGGGGCTCCTTCTTCAAAAATTGGAACTGCGAAAATGATTCCATCGGCGCTGAACATCTTATCTACCAGCCATTCAAAATCATCTTTTATTACGCACTTGTTTCCTCTGCCTGTAAATGCAGTCGCTGTGCATGCTGTGCATCCGGTGCAATGCCTGATATCCAGATCAAGCAAATGTATGAATTCGATTTCCGCGCCATTTTCTTCGGCAGCGAGCAGTGCTTCCTTGCACATGCAGTCGTTAGTCCCGTCTTTTCTTCCTAAAGAAATTCCTAATATTTTCATAGTCGGTCTCCTATCTCATGGTTACATATCCGTGGTATTGAGTCAGGCAATCCATTGTAGCCATGTCACCAAGGAACAATCCCGTGAAATTGAATTGCGGACGCAGGAACGGGAACTGATCCTGCTGTGCCCATGACGGCTTTTTCAGATCTTTAGCTCCTTCTACCGCCGACTTGTACCATTCTTCTTCTCCGTCGTACCAGATCTCCACTGCCCTGTCATAAGCTGCTGCGCCATAGTTTTCCATTACCTTGCTGCTAACGAAACGATTTACATATGGGCAGTTCTGGAAATAAGGAACGATCTCATCATGAAACCATTTCTCGCCTTCTTCTTTTGCTACTCCGTCAGGATACTGGATCAGGAACTGCCAACGGTAATTTGCTCCGTCTTCTACTGACCTTCCTGCACCTTTAAAGTCCTCTTCCCAATTGATAGGCACGAATGCAAAGACAAATGGCGGGCAGTCTCCTTCTCCGCCGGATGCTCTTCCTGCATCTCCACTCAGTGCATTCTTGCTTGTATCTCCATCATCAGGAATGCATCCCTGCCAACGTAGCACGTCCATCGGCATGTATTCCGTAAGTATGCGGTTTTTCATTTCCTCCAGGTGTTCATTGACTATCCAGTAATGCTCTGTCAGCTGCATCTTTCTAGTACCGAACCTCTCGCCTTCTGGCGGCGTCGGAAATGCCTGATAGAATGCATACTTAGTGCAGTACGGTCCAAACGTGCTCATGCTGTCTGGTACATGATACTTGTACAGCCACCTCATCAATTTAGGCCTGTACTCTTCCTTTGCTAATCCAACATAGATCAGACTTCTCATAATTCTAAAATCAAAAGCCATTTGCTCTCCTCCTCCTATTCATTTCTCTGACTTAATATTACTCAGATGAATTCTGAAAGTGAAATACCATTTTATTTACTTCTTATATCAAAAATGATATGATGGTTCCATGAAGTTAAATATGTTTTGATAAGAGGTATTTATCATGAATCTGAATCAGATATTATGCTTTATGGAAGCAGCTAAGAGAACAATTTTACAAATGCCGCTTCCAATCTGTACATCAATCAGTCCAATCTCAGCCGCACAATTGCCAACTTGGAAGAAGAACTTCAGACAACTTTGTTCATAAGGCATCCCGATAAAAGGATCGAGCTGTCTGCCGAAGGGAAGATCTACTATAACGCATTTGCCAAATGCCTAGATGAGCTAGAGCAGGCGAAAACCCAGTGTTTGGAGTTAAATAACAAGACTATTACAATCAAGCTCGGGTATGTGTCCGGCTGGACCATTCCAGACGACATTCTTGAAAAGTTTGACCGTTTTACTGCAGACAACAGAAATACTGCCATTGATTTAGAGTGCTACAAACCAGCCGAACTTGTCGCCAGAATGCAGTCCCATGAACTTGACGCATGCATTACTTTCGAGCATACGATCAAAGACTCACCTACCATTATCAAAGAAAGGATACTGGACCTGCAGAAGGTCCTGATCTACCCAAATTCCATCAAAAACGATGTCTCCAAGGGAATCACTAAAGCAGACATTTACGATCAGACATTTTATCTGTTTGACAAATCCATGCAGCCCAGCATAGAAAACGACCTAAGATCATTTTTCTCTGATATGTCAGTCACGCCAAAGATCAAAATCGTCCCGAATCAGGAAACCATGATCTCCTCCGTTGAAAATGGCAAAGGCGTAGCCATAATGGACATTTGGAGCCAGCCGGTATTTTCCTCAAAGATCTCATGGATACCTATCCCCGGCTGCCATCATGTAGTTCTTGCCTGGCACAAAAAAGGCTATTCGGCAGAAATCAGCAAGCTCTGCAAGATTCTAAGAGTCAGTGAAGGTGAAAAGTAAATATTCTATCATCGTCAACACAGAAAAGAGCCGGCATCACCTGCCGGCTCTCGTTGATGCTGATACGCTGACTGATGTAGTCTTTCACCTTGTGTTATAATATATATAGTGACGCGGAACGCGCCCATAAAGTGTTGATAGTGAAAGGATCATGAAAATGACAGCATTAAAGAACAAAACAATTGCAGCGGCGATGGCGATTTTGATCGCGGCTGCATTCATGCCGCTGACTGCATCGGCGGCGACTGCACCATCAGCAACTGCGTCAGCGAAGGCATCAGCGTCGGCATCGTCGAAGGCCTCTGCGACTGCGTCGGCGACCGCGTCGGCGAAGGCAACGACTTCGGCAACATCTAAACCCGGGAAAGCCGCAAATCTAAAGGTGACGAACGTGACTCAGACATCGGTCACCCTGACCTGGGACAAGGCAGCCCGTGCCACCGGCTATGCTGTATACAAAAAAGTCGGCGACCGCTATAAGCTGGCCGACAGAGTCACCGGCACCAGCTGCGTCGTGATGCGCCTCGCGAAAAGCACCGCCTACACTTTCAGAGTCAAACCGTACATCAAAACCGGCAGCAAATACACCTACGGCACCGCCACGGTTTTGCGCCATAAGACGGCTGCCGAAGCCGGCATCATCAAAACCTGGAATATCGGCGGCGACGGTTCGACCTACTACACTGCAGCGACGGCTTCTGATTCCGTCCAGGCGTCCCTCTACGACGGCGGCAAAATGGTCATCTCCGGCACCGGCAACACCGCGGTCTTCCACCTTGAGATCAAAAGCGGAGCCAAGGCTCAGAATTATTGCAACATCCCAACCTATCTGCTCTACACGAAATTCAACTCCTACGTCAAAACCGTTGAAGTTGAAAAGACCGTGACGCCTACCAACATGGACCTGTGGTTTTCATTTATGAAAATGAAGACGACGCCGCAGATCCCGGACGGCGTGACAAGCCTGCTTAGCACCTTTGCCGGGAGCCAGATAACAACGCCACCGACTATCCCGCAGTCCGTAACCAATATGCAGGGCACCTTCGCCGACTGCGAAAAGCTGACGTCTGCCCCTGTCATCCCTTCTTCGGTCACCAACATGAATACAACGTTCATGAGCTGCAGTTCGCTGAAGGAGGCGCCTGTCATCCCTGACGGCGTCAAAGAGCTTGCTTACACCTTCGCTTTCTGCCAGGAACTTGTGAAGGCGCCTGTGATCCCGCCGTCAGTTATCAGCCTGAATTTCACCTTCTATTTTGACGGCAATCTGAAGACCGGCGCTGACATTCCGGCAAGTGTCATTTCCATGCTGAACACCTACCGCGAGTGCGTCTCACTTAAGGGCACGATAAACGTGTACGCCGATCCGCTGATCTACGAAAGCTGCTTTGATGGCGCTTCGTCGGCTGACGGCGCAAAGCTCACGGTAAACTACGGCAGCGGCTGCACAGCCATCGACAAAATCATCGCCACCAAATCAAAAACCAGCCACATCGTAAAGGGTAAGCTGGTCTCATAGGCGAATGACTTTGTTTGAATAATCATTACATCAAAAAAGGGCCGCTTCATCGCGAGACATTTCTCGAATGCAGCAGCCCTTTTGTTATCCAATTGTCTATTGCTGCAGCGATATGCTGAGTTATCTTGTAGAAGAATCTTAATTAACCAGTACTGTGCCGTATGCTGTGTACTTGTCTGTCCCTACAGTCATCACACACTTGACTCTTGTTCCGCCATCCGATAAATTCGCGCTCTGTGACAACGGCAGGACCGGTGGTCCAAATGCTCCAGTCACAGAAGTATACGACGTTTCGCCTGGCTTCTTTACATACCATTCAAAGCTCACCTGTGATGATGAAAAACTTGAACCAATAATTGCATTAACAATAATCGGAGCTCCTTGTATTACTGTAAGTCCTGTAAGTTTTAGTGCTGGGATCACCGGTGCGCCGGCCATGACGATATTGCTGTTATTACTCTTTTGATTAAACAGAGTCTGTACGGTCGCCAGGCTGGCCGAAGTATATTTGAGCACCAGGCTTGTGCCAACAGCAGTTGAGGTATCTGTGAAACAGGATGATGGATCAAAAATGCCGCCAGTGAATTTAGAAGTCGATTCGATCATCATGGTACCAGAAAGTTTTGCACAATAGCAAAATGTACAGTAAAAGCTTAACACTGATTCCGGTATGGTCGCAGGCGGTTTAACCAATGATTCACAGCGCATGAAAGTTTTGTCCATTAATTGAACTGTATCTGGAATGTCTGGTGCTTCCGTTAGATTATTGCAATTCATATACCAGCAGCTCATGCTTGCTGGCTCTACTGTTTCATCGATTGATGTAGTCAGGATTTTTTCTCTGTATTCCGGTGCAGTCCACGGCGGCAGCTGTGCACTTTTATTATAACTTGTCAAAGGATCGTCAAATAGCAACACATAACCATTGCCATTAATGGCAAGTTCTCCATCCTTATACAGCGTTGCCGTTACGTTTGGCTGTCCGTTAGTTCCATTATAATAATATGACTGGCTTGCAGCACTATAGCCGATATTCCATGACTTTATTACCTCCCGGCTTGGAGCGGTCGGTGTTATAGGCACGTACACTGGCTTCACTTCCACCGCCGGCGCTGCAGCTTCTGCAGGTTTCACGGCTCCGGCGCTGGTGTCGCCAGGTTTTACTGCCGGGTTCGTCACCTGACATGTGTACTTGTCCTGAGTCACGCCTGCATAGAGAGTCGGCGTAGTAAAGCGGTCAGATGTTGCACCTTCGATTGCCACTCCGTTTTTGAACCACTGGTAGGCATATGGCTGCGTGCCGCCAGCCACTGTGCAGATCAAAGTTGCGGCGCTGCCGCTGTTTACCGCCTCCGCGGTGATCTTCACGCCGGAAACCGGTATCGCTTTCGTCTGAACCAATTTCGGTACAGACATCCTGCCAAATATCTTCTTGCCATTCTCGCGTTCGAATGCCTTTACTGCAAACTTGAATTTTTCAAAGTCTGCAAGACCGTTGATCGTTATTTTTCTTGCTGTCTGTGTTTTGATCAGTACGGTCTTCTCGCCGTCGATCCTGAAGACCGCGTAACCGTCCGCATTGGAAACTTTGTTCCACTTCAAAGTCACCGAAGAAGACGTTGTCGCTGCGCTTGTGATCTTCACTCTGCCCGGTCTCGTTGATGCTGATACGCTGACTGATGTGATGATCATCGTCATGGCCAGCGCAACCGCCAGTACCGCAGTAAATTTCTTTCTCATAAATTTCTTCCTTTCAATATTATCGCAAATTTGTTAAATCTGGTTGAGATATTATAACAAAAAAAAAACTGTCTGTAACCTACCCCTGCGGGTAGTCTTTTGCTCTTTTGATCAGTGCCATCTGCCAATCATTGATTCGGCAATTTTTTTGTTGCTAACATTTCGGTAACTCATTGAATTTGACTCTGTTTTATGGTAAGGTTTCAACGTGAGGTTTTTACATATCAAAAAATTCTTGAAGGAGTAAATTTATATGCAAAGTGCAAACAATGTCAGGTCAATCGTCTCATTTGAATCGATCCCCGAAAACAAACTTGGGCTGATCGTAATGAAGGGCTGCAAAGATCTTGGGACCCGCGTGGATCAGTATCTTGTGAAATGGCGTCAGGAATATGCCGGTGCTGAACAAAAGAATCTTCCAGGCTATGTCAAAGAATCTTTCATTCTTGATGCAGAAACACCGCGTTTCGGCAGCGGCGAGGCCAAGGGCCAGATCAATGCCACAGTCCGCGGCTACGACCTTTACATACTGGTCGATGTTACCAATTATTCGCTTACTTATACGGTTTCAGGACATGAAAATCACATGTCGCCTGACGATCACTATCAGGATCTGAAGCGTATCATCAGCGCCGTCAGCGGCAAAGCCAAAAGGATCACAGTCATCATGCCGTTCCTCTATGAGGGCCGCCAGCACAAAAGAAGCGCCAGGGAATCTCTGGACTGTGCCTGCATGCTGCAGGAGCTGGTAACACTGGGCGTAGACAACATCATCACCTTTGATGCTCACGACCCGCGCGTGCAGAATGCGATCCCTAACAGCGGTTTTGATTCATTCAGGCCGATTTACCAGTTCGTTAAAGGCATTTTCAACAACTGTGACGATCTGCAGCTTGACGCAGACCATCTCATGATCATCAGCCCGGACGAAGGAGCCACAGACCGTGCGGTTTATCTGGCATCAGTTCTTGGCGTCAACATGGGTATGTTCTACAAGCGCAGAGACTACACTCAGATCGTTGACGGACGCAACCCTATCGTTGCTCACGAGTTCCTCGGCGATTGCGTTGAGGGCAAGGACGTCTTCATCATCGATGACATGATTTCATCCGGCGACAGCATCATCGACGTTGCCCGCCAGCTGAAGAAGCGCAAAGCCAACAGGATCTTCATGATCGCCACCTTCGGTCTCTTCACCAGCGGCATGGAAAAGTTCGACAAAGCCTTCGAAGAAGGCATCCTCTACCGCCTTGTTACAACGAACCTGGCATACAAGCCGCAGGAATTCACTGACCGTGAGTACTTGATCAACTGCGACATGAGCAAGTTCATCTCATACATCGTCGACACCCTGAACCATGACGAGTCCATGGGCGACCTGATGGATCCATATGCCAAGATCGAGGCAAAGGTTAGGTGCTACAATAATAGGTAGCGATGGCTGCTCGCTTAAAGGCCAGCTGCTCGCAGCAAACTATATGCCGCAGACCATAGACATAAGGCTGTCTGCCACAGGCTGCTCGCTTAATTGCATAATAAGAACCCCACCCTCCCACGAAGCTAAAGCTTCGGGTGGGTCCCCGGGAACCTTGTTGTCTACGACAATAAAAATCAGGGACTGCTACGGCAGTCCCTTTCGTTTTGCATGATTTCAGGTTGCTCACTACTTTTGGTGGATTATCCGGAGCTTGTGTTTCCTGCAAAGTTGTCCCAAAAGCATGGATTGCAGGAAAATGCACCTCGTCAGCCTTCTGCAAACTGAAACAAAACAACGCAAGTGCTCATCAAATATAAAAAGAGCCATGCAACTTATCTATTACATGGTTCTTATTGCCTTTTCCTATTCTTCTTCCTCTTCTGCGCAACAGATCTTGATTCCCATTTTCCTCAGCGGTGACAGCTCATTCTCGTTTAATGTCAATTGGTATTTAGTTATTTTATTGTAAAACGGCCTTTGTTTTTGAACTCGTATCCGTTTTTTTCATTCCGGCTCTATTTACACCTGTCTGGAATTGTGCTAACATTGCGTTTATTAAAGGTGTCTGAAAGGAGTATATAATGGAACTGAAAACTCGTGAATATTATACGGAGCAATCCCGCAAACTTAAATTCAGTACGAAAGCGCTGATCGACGGCAAACTGGTTGAATCGTCGTCAGGCGAAAAATTCGTGACCGTAAACGC
>Ga0183096_1002306_pt1 | contig 13386 bp, 16 predicted proteins | sample Biomet5_FD_127791 | JGI IMG/M metagenome (GOLD analysis project Ga0183096, IMG submission 127791) | Microbial communities from bioreactor (seeded with sewage sludge) at LBNL, California, USA - Biofuel metagenome 5 (version 2) (version 3) | ecosystem: Engineered > Bioreactor > Anaerobic >... | reverse complement strand
TGGCTCATGAGCTGGGACATGCCGTGTTGCATACCGAGGTTGCGCTCATGCATGGTTTTCAAGAGATGGAAGTGCTCGAAAACCGTCAGGACATGCCGGAAGAAAATGAAGCCAATATATTTGCTGCCGAACTCCTTCTTGATGACAAAACTGTTTTGGAGCATCTCAGCGAAGAATCATTTTTTGAGGCCGCCAGTGCGCTTTATGTTCCAGCGGCACTTTTGGATTACAAATTTATGATATTGCGTTCAAAGGGGTATAGGCTAAACACGGTCAATGTGCGGAAAAGCGATTTTCTGCGCGAAGATTTGGGCGCATACGACGCAAATATAGACCGCTTTCAGGATTGAAAAAGAAAGGCATATTTATGATCTACGCATGTGAGAATTGCCATTTTCTCTTTAAGGATAGCAAAGAGGCAGACCGTTGCCCAGACTGCGGGAAACGGAATATTCGCCCAGCCACGACAGATGAGCAGGCAGAGTATTGGCGCTATCAGAAAGAATTCAACCGAGGCAAGCCTGCAGCAGAACGCCTGATTCATGAAGGCGGATGGTAACATGATGGAATCAGTGATAATTCCAGATGAACAGCTTGGAATCATCGTAACAGAGAGAACACCAGTGGAATGCTTGGATATTCCGGTTCGCGCAATGCGCGTGCTTAAGCAGAATGGGTGCCAAACAGTCTCCGATGTGATCGGCAGGAATGGTTCGGGTTTATATATGCTGGATTTCTTCGGCTGGAGAAGTTTTGAGAAGCTCGTAGATGAGCTTGACGGAAAAGGTTTTCGCTTATCCGACTGTAACCGGAATGATTATCCTGCTGTCAAATCCTATCTGGCAAAGCATCGCGAACGATATATGCGCTTATTCTTTTATGATGATCTTGAAGGGAATGATGAATAAAATGAAATTTGGAATGCGGAAGCCAAGTTTGGCTAAATCTTTCAGCGCAAGGACAAAAGGGCACGCGACAAGGACAATAAAAAAGGCCCTTATTCCCGGATACGGGAAAAAGGGCATGGGCATCTTACACCCGAAGAAAGCACTTTATAACAAGGTTTATCATAAAACCTCTTTCAGTATATTTGATCTGTTCAAGTAAGTATCCAATACATAATATAAAGGCCGAGCGGATTGCATTTTCCGTTCGGCCTTTTGTTTGATAGTCAGTGGTTTCCTCTTAAATTGGCATCTCTGCGCAGCGTATTCAGTGTGGATTCTATTAGGTCTTTTATCAATCTGATTTCCAGCTCATTACATCCGTCCAAGAGTTGTTGGATGTCTTGCTCAAATGGCACTTTTGCGTGGACCAGATTGTCACATAGCAGATCGTCAACTGTGACGGACAGCGCATTTGCAATTTTCACAATCGTAGTCAAACTAACTTTAGCCGTACCGGTTTCGATGTTGCTCATGTGCGAAGGAGATAATTCGGTAAGATCAGAAAGATGCTCCTGCGTCATATCTGCGTTGATACGGGCGATCTTAATGCGCTTACCGATAGCTTTATAGTCCAGCTCCATACTCTCCCTCCTCCACAATAAAGTCATATCTCTCGATATTTTTATTGTAACTACGGAGGGAGAACATTATAATAATCTATAAACGTAGAATACGTTTATACAAAAGTCAAAGCGAATTATAATGTCGAGGCGAGAGAAAAAATGACGGAAGCCGAGATGCGAGGGCATCGCTGCTGCTTCACAGGGCACCGGCCCGAAAAGTTGCTGCGCGACAAGGAACAAATTACCGAAGATCTGACCACAGCGATTGACAATGCAATCTCGGATGGGTATCGAACCTTTATTTCCGGTATGGCAATGGGCGTTGATATTTGGGCCGCGCAAATCGTCTTGGAAAAGAAAACTGTCCTTCCTGGTCTTTACCTGATTTGTGCGCTTCCATTTCCGGGATTCGGTGATCGCTGGCCGTCTCAATGGTCTGATGCGTACAGAGGAATCATTGCTCAGGCTGATCTGGTAAAAAACATTTCTCTGGCTTTTTCCTATGCAAGCTACCAGCGGCGTAACAAGTGGATGGTAGATCATTCCGGCAGAGTTATTGCGGTCTATAATGGCAGCTCTGGTGGGACAAGAAACACCGTGGAATATGCGCAGCAGAGCTACGTGCCGTGCATTATGATACAAGGATAAAGAAAAGGACAGAAAAATGGCTGACTATCAGAAGATGTATGCTGTTCTCTGCGGAGCAGCCTCAGAGGCGATTGACCAATTAGATAGTATTCCGCTTGCGTTGCCCGTGCGTAGATCACTCCAAGCAGCATTGGATAAGGCGGAGGAAATCTATATGGAAGCACCATACCCACACGCTTGTGACGATGACGGAAAAGTGATTGAATTCAAATCTGACAATAACCTATCAGTCCATAAGTAATAAAGAGGAACCTTACAGTATAGAGCTGCACGATTCCTCTTTTTATAGGAAAAATCTTATATTTGAGAAGACATTTAGAGGTTATCATCCTTTGCCACGGGTATATAAACCAACTTCAACGGAATGATTTTCTGATATTTTTCGCTCAGTTCACTGTAATACTTGAGAACCAGATCAACCAGCTCAGTGCCATTGATTGCCCTGATGATTGGTGTGCTATCCAAGTATTTTTGGGCGTTCTTTGTATAATTGGACAGAGAAACAAATAGCCCATAATCACCTTCGCGCATAGCGCCCTTTAACGACTGAATAGTTGTTTCCCGTATATCTCCATCCTGGCTTTTTACCTGCACAAGAATGCGCGGTGGGAGTTCGTCTTTATATGCGGTGATGTCAATTCCGCTATCGCCGCCTTGCGCAGACACGATAGTCCTGTATCCCATTGCCCGAAGCAGGTCTGCCACAAATTCTTCAAGAGCATAGCCTTTGAGATCTTTACTAAGCTCCTTCAAGATAAAATCTTTTGTGGATTCTACAATCTCATCGGCTGTCGCACCAACGCTTTCATCTTCATCACCATCAGTCGGCAAGTTGTTATTTTTGAAGCTCTTATCTAATGCAGCCATGTATTCATCCGCATAGTTTTTTACCATAAAGAAAGACAGCGTCGACCCAACTTCGTATAATGCGCCTTGTGAAAATGCTGTTCGCGGCAAGTGCTTGACCCACTTCACCTTTCGCTGCTGGACATATTCAACAGCATCAGCATCATATTCATAAGAGCCTTCAATTACGCCAATATTTATTCTTCGATCTATTTTTGATGGAAAAACCACATAATCGCCAATTTGCATCTCATGGACAAAGCGGAAAAGCATACCAGCGCCATTTGCAATGTTTCCCTTTTTAGCATCGGGGTAGGCTTTAAGATAGTGATCCTTAAATGCCTCTCTTGTTGCCTCAATTTTGCTCAGGTCGCCCATCTCTTTCCAACCGATTGCAATGACATCCCTTTGTAAAAACAAATTGTCATCCTTCGTATGGATTCCCCAAATTCTCTTTTCTCCCTCTGTCATTGTCCCAAACCTCCTTACTCAACGCCCAGAGCCTTGAACACCGCGTCCTCCGCCGTCTGGTAGAAAATCAGATTGAAGCAGCCCACCAGCTCTGCCGGAACGCTGCCAAGGTCAGCCGCAGAAGTGATCGGCAGCAGAACCTTTTTGGCGCCGCTGTCAAGGCATACCTGAAGCGAGTTGGCCAGTTCTTCCGCCTTGATCATGGTGCCGCTGATGCTGATTTCGCCCAGCACTGCCATCGAGCTGACAACCGGCTTGCTCAGAGCAATGGAACACAGCGCAATCAGGGTGGGCAGGGCCAGATTCTTTGTCATGCCGATAGATCATGAGCTGCTCCTGATACGGGTACTTGTATAACCGCGCGGCAGTCGTTAAAAAGGCTGCCCAATCCTGCCAGCTGCCGGTGAGCCGCGTAGCCACGCTGTTGGCCATCTGTGCGTACATTTCTGCTTTGGTCGGCATAAATATCTTTCCTCCTTCTTGCTAAGGTAAAAGGAAAGAGCAGCCCACAAAAGGCTGCTCTCTCAAAGTAGCCGTTATTCTTCAAAATCTGGCATAAGCTCCAATGCAGCATATTCCTTGTCGGTAATCGCGCCGAGCTTTTTGATTGCGGAATCCGTGAGCGTGCGAAGCTCTGCTTCATCCGCATCGAGATAGGCGCGCATGGCCGTCATCTCGTCGATCAAGCCTTGTCTGGTTCCCGAACCGTTGTAAATGCTCATCAGGGTCAATTCATCCTGGGTGAAATCATTCATGTCAAATCTCTCTTTCCGCGCTTTTTTTAAGCGCCGTTTTTGCGGGCGGTTCTTTGGTGTCGCTGCCTTTGAGCTGCTCCAGCACGGATTTCTTCTTTTCCTGCTGTTCCTCCCGGTGTGCGGCTGCCGCCAAATCCATGAGCGAGATCGGCTGGCCGGTCTTAGCCTGCTGCTCCAACTCCGCGACGGTAGACTGCCTGGGACCGTTGTTGATGATGCCGTCGATGGAATCGTAATCGTCCTCCATCGACATTTCCGCATTTTTGAGGTAGTTTTCGGGCTTGAGAAAAGACGGCAACTCCGAAAAGCCAAAGGAATCAACGTAATGACAGGATACCTCACCGTTCTGCCTCAGCGCAACGATGTCGCTTACGGAGAGCGAATGGCCGGTAAAATCTGCGAGATGATTGAGGTTGAATTGCTCATAGAGCTTGTCGAGCGTTTCTTCCTGCGATTGTCCGGGCGTGAGCGGTGCGGTATAGACCAGCTCATAATTCTGACGGTCAACCGAAAGCCGGTCATGCTGAAGCTCTGCCAGGCTGGCAAATCGGTAATCTGCCAGCCCCTGATCGCGTCGAAGCTGATAAATGGCGAAAGTATTGTCCGGTCCTTCTGTGAACTGCTGATCTCGTTCCGGCTCTGTTTCTGTCTTTGCGGGAGGCATCGTCTCTCGCACAGATTCCCAATCTTCACGGCTGACACCGAATATGCCAGTGTGCATCTGAATATCTTCTGGTTCAAAGGCCATGCCTGCTCCATTGCCCTCAAAAAGCATATACACGGGAACATCACGTTCAAAAAGCTCTATTGCCCGTTCTTTGGAAAGCGGCAGCATGTCGTCATCCGTGTAGCCAAATGCGTTCATAGCCTCCACTGTCATCGCGGGGTCAGGCATGTAACCATTGTCTGGGGCGGTTTCGGCAAGCGGCTGCTCAACCCCGCGTTCCTGTGCAGGTTTATCAACTTTATATGAAGCTGAAGTGTTTACAGGTTCCGTGGAATCCTTCGGCGCAGCCACAACCGATTCGGATGAAGGCCCATCCGGGAGGTAGGCGCTGACATCATCACTCGGAACGCTGGGTTGCTCAGGTGCGTTCTGCGGCGTGGCAGGCTCGCTCCATTCATCAATGCCTGGCTGCTTTTCCGTCTCTTTACTCTGGTCGATGCCTCGTTCCTTGCAGATCGCGGCATAGTTCCGGTCGATGTCCGTAATCAGGCCGGACGCGGTTTTGTTGATGGTTTCCAAACTGGCACGCAGTTCCGGCAGTTTCTTGTCCTTTGACCAGGTGGCGATGTAGCCGAAGCTGTTCTCGCCGGTGGCAATACCGTAGTAGGCGCAGACGGCAAAGGAAACGCTCTCGGCCTCGACTTCTTCCGTGTTGCGGCTTTTCTTTACGAAATCGGCGGTATAGGTATCCTCTGCAACCTCCAGATTCCATGCAAAGCCGTTTTCATCGACATGCTGCCAGCCGTTCTTTTCAGCTTCGGCCTCCGCGTCCTCGCGTGTGTCAAAGCCGCCGTAAAAGTCCTGTTTGGTGCCGCCGTCCGACACCATGACGAGCTTCCATTGCTCCTTGACCTCCGGCAGTTTTTCATTGTGGAGCTTGGAGTGCGCGATCTCATGGACAGCGGCGGCAACCGTCTGCACCTCGCTCATGCCCTCACGGATGGCGATGCGCTGTTCGTCCGAGGAAAAATAGCCGTCCATGTTTGCCGCCATCTGCTCAAAAGCCAGCGGCACCGGCGCGGAGCGTTTCAGCGCCTCCATGAAAACCTCATAATTCTGGACGTTGCCCTGCAAATCCGAAGCAAGCACCGGCAGGGGCTTTCCGTCCGTCTGGCTCACATCAAAGACGGACACGACCTTATACATGGGGATTTTGACCTCTTTTTCCTCCATGATAGCGTTACCGTCCGCGTCCAGCAGCGGCGCTTTCGTGTCCGGGTCGAGCTTTGCTTCCTCGATTTTCTTTTTGAATGGCGTCGGTGCAATGATCTTGATGCCTTTTTCGCCCTTCATGACATTGCGGGAAAACTGATCGTGCCACTTGTTGAAGCCCGCGACCAGCGTTGCATTGGGCTTTTGCATATAGATGAGCATGGTGTTGTTGACGCTGTACTTGTGGAATCGGCTCATGGTGCGCAGGTACTCAGCGTACTTGTCGGACTGGAACAGCTCCTGGATGCCGGTTTCGATGCTCTCGGTGATTTCCTTCAGCCGGTCTTTGGCCGTAGTCTTTTCAGGCATAATTTTATCTCCTTTCCAGGGTTAAATATCCCAAAAGGAAGCAGCTCCCGCGCAGGACGGCTAAACCTGTGCGGGAGCATTGTTTCAATCGGGGAACAGGTTATTTGTTCCTGATGGGCGGCTTATATCCGGCTGCTTTGGCCCGTTCGCTGGCTGCTTTTCGGCGTTCATCACTGAACGGTACGCGGATGGTGACGCAGTTCTTTGGAACAAGATAGCTGGCCGGACCGGTTCTGCTTTTTTGGACCTGCTTAAATTTATCCGGGAACCGTGCGGAAAGTTCCATCAATTTGTCTTTGAGCTTCTGGTCATAGGTGTAGACGCTCGCCGTGTCATCTTCTTGATTGTAATTGATGATCGTCTCCATCTCATACGGCGTGAGTTTCACGACTTGCCGCCTTTCCCGAATTCACAGCGGAAGCGGACATTCTCACCGTTATCCTCCATGACAACCGTCGCGTCATAGGTTTTGCCGGTTTTCTCAGAATACAGGCCGGACATTTTTACGGCACCATCTTTCAAAAGTGCAGCGGCAGTCTTTTTTGTCAGGGAAGCACGCTTTGCGGCGAAAAATTTGTTGTCGCGCCACAGACCGAATCGGCAATCCGACGTTTCGCAGAAAAATCCTTTCTTGCTTTCTGTCACGTTGCCGCCGCAGCGGGGACATTTTCCAACAACCTCACGACCGGACGGAAAAAGAACCTCCGCGCCCTTGACGGCCTTATAGGTCTTGACCAACTCCCGCATCATCGCAGTGATGCCATCCAGAAAATCACCTGCCGTCAATTCGCCGCGCTCAATTTCTTTGAGCTTGTTTTCCCACTCTGCCGTCAAAAGCGGAGACTGCAGTTCTTCCGGCAGAACCGTTACCAGCGAAATGCCTGTGTGTGAAGGAATAAGATTGACCGCTTTTTTGCTTTTTCTGCGCTCAATGAAGTCGCCGTTGACCAGCTTTTCAAGAATCGCGGCGCGCGTGGCAGGGGTTCCGAGGCCCTTGCGCTCGGCATCCTCCGGCATTTCTTTGGCACCCGCGACTTCCATCGCGGAAAGCAGCGTATCCTCCGTATAGTGCTTGGGCGGTGTTGTCTGGCCTTCTTTTACTTCGGCGTCAGACACGGGTATATTCTGGCTTTCCGCAACATCCGGCAGAGATTTGTTTTCTTTTTCCTGCTCCGCAAAAGCACGCCAGCCTAAAGCCAATACGGTTTTGCCTTTCGTGGTAAACGTATTCTCACCGCAAGTCAGTATAATGATGGTTTCCTCATATTTGTAGGGAGGACACACGGCACATACAAGCCGTCTGGCTACAAGCTGAAGGATGGCGCGTTCCCCGGCAGGTAGGACGGAAACGTCCGCTTTCGCTGCGCTCATGGTAGGGATGACGGCGTGATGGTCACTAACCTTTTTGCTATTGCAGACTTGTTCTGCCAGGACCAGATCAGGTGCCGACAGGCCGCTGACCTTGGCCGCGACGCCAACAAAAGAATTGACGGATGACAGCATATCATCGGTCAGGAAGCGGCTGTCTGTGCGCGGGTAGGAGCAGAGCTTTTTCTCATATAGGCTCTGGAGATAGTCCAGCGACTGCTGCGCGGTATATCCGAGAATACGGTTGGCATCACGCTGAAGCGTGGTCAAGTCATATAGTGCCGGAGCCTTTTCAGATTTTTCCTTGCGCTCCACGCTTTTGACTGTGGCAGGATGTCCCTTGCAGGCAGCAGCGACGGAATCCGCTTTCGCTTTTTCCTTGTACTTTTCAGAAACGGCATCCAAACCGCCGCCGCTCAGATTGACCGTGAAAAACGGCTCAGGCTTGAAAGCATCAATTTCGCTCTCACGCTGAACCAAAAGAGCCAGCGTCGGAGACATAACGCGTCCAACATTCAGCGGGCGGTGGTACAAAACAGAAAACAGCCGCGTGGCGTTGATTCCAACGAGCCAGTCTGCCTTGGAACGGCAGAGCGCGGATTCGTAAAGGCCATCATACGCACTGCCAGGTTTCAAATTGGCAAAGCCATCGCGGATGGCGGAATCCTCCATTGAGGAAATCCAAAGCCTTTTCATTGTTTTTGTGCAGCCAGCCAGATAGTAGACCGTTCTGAAAATCAATTCGCCTTCGCGCCCGGCATCGCAGGCGTCGATCACTTCGGTAACATCAGAGCGAAGCATAAGCGCTGACAGCATGTGCATCTGCTTCTCTTTATCCGACGCAACGGCATACTGCCAATTTTCCGGGACTATCGGCAGATCGTCATAGCGCCACTTCGCAAATTTTGGGTCATAGTTTTCCGGGGCCGTCAGCTCTGCAAGATGCCCGAAGCACCAGGAAACAAGGTAGTCATTTCCTTCAAGATAGCCGTCGCAGCGTTTGGATGCGCCGAGTACCGCGGCAATAGATTGAGCCACAGAGGGCTTTTCAGCGATTACGAGCTTCATCTTCGATTTTCTCCTTTTTTGCGTGTTGGTTATGCTGACCGCAGTCTTTTCCGCATGACAGCGGGGTAAGAGAACAGCCGGAGCAATCCGGCTCCGGCTGTTCATATGCAGACCGCGAACGCGGAATCTGCATCATCATTCGTTCAAAGGGACTGTCGGTGAAATACCTCATTCCGAATCATCCTCTTTTTCAGCATCGGTATCAGGCGCAGACGCATCGTCGGATTCCTCCGCGTCATCCTGTTCCTCCGGCTCATCTTCCTCGTCGCCGTAATCATAATCATCGAGATCGGTGCTGCCCTTTGTTTTGGGCTTTTCTTTACGGAATTTCAGGAAATACACGATGCCGCCGCCCGCGAGAACAAGCAGACACGCCACCACCATGAAAATTGAGCTGGTTTTATTGGATGAATTGGGCGTTTCCGTTGTGGAACTGGATGCAGCTTCTGCAGGCGTAGTGGTCGTTTCCACCGTTTTTTCCTTGCCGGTGCATTTGGTCATATCATCTTTACACACCGGGCAGGTTGTATCCACATTTCCAGCAGTACACTTTGTGTCACAGGTGCAGCTTTTTACGGTATCCTTGGATGCGTCCTTGTCGTCGATCAGCGCCATGAGATCAGCCTCATCGACAAGGTTCAGAAAATACACGTTCTGCTTATCCCCGCTGCGGTCAATCACCAGATAAAAGTAATTACCGTTCTTGGACTGGAGCGTGATAAACTGCTTGCTGCTGGAATCCGAAGTTTCCACGTCATCCACAAGGGAAAGATTTCCCTTCGGCGTAAGGGCAGCCGTTGAGCTGCCGTCCTTGTCCGCTGTCGCATCCGTAGAGGCTGTGCCGGTTTCCGGCGTGGACGTTTCAGCCGGAGTTCCATCCGTCACCGGCTCCTGCGAGTAGGCAAAAGCAGGCATAGAAAATGCCGTCACACTCAGCATGACGGCAAACAGGGTTGCTGCGAGACGCAGTTTAGTTTTCTTCATCAGATTTATCCTCCGTATTTTCAGTAATGTGCTGGAAGGTTTCGGCAGGGCTTTTTTTGAGGTCCTTGAGCAGTTGACCCAGAGATTCCGGGGTCAGGCCAAGCTCACGAACCATACCAACGATGTCCGTGTTTTCAAGCTCTGTGATTTCGCCGTCAAGCTCTTTGTTCCGCGCCTGAAGCTCGGAAATTTTGTCGCGGTTTTTCTCCCGTTCCGTTTTCAGTTTTACGATTTTTGCAATCATTTTTATCCTCCTTATGGTTTGGGCAGTCGGCCAAAGCCAAGAAAATGCTGCTGCCAGTAGCTTTCTGTGATGTTGGAATAGTGAATGGGATCGCCGCAGTGAATCATCATATTGTTTCCGACGTAGATTCCAACGTGCGATGCACCGCTGGTGTCATAGGTGTGCTGGAAGAAGATCAGATCACCGGGTTTGGCATTCGCCGGTGACACCGGCGTACAGATATTGTAAAGCCCCTGTGCTCCGAGCCGCCCCACGTTCCAGCCGCTGTGATTGATAACCCAGCTGACAAAGCCGGAACAATCAAAAGAGGTACTCGGCGAACTGCCTCCCCACACATAGGGGTATCCGAGATATTTTTCCGCTTCCGTGATCATGGCCGCAAAGGTCGCGTCCTGCATAGCTTCCGGCGGAATATCATAATCCTCATATTGCCCAGGTGCGTAGCGCGTTACATAGCCGGAGCCGGGGAACAAATCAGGCCGATTGCCAAGCGTCGCCATATAAACGGAATAGAGGGAAAGCTGATCTTCGGACATCATATACACCGGCAGGTGAGACAGATCGAAGTTGTCCAGTTTTACGTTGCAGATATAGTAGTTGTAGGGAACCTGAACATCATAATCGTAATCCACCGTGGATTCTTCGCCAGTGTCAGGATCGGTGACCGTCCGTGTTCCTGTGCGGGTTTCTGTCCGGTATCGCACCTCCACCGTCACCGTCTGCGTCAACGAATACTGGCGGTCGAAAATCGTCTGAAGCAGGCTTTGCACATCGCTCGCTTTCCATTCACCGCCCTTAAATGCCGTGAGCATGGATATGAGCACATACGGGTCATGCTCAATCGTGTCGAGGTCAAATCGGTATTCGTCATAGCCTGGATGCCGCGCCTGATAATGGTCAAGTTCATCCTTCAGAGCTGCTTCCAAGGAGGCATAAGACGATTCGGCGGCAAGCATATCGCTGTCAGCGCTGGGATAGGTGGAAATGCTGACGCCGCTCAGACCGCCCTGCAGCAGTACAGAAAAGGATGACGCGCTGTTCAGGAGAATCACGAGAACCAATGCAGCCACGCCAAGTATGAGAAAGCCCTTCTTGTGTTTTGCAATGAATTCCCCGGCTTTCTGGGTTTTGTCCGCAGCTTCTTTTGCCGCCTTGCCGGTGATTTCCGAAGCACTTACGGTCGTATTTGCAGCACCGCTGCCAGCCTTCGCCGCCGCATATTCCTTTTTGATTGCCTGTTTCTGCTGCCAGCGGGAGTAGGGATTGCTGGAAAGCTGCGGATTCTGCTGCTCAGCATCCTTTTTCAACGCGTCCAGATTGGCGCGGTCAGAACGCCTTTCTGTTTTTGCCGCATCCCGATATGGCTTCATTTTTCGGTGTCGATGCGCTGAAACACCGGCGCGAGTACCGGCCTCAACCGTACATTCTGCTTTGTGGACGCTCTCAACGCCGACATTATCATCTTCGACAGAGTGAACTTCGCGGTGAGCTTCTATCGTCGCCGCATTCAAAGGCGCTGCTCTTACTGCATGCACCAGCTTGGACGGCGGTTTCTTTTCCTCAAAGGAAAGGCGCACCGTGACCCTGCCCGTATTGGGATCAACGGTACGCCGACGAACCTGCTTTTTGGGGATTCTATTTTCCACCTTATCCAGCCGATCAGAAGCGCGGGCAGCCTTACCTGCAGCCTTTTCAACCACCGGCGGCTTCAACTCATCCTCCGTAAACAGCAGACGCGGTGTCCTTTTGCTCATGAATAATCACCTCCAGTCTGCATGAGCAGGACATTCAATCCTCCATATCATCGCCGGAAGGGACCTTTTTCAGTTCCGCATCGATCATCTTGAGCAGACGGCTCAGACAATCGTCAAAACGATCCTTCTCATCTGATTCATCAGGCTCAGTGTCCTCCCGCATATCGTCTGCCAGCTCATAACCGGCCTCATCGGGTGTGAACAGCTCAGCATCCATCAGATCATAAAGCATACCGGTGTCAGAACTGGTCGCATAGCTTTCAGGAATGTCCCAGTTCTTGAAAGCGTTTTCGGCAACGGCGTCAACAATTTTGGAAAAATGCCGCGTGCCGTGATTGGCCGGGCAATCAGGTAGATCAGAAACCGACTTCGTCAGCTCCTTCACCAGAAGGTACATCCCGACCTTATCGTTGATATGACGGAGATAATCTTCCCCGTGAATCATAAACATGGTTTCGTCATCCATTGCAAAATGCTCCTTTTTCTCTTTTGCCAGCGGCCTATTACAAGCCGTGGCGCTTTTCTTTTCGGTACTGCAATCCTCGCTCTCGTCCTCTGCCATATAGGCAAAGAATTCAAGAGCAGGCAGAAGTTCCTTCTTTGCCCAGCTCTCAAACGCCCTTGCCTCCGGGGTGTGGCATCGAGAGATCAGCCGAAGAAAGTCAGGAGTATTCAGTACCGTCATATACTGAATCCCACCGTCAGTGGGCAAGGGACGCTTCTGACGGGTGGCGTTGATTCGTGCCAGAGCTTTCCGCGAGTTCTGATAACCAAGAATCGCGGTTACATCCGAGCCGCAAAGCAGAGGTGTTCCGTTTTCCACCAATACGCGGATGTTGCCAAAACGTTCGCTTTCGCAAATAATCAAATTCTCCATCATTTTTAGCCTTTCTTTTCAGTTATTTCCGAAACTTCATTCGGTTTGGTTGTCATGATGTGATAGAGCTGCGTCTCCTTGGGGAACCGGTCAACGAAGGGAAGAATGACACTGCCATAAAAAAGCAGCCCTTCACCCTCCGCCGATTTCGTCACATACGAAAGCTGGTGCGTAGAGATGTTGAGCTGCTTGGCGAGAATCTGCCGGTCACCGGATGCCTGATTGAGCATATAGACGTAATCGGAGTTTTCAAAGATATTTTCTACCTCGCGGGAGGAGAGCAGGTCCTTGACATTTTGGGTGATCCCGGTGGGAATCCCGCCCCACTTTCTAAAACGCTTCCAGATTTCCACGGTGTAGGCCGCCGTCTGCTCCTCCTTCAGCAGAAGGTGCATTTCGTCGATATAGTAACGTGTGGATTTGCAGGCTTCCCTATTGATGGTGACGCGGTTCCAAACTTGATCCTGAACAATCAGCATACCGATCTTTTTGAGCTGCTTTCCGAGTTCCTTGATTTCATAGCTGATAACACGGTTGTTTACATTGACGTTGGTCCTGTGGTTAAACACATTGAGCGAACCTGTGACGTAGATTTCCAGCGCCGTGGCGATGT
>Ga0183096_1002301_pt1 | contig 13426 bp, 12 predicted proteins | sample Biomet5_FD_127791 | JGI IMG/M metagenome (GOLD analysis project Ga0183096, IMG submission 127791) | Microbial communities from bioreactor (seeded with sewage sludge) at LBNL, California, USA - Biofuel metagenome 5 (version 2) (version 3) | ecosystem: Engineered > Bioreactor > Anaerobic >... | reverse complement strand
CTGCCATCGTGGCCCCGGCCCACGATGGCCTGCCGCTCGGGGCCGCGCATCAAAATTCCCTCAATCAGGGCCTGTCCGCCGATGCTGGTGCGAAAGCAGCTTTCTTTCTTCTCTGCCATGGTATTCCTTTCCGCTTATTACAAAACAATCCTACAATACTTTTTCGAAAAATGCAACATTTGTTCTATTTTTTCATTTCATGGGCAGGCGAATCGTAACGACACAGCCGCCGCCGGCGGCGTTGGCGATGTCGAACACGCCGTTGTGAAGCTTAATGATCTCATCGCAGACTGCCAGACCGATCCCGCTGCCGCGGGCCTTGGAGGAGCCCTTGTAAAACTTCTGCTTGACGAAGGGCAGCTCCGCCGCGGGAATGCCGGGGCCGAAGTCCCGGACGCGGATGACCTCAAACGCGTTCTCCTTCTGGCAGGAGGCCTCGATGCGCTTGCCGGAGCCGCCGTGCTTGGCGGCATTGTCGAGCACGTTGCAGAACACCTGCTTGAGACGCTCCGGATCGCCGGGGATGGGAGGGAGCAGATCGTCCGTAGGCTCGTAGGACAGCTCGATGCCCTCCTGCCGGAAGAGTTCCCGGTAGGTGAAGATGGCGTCCTCGAATTCAGCCTGCAGATCGACCTCCTCCAGCTGGAGGGTAAACCGGCCGTCCTGCATTTTGGAAAAGCTCAGCAGCTCCTCCACCATGGTGGTCAGCCGGCGGGACTCCTTTAAAATGATGCGGATGCCCCGCCGCATCTGGACGGGGTCCTCCGTGGTGTCGGCCAGAATCGTCTCTCCCCAGCCGTTAATCGCCGTCAGCGGCGTGCGCAGCTCATGGGAGACGGAGGAGATAAACTCCGTCTGCATTTTTTCGTTCTGACCGATCTTCAGCGACATGTTGTTGATGTTGTCTACCAGCTCGCCCAGCTCGTCGGTATACTTATTCTCGACCTGTACGCCGTAGCTGCCGGCGGAGATCCGCTTGGCGGCGTCAGACACCACCGCCACGGGTTCCACCACGTTGTTGATGAACAGCAGATTCGCGATGAGCACCAGCGCCATGCACACGGCCGCGATCAAAAAGATGGCCAGCACGGAAATCAGGATCTGGCGGTTCACCGCCCGCAGACTGGTCACATAGCGCAGCACGCCGACCACCTTGCCGTTGAAGCTCAGCGGGCAGGACACCGCCAGAATATTCTCCCCTGTCTGCGGGTCCTTCCCCTGAAAAGGCGACAGCTTCCCCTGCGAAACGGCATCCGAGATGTCGCTGGTGCCCGGGGAGCGGCCGGCGGTCAGGTTGGAGGTGCTGACCTGGATCCGCCCGCTGGTGGAGATGAACTGCAGCTCGATCCGGTCCTTCTCCTCAAAGGAGTCGGTGTAATTGATCGCCTGCTGATAGTAGTCATAGTAGCTGGTCATAAAGTAGCTGTCAAAGGCATCAGCGGCAGCGCGGGCCTGGCTTTCCAGTCCTTTCTGCATGCTGCTGTAATAATAACTGGCCACCCCCGCGGAGAACAGCGTCACAATCAAAATCAGCAGCACGAATACAGGCGCAACGGTGTTGAGCAGCCACCGCTGACGCAGTCCCCGCACGTGCAGGGTTTTTTTCTTTTTTGTGCTGTCCGGCTGTTTCTCCGCCATGCGTTCCGTTCTCCTTACAATGCGGGCGTTCCCCTGCGGGAACCGCCTGTGTGCCTTAAAAACCCCACTTGTAGCCGTAGCCCCAGACTGTCGTGATATACGTCGGGTTTTGGACGTTGTCCTCGATTTTGAGCCGCAGCCGCCGAATGTTCACATCCACGATCTTCAGCTCGCCGAAATAATCCCGTCCCCAGACCATATCCAGGATCTCCTCCCGGGAGAGAGCCTTCCCGGGGTTTTCCATAAACACCTTCATGATGGAATACTCCACCTGTGTCAGCTTGATGCGTTCCCCGCTCTTTTCCAGCGTGCGGTTGCGGGTGTTGAGCAAAAACGGGGGCTGGCTGATCTCCCCGGTCTGGACGGTCTCCTCGCCGCCGGCGCGGCGAAACAGCGCGTCCACCCGCGCCGTCAGCTCTGCCGGAGAAAAGGGCTTTGTGACATAATCGTCCGCGCCGGTCATCAGACCCGTCACCTTGTCCATCTCCTGAGAGCGGGCCGTCAGCATGATGATGCCGATTCTTGTATTGGTGGCCCGGATGCGGCGGCAGACCTCAAAGCCGTCGATGCCCGGCAGCATAATGTCCAGCAGGGCGACTTTCGTGTCGGGGTTTTCCCGGAGACGCTCCAGCGCGTCCTCGCCCGTTTCCGCCTCGATGGCGTCGTAGCCCGCGCGGCGCAGATTGATCACAATAAAGCTGCGAATACTGGACTCATCCTCCAGAACCAGAACTTTTTTCATGTCATGCTCCTTTCCGGAAGCGCAATATCCTCCGGCATTTTCCGGCAGGCTCAGCTGTCGCTGGGCAGCCATTCCTTCACAATCAGGTTGAACGCCGCGCGCAGGTCGCTTTCGCTGATGCCGAATTCCCAGCCCGCGTTAGCGTTCAGCAGTTCGGCCGCATAAATGGTCTCCGCCTGCCGGGAGAGAATAAAGCGGCTGCCACGGACGGCCCGGATCTCCCGGTTGTTGCCGGTAATCGTATAAATTCGAAGGAAATCCTGCGGTGAGGTCGGGCTGCTGCGTATGGAGAAGGTCACCGCCATCTCGTCCACGCCGGATTGCGTGCGGGAGATCTGGATTTTCCCCTTCCAGCCGTCCGGCATCACCAGATACCAGCCGTCGTCCGTGTCGTGATATGTGGATTCCACGGTGGTCCCGACGCCGTCCGCGTCATAATTTTGCCAGTCGATCCGGTAGCAGATCTCCGAATCGCTGCCCGCCCGCACCGGCAGACTGACGGGAGACGGCACCTCTGTGATGCCATCGGCGTTGATATCGGTCGGGTACAAAGAGAGGAAGCGATAGTTTTCTGAAGAAACGCCCGTTACGTCCGAGAGAACCGCGTTGAATATCTCATCGCCCCGGGCCGCCAGAATGTCCGTGATCTCCACTCCGGAATCGCTGACTCCGGTCACAAACAGGGCCGGAGACTGGTCCTTCAGCGCGCCCTTTGTCACCCGGCCGGAATTCAGCTCCGCCATAGTCATGGACAGACGCGCCGAGGAGGTGCGCTCCAGCGCGGCGCCCTTTTGCCAGGTGTAGAAATCGGCCACGCCGTTCCCCTCATCGTCCACGTGGAGCACCACGATCTCCTGCGTCTTTTTGCCCTCCAACTTGGTGACGGCGTACTTCACATAGTTGCTGCTCATCAGCTCCTCCGGCTCGCTGCCGCGGAGAGAATACACCGTGAGCGCCTGAAGCTCCGTGCCGACCTTCCAGCCTACCAGCAGCTCCATTTTCCCGTCCTGATCCAGGTCGCTGTAAGCAATGCTGTATATCGCCGTACCGCTGCCCTCGATGACGGCGCGCTGCTCGTAGCCGTCCTTCTGGGGCGCAAAAATATAAATTTTCAGCGGCTTTTCGTCCGTGCTTTTGCGCAGAAAAGCGATTGCCTCCTGTTGGCCGTCGCCGTCCAGGTCCATCAGCTGAACCGGCTGGACGTTGGTTCCGGAGGTGGGCGCCGCATATTCGGCGCCGTTATCCAGAAGCTGCTGGATGCAGTTGTCCAGCTCTGTATACTCGTCGGGCAGCTTGGGCAGAGAGTACAATTCGTCCGGAGAGGCGGTCAGGTGAAGAGAACAGCCCATGGCGCACAGGCACAGAACAAGCAGCGTGCCGATCACAACCGCTGCCCGCAGGATTTGTTTCATGGCTTCTCTCCTCTCTGCCGTTTCTCTCAGGCGCTGGACTCCAACTGTGTTATTGTAACACATTTTTTTCGATTTGAATAGCATCTCTTTTCCCTCTTTCCAACCGCCGCGAGGCAGAGCTGAGAACGGACGGCCCGATACATGCGAGCGGGCGGCACAAGAAAATCTCACTTGAAATTCAAGGGTGGCTATGCTATGATAGGAACACTTTCGCCGGTGTGATGGAATGGTAGACGTAGCGGATTCAAAATCCGCCGGTGGCGACACCGTGTGGGTTCGAGTCCCACCACCGGCACCAAAGCAATATAATCCGAACCTTTTTCCAATCGGAGACGGGTTCGGATTATTTGTTTTCTTTGACAGATTTGAAACTACCCACTTCCGAAACGGCGTCGTCAAGAGGCTGGAATCAAAGCCAAGAGGGCCGAGAAAGGCAAAAAAACATAAGGAGGATTTGGTAAAATGAAAAACAAGGTCACCTGCACGTTCAACATAGATACCGGCTGTGTAGAAGTTCAAATGTCAAACGGGACGCGGCTTTCTATCGACTGCACCTCCGTCGAAAACGAACTTGCTGATAATATGTACCAGCGGCGTGAGCTGGATTATCTGATTTACAACGATCCCGCCGCTTACGCGAACCTAATTCTGAACGGCGACCCAGAAAAGTATCTGAGGGAAGTAACAATATACGAAAATCTTGATAACTAGCATTTGCGAAGGGGATGGAACGATTTGTTCCTCCCCTATTTAAAAAAAACCCGGCCTGGTCCGCCGCTATCAGCGACGTACCAGGCCGGTTTCATTATGAGGAATTACCCATCCTTACTGCCTACGTTTGTCGTTATTGTTTCCCGCAAAGTTTTCCATTCAGCAAGAAAGATATAGCTACAGAAGCATTTCTTCTTACCTAATTTGACAATATGCCATTATTGACCCCGGAAACCCAGGGGGGTTCGAATATCTATATTGTAGTGGCTAGACATCGGCAAGGAAGCGAACCGACAAAAGCCGGCGGATTTCCTGCCGAAGCTCACCGGCTTTTCTTCTGCGCGCCGGCGCGATATCGCGCAGATATTGTATTCTGCGCCATGCGGCGTCTGCATTTCCGACCCCGCAACTTGTGGGGCGGATGCGCGCGAATTTCGTCCGGATACCCTTTTTTAGCGTTTTGGGGAAACATATCCATGCGTAAAAAAGCGGCTTCTTTTTTCTCTCGCTGGAACTTTTCGGCGGCGGCGCCGTCTAAAAGGAAAAGGCAAGCCGCCGGAAAGAGCGAGCGCCTGCCGGTTGGGAGGAACCTGTTATGAGGTTTGGAAAGCGGATCTTTTGTCTGATTCTGTGCGCGGCGATGCTGGGAATCTTCGGCATCCCGGCTCTGGCCGCCGACAGCGGCGAAGCATACACGCTGAAAGTGAATGACGCCGTGCTGGACACCTCCGATCTTCCCCGCCCGCCATACTCGGAGGGGGACACGGTCATGGTGCCGCTGCGAAAGACGGCGGAAGCTCTCGGCTACGAGGTGGAGTGGGTCTCTCAGACCCGCGAGATCCGGGTCGGAGACTCCATCCAGACCGCCGTCCTGCGCGGAGGCTCTCAGACAGTCAATTTTATCGGGAAGCTGCGGGTAATCGACCTCTCCCGGGAGGTCAGCCTCGATGAGAAGGCCATTATTACTCAGGGACGCACATACGTTTCCCTCGACTTTTTCACCTGCTTCTTCAACGACGTGTCCGCGGAAAGCGGAGTCGTATCCATCTCTCCGCAAATGGCGTATCTGGACTGACCGGGGCCTGAGAACCGCCGCCGACCGCTTCTTTTCCCGGCATACGGATCCGAAAAAAAATTTCTTTGCAGAATCTTCACAATTCCCGTTGACTTTTTCCTCTTTTTATCTTATGATAACAGAATCGTCGAGAGGCGAACTAATTATTTAAGAGGTATACCATGTTTGAGGACAAGACACTCGTCTGCAAGGATTGCGGACAGGAATTCACCTTCACTGCCGGTGAGCAGGAGTTTTACGCCGAGAAGGGCTTTACCAATGAGCCCCAACGCTGCAAGGCCTGCCGTTCGGCCCGCAAAGGCAACCGCGATGGCGGTTCTCCCCGCCAGTTGTTTGACGCGGTGTGCGCTGAGTGCGGAAAACCCTGCAAAGTTCCCTTCGAGCCGCGCAATGACCGCCCTGTTTACTGCAGCGAGTGTTTCAGCAAGAGAAGATAATCGTCTCTTCCCGCCCCGGAATTTTCCGGGGCGGCTTTTTTATGCGCTTTTATGCGCAGGGTCCGGCCCTCCGAAAACATCATGCGGGCCGCCCGTTTCCCGGGCGGCCCGCACGGGAGCCTTTGAAGATGCGGTCGGACGCGTTCCGGGACCTCAGGCCGTGTAGGACTTCTCCACGTTCACCACGGCGTAATAGTTGCCGTCCAGGGCCCGGACCGCAGTCTTGATTTTCTGTTCCACCTCCGCGTCGCTCAGGCGAAACCGGAAGGGCACCACGGCGTCAAAAATGACATTCGTGTGAGTCGGCCCGGCTACCATGCGAAAGTCGTGAATCGTGATCTGATCGTCGATGCAGCCCACCAGCGCCGCCACCTTTTTGCGGGTCTGCGCCGTCACGCCGTCGTCGGTAACGATGGGATCCATATGGATGACCGCCTCGCAGCCCAGCTTCTCCTTGAGTTCCTTTTCCACGTTGTCGATCTCGTCGTGGAGCTCCAACACGTTTTCACTGGCTGAGACCTCCGCGTGCAGAGAGATCATCAGCCGGCCGGGTCCGTAATTGTGGACCACCAGATCGTGGATTCCCAGCACCTTGGGATGTGCCATGACGATGTCGCGGATGTGCTGGACAAACTCGCGGGACGGCGGCTGACCCAGCAGGGGGTCCAGCGTCTCCTTCCCGGCGCAGACGCCGGAGTACAGGATAAAGGCCGCCACCAGAATCCCGCACCAGCCGTCAACCTGCAATTTGGCGTATTTCTCGATCAGCGAGGCCAGCAGGACCGCCGAGGTGGCCACGCAATCGGAGAGACTGTCGATGGCAGTGGCCTGCATTGCGGGCGAGGAGAACGTTCTTCCCACCGTGCGGTTGTAATAGAACATATAGAGCTTTACGGCGACGGAAACGGCAAGGATCGCCAGAGTCAGAGCGGAAAACGCCACCTCGGACGGATGCAGGATCTTGCCCAGGGACGATTTTCCCAGCTCAAACCCCATCAGAATGATCAGCATGGACACAACCAGCCCGCTGAGATACTCGATCCGCCCGTGGCCAAAGGGATGTTCCCGGTCGGCCTTCTGCCCGCCCAGCTGGAATCCCAGCAGCGTCACGGCGGAGGAGCCGGCGTCGGACAGGTTGTTGAACGCGTCGGCGGTGATGGCAATGGAGCCGGAGAGCGTCCCGGCAAAAAATTTCCCGGCGAAAAGCAGCACGTTCAGCGCAATGCCCACCGCTCCGCACAGCACGCCGTATGCCTTTCGGACAGCGGCGGACTCCGTGTTGCCGCGATCCCGAATGAAAATGCGGGACAGCAATGAGATCATAATCGGAAATCCTTTCCAAGGCACCGCTCACTGCGCCCCAGGGCTCTGAGCCGGTGCGAAATACTTTTTCGTGAAAAAATAGCACAGCGGGATCAAATACAGCAGCACCGCATAAGGCACGGCGGAGATGTCTGCGCCCAGCATCGCCAGCGGCACCGTCTGGGCGATGCTCCACGGAATCAGCCCCGAGAGCGTCACGCCCGAGTTGGCGATATCCATGGCCAGCTCCTGCCCCGGCCGGCCGCGCCGGTCATAGCTGTCCCTGAGCAATTGAGTGTCCATGATCACCATGACGCTCTGATTGCAGAAAATCGCCACCACCAGCACAGAGACGGCAATCGCCGCGGGAAAAAGGCCTGCTCTGGCGCACAGCCGCTCCACCCGAGCCCTGACGGGCGAGAGGGCGTCGATCCCCTCCAGGATGCCGGAGTAGAGGCTGGTGACCAGCACTACGCCGGAGGAGGTCAGCATGGAAACCACGCCGCCGCCGGACAAAATCGCCGACAGCTCGCTCTGCTCGGGAGCGTATCCCCGGAGAGCAGCCAGCAGCGCGGCAGAGAGGGGCATATGCTGCACCGTGGCCGACAGAATCAGCGCCGAGAGCGCGGAGGCGGCCATGGACCATTTGACCGGAACCCGGAACAGCGGCAGCACCAGCATCAGCGCGGCCGGGATCAGCACCGGAAGGCCGAGGGAAAAATTGTCCCGCAGAACGGAAAGAATCCGCGGATCCACCACGGCAATGGGATTTTGAAGGGAAAACGCCGCAAAAACAGCCGTGGTCAGCGCCATGGGCAGCGCCGCCGTTTTCAGCATCTCCCGCACGTTGGAGTAAAGATCCGTCCGCGTGCAGGCAGCCACCAGCGTGGCGCAGGAGGACATGGGCGAGCTGCGGTCTCCGAAAAAGGCGCCGGACAGGACGGCCCCCGCCGTCAGCGGAACGGATACGCCGCCGGAGCGCGCCAGCGCCAGGAGCACAACCCCCGCCGTGCCGCACACGCCATAGGTCGTGCCGAGCGTGAAGGAAAGCAGCGCCGAGAGGACAAACGCCACCAGAACAAACCATCTGGCGGGGATCCCGTTAAGGCCGTAATAGAGAAAAAACGAAATGGTGCCGGAGGCGCGCCAGAGAGCGGTCACCGTGCCGATAAGCAGAAAGATCGGCACCACGATCAGAGATTCTCTTCCCTTTTTCCAGGCCATGGAAGCCAGCTCCCGGGGGGAATGGCCGCTCCGCAGCCCCAGGCCGAAGAACAGCCCCAGGCCGATCAGCAGCGCCCAGAGAAGGTTCTTCCCCAGCAGCAGCACCGTCACCACGGAGGCCAGGAACAGCACCATGCAGAAAATCATTTCTTCTTCCCCGGGATGAGAAGCTTCATGCGGCAGCACAGAGCATCCAGGTCCTCGTCCGTAACGGCGGGAAGGCGCAGCCTGGCTCCGCAGTCCCGGCAGATGAGATCCACGTAGCTGCGGCGGATCTCCATCCGGTACTTTTCGCTGCCGCACCCGCAGGTGATGCCGCCCGGGCGGGCGGCGATTTCCTTAAGCTCGGAGAGGATTTCATACATGACGACACTGTCGGAAAAGGTCTCCGGTCCGTCGGTCTCCTGCCGGCTCTCCTTCTCCCGGAGGACGGCCAGCTCCCGCAGCCGCCGCTCCACCGCGCCCTCCGGTCCGATGAAGCAGCAAAACTGCTGTGTCTTCGCGCAGGCCAGACCGATCCCCGGGCCCTGCGTCACCTGCTCCGGCGTGCACCGGGCCGTATGCGTCTCGCCGCAGAGCCCGCAGGGAACCTGAAGCTCGTAACGCCCGCCGTCGAACTCCACCCGCAGCGCGCTGGCGCCGCATGGGCACTCCACCTCCGTATTGGACGCCTCCAGCGCGAAAACGCTGCGGGCGGCCATCACCGGCTTTCCGCACGCGGGACACAGATAGCCGAAGGTTCTCATTTCCTCACTCATGCTCTTTTTCCTCGCTTGAACGGTTTTTTCTCAACTCAATTAAAGAAGTATTATATCACCCTCCCTTCCTCTTGTACAGCATTTTTGGGAATGTTAGAACCTGCTAACGGCTGATAATTTCCGAATTCCCGGGCAAACTGGAAACACCTGAACAGAAATTGAGGTGTTGTGATGTCAAACAAACGAATCGGCGGCCAGACCGCCGCGCTGGCCAATCCGCCGTCGGTGCTGGGTTTTGCGTGCGTGGGCGGAAAATTTGAAAAGCAGGGACCGCTGGCGGAATATTTTGACGAGCTCAACGAGGACTCGTTTTGGGGAAAAAAGACGTGGGAGCAGGCCGAATCCGCCATGCAGAAGCATGCCCTCCAGCGGGCGCTGGACAAGGCGGGACTCCGGATGTCACAGATGGAGTATATTCTGGCCGGCGACCTTTTGAACCAGTGCATCGGTTCGTCCTTCGGAATCCGCGAGTCCAACATTCCCTTTTACGGGCTGTACGGCGCCTGCTCCACCATGGGGGAGAGCCTGGGCCTGGCCGCCATGCTGATCGACGGAGGCTTTGCCTCTTTGTCCGCCGCCATGACCTCCTCTCACTTTTGCACCGCCGAGCGCCAGTACCGCATGCCCGTTCCCTACGGAAACCAGCGGACTCCCACCGCGCAGTGGACCGTCACCGCGGCGGGCTGCACCATCCTGGGCGCGGAGGGGCCGGGGCCGTATATCACCCACGTCGCCTGCGGAAAAATTGTAGACAAGGGGATCACGGACGTCAACAACATGGGAGCCGCCATGGCTCCCGCCGCCTACGACACGCTGAGCGCCTTCTTTCGGGACACCGGCACGACGCCCCGGGACTACGACCTGATCCTCACCGGCGATCTGGGTGAGCTGGGCCACTCCATCGTGCTGGATTTCTTTCGCCGGGACGGCTACGACCTGACGGGAAACTATCTGGACTGCGGCATGCTGCTGTACTGCCGGAAAAAGCAGGACATGCACGCCGGCGGCTCCGGCTGCGGCTGCTCCGCCGCCGTGCTCAACGGCTATCTGCTCAGCGGGATGCGGGCAGGCAAGTGGAAGCGGGTCGTCTTTGCCCCCACCGGCGCCCTGCTCTCCCCCACCTCCAGCTTTCAGGGCGAATCCATCCCCTCCATCTGCCACGCCGTGTGTATTTCCTGCAAAAAGTAATGTCTGCCTCCCAGAAACACGCAGGGCCGTCTGGAAATTGCACAAACGTCTTTTGGGGAAAAGTGCCGAATTTGGAGATTGCTCCGAAATCCGGGGCGCGGGAGGCAAAAATCGGCGGAAAACGTTGACAGTCCTTTTGGTTTCGGACTATAATTTCAAAAAGGGAGCAAGGGCGCTTCTTTTTCGGCGCCCCTGCGCTCTTTTTTAGTTGTACTGTACCCATTTAAATCGAAAAACGGAGGATTCTCCGGCCGAAAGGAGACTGCGCAGTATGGGAAAATATTCCAAGGAAGACATCATCCGTCTGGTAGAGGAGGAGGATATTCAGTTTATCCGGATGCAGTTTACCGACATCTTCGGTCAGATGAAAAACGTCGCCATCACCGCCTCTCAGGTGGAAAAAGCCGTCAGCAACCAAATTATGCTGGACGGCAGCTCCATCGAGGGCTTCGTGCGCATCGAGGAGTCCGACCAATACCTCTGGCCCGATCTGGACACCTTCGCGGTGCTGCCGTGGCGGCCCCAGTTCGGAAAGGTGGCGCGGCTGATCTGCGACGTACATAATCCGGACGGGACCCCCTTCGTCGGGGACCCCCGGCACGTTCTCAAGCGGGAGCTGCAGCGGGCGGCGAAGCTGGGGCTGACCTTCAACGCGGGCCCCGAGTGCGAGTTCTTCCTCTTTCAGACCGACGACGACGGAAAACCCACCACCCGCACCTCCGACGAGGCGGGGTACTTCGACCTGGGTCCTCTGGATCACGGCGAGGGCACCCGGCGGGAAATCTGCCTGGCGCTGGAGGAGATGGGCTTTGAGATCGAGGCCTCGCACCACGAGGTCGCCGCCGGCCAGCACGAGATCGATTTCAAATACGCGGACGCTCTGCAGGCCGCGGACAATATCATGACCTTCAAGCTGGCAGTCAAGACGCTGGCTCAGAAAAACGGCCTCCACGCCACGTTCATGCCCAAGCCGGTCTCCGGCGCCGCCGGATCCGGCATGCACATCAACATGTCGCTGTTCCGGGAGGGGAAAAACGCCTTCTGCGACGAGCATGACCCCAGAGGCCTCTCCCCCCTGGCGTACAGCTTTATCGCGGGACTTCTGGAGCATGTGCGGGGCTTCTGCGCCGTCACCAATCCGCTGGTCAACTCCTACAAGCGCCTGGTGCCGGGCTTTGAGGCCCCCTGTTATCTGGCCTGGAGCGCGTCCAACCGCTCCTCCCTGATCCGGATTCCCACCGCTCACGGTCAGTCCACCCGGATCGAGCTCCGCTCCCCGGACCCGGCCTGCAACCCCTACCTGGCCTTCGCCGTTTGCCTGGCTGCCGGGCTGGACGGAATCGAGCGCGAACTGCAAGCGCCGGAGGAGGTCCCTGAAAACATCTATGAGATGGACGCCGCCGCCCGGGAGGCCCACGGCATCGCCAGCCTCCCCGACACGCTGGAGACCGCCGTGACCGCCATGCTCGCCGACGAAGTCATCACCGGCGCGCTGGGCCCCCATGTGACGACGCAGTACACCGCCGGAAAGCGCCGGGAGTGGAACTCCTACCGTTCCCAGGTTTCGGCATGGGAGCTCGACAATTACCTGGTCACGTACTGACCCTCCGCCCAGCGCGGCCCGGGCGGAGGCGCGGAACGCTTCCGGAGCGGAGCATTTGACGGAGGGAGGGGATCATCTCTGGACAGAATGATTGTGGCGTTTACCAACGAGGCGGCCCGGGGGCGCATCGTACGCCTTCTGGAGTCCGAGGGCTTTTCCCCCGCCGGCTGCTTTTATGCCGGGGCCGACGTTATCCGCACCGTGCACAAGCTGGGCTCGGCAGCCGTGATCTGCGGGTTCAAGTTGCGGGATATGACCGCCGGAGACCTGGCCATGTCCCTGCGGGGATCGGCCGCCGTGCTGGCCGTGACGACCCCGGTCTACCTGGATCTCATCGGCGGCGAAAATCTCTTTAAACTGGCCACGCCGGTTTCCCGCGCCGATTTTTTCGCCTCTTTGGAACTGATCCGCAGTTTCGAGAGAAATCATCTCCGCCCGCCTGTCACGAGGCGGAGAACCGACGAGCAGCTGCTCGTCGAGCGGGCAAAGGCGCTGCTCATGGACGTCAACCGCATGACGGAGAGCGAGGCCCACCGCTTCCTGCAGAAAAAGAGCATGGACGCGGGGCTCCGCATGGCGGAGACGGCCCAGCTCCTCATCGATTCCTATAAGCAGGCATAAGGCCTGTGCGTTATACAGGGAAAAACCAAATATTTGCTGCTGCATCAGGCAAAGGAGTCAGTCATGGAACGTGAACAGAGAACCGGCGGCTTCTGTCAAAGCCGCCGGTATCAGCAGAACTTTGAACACGACGCCTGCGGCATCGGAGCCGTAGTCTCCATCCGGGGCGTCAAAACGTGGTCCACTGTGGACAGGGCCCTTCAGATCGTGGAAAAGCTGGAGCACCGGGCCGGCAAGGACGCCGCCGGACAGACCGGCGACGGCGTCGGAGTGATGATTCAGATCCCTCACAAGCTGATGGTCCGGGCGGCCGGAGAGTGCGGCGTCGTGCTGGGCGGTCCGCGGGACTACGGCGTGGGAATGTTCTTCTTTCCGCAGGACAGCCTCAAGCGGGCGCAGGCGAAAAAGATGATGGAGATCATCGTCGCCAAGGAGGGGATGGAATTCCTCGGCTGGCGCGACGTCCCCGTCCATCCGGAGGCGCTGGGGGAAAAGGCGCTCTCCTGCATGCCCGTCATCTGTCAGTGCTTCGTCGCGCGCCCGGCGGACACGGAGCCGGGGCTCTCATTCGACCGCAGGCTCTACGTCGCCCGCCGCGTCTTTGAACAGTCCAACGTCAACACATACATTCCCTCCTTCTCCAGCCGGACTATCGTCTATAAGGGAATGTTTCTGGTGGGACAGCTGCGCAAGTTCTATCCGGACCTGAGCGATC
>Ga0183096_1002299_pt1 | contig 13441 bp, 12 predicted proteins | sample Biomet5_FD_127791 | JGI IMG/M metagenome (GOLD analysis project Ga0183096, IMG submission 127791) | Microbial communities from bioreactor (seeded with sewage sludge) at LBNL, California, USA - Biofuel metagenome 5 (version 2) (version 3) | ecosystem: Engineered > Bioreactor > Anaerobic >... | reverse complement strand
CCTATAAACAGAATCAGGGAACAGGCTAAATGCCCCAAACTCGTCCCGAAGTCAACCCCAAATCTTTCGTTCCCAAGAAAAAGTTGGGGGCCAAAACCGTTGGCTTCGTTGGCGCGTCGTTGGCTCGGGGTAAGTACGGATTTGGGGTGGGGAGGTCAAGGGCTTTTTACTCGGGGGAGGAGAAAAACGGACGTTGGGGAGGATGTGACGTGATGAATAGTTAAGTATTTTAATATTTTATACAGGCTCAGCAGTCATATCCCCCTGAATCACTGCACAAAATCTTAAGTATTTCCATAAGTTGTGCAATTGGATATTCACCAGATTCCCCAACCCTCAGATGCAGTTTATCTCGGTCCCTTTTTATTTTTTTTAACAGAAGAACAATATTTGATAAATTTTTAGTTTTTAATTTTTTGCAGCAAACAATAAATTTATCTACCAAGCTAAATTTAACAGGATCAAATTGTTCAGATTCATTGTTTTGAATTTCACTAAGATAGGATTTTGTTCTATCATTCAATAGATCTGAGCAGCAATTTGATATTCGTTTAACTTCAAATTTATCTAACGAAGAATAAAATTTATTTATAAATTTTTCCAATACTATCCAAGCAGACATAAAGCGAACATACGAAGTTTTTACATTGCAGCCAAAAGCCTGAGCGAGAAGTACGCCATCAATATATTCTAAATTCTTCAAACATTTATTATTTCCAATTATGTCAACATATCTAAACACCTCTGTTGGCTTGTCAGCTTCCATACTTGCGTATAATTGGCTAAAAAACATACACTTGTCCTTTGTACAAATACACGCAGATGAGTAAACTTTTTTTATATTAAAAATATTACTATTACAAATAAAAATAGGGGAAAGCTTTTTTCCTGATAGATCTTCAGCCAAAAAAATTGCCTTGTTAAGCACTGTGTAATTTCCCCATGCCAAAGAATACTCTTCAAAATCGTCATATATAACAGATGTCTTCTCTTCAGAAAGATTACCGATACTTGATGAGTGTTTCAACTCGACATCAACATTAATATCAATAAGAGTTTGAACATAAAAACCTTTTCCAAGCCCCCCCTGCAGACCATCCAGCATCATCTCACAAATATCACCAAGCGAATAACTATTCTCCCGAATCACAGGAGTCATTGAGCGACCAGCACAAAAAGCATGCGTATGAATAGCATACGGTCTCATTATGTATGGAGATAATTCGCTAAAAACAGACAACATTCCACCTTCTTTATTAATATCAGAAAAATTTGCACCTAAATACGACACTCCAAGCGCATAAAATAGGGAATACACTTTAAGCACGCACATATTTTGTCCTGTTGTGTATGCCACGCAGACAGATGCTCAGTTGCCAAACAGGAGATGGGTCTTTGCCAAATTCAAATTATTCATATTAAATACACGCAACAAACACACAGGACATTTCAATAGCAATTTAATTCATTTCAAAACCAAACAAATCGAATTTTTCTGCAGGATGATGAAAGTCTACCTGCACAACAAAATCAGTCATCAAAATTTTCGACTATGTGTTCAAGCCAAGACATTGAACCTCTAAAACTCTCCATTGTCGCATCGGTTATTTCTGACGCATGAGCATCTCCTTTTCTGCAGCAATTTATAAGGACCATATGAGATTTAAATTTTTCTACATCTGTTTCAAAAACATTAGCAAAACAAGAAGCCCAATGCTTGCAAATTAGTTGTCTTAATTGATCAAAGTAGATATTTACTTTGTTCGGGTTAAACAGATCATTATATGGTAAAGACAAGTATCTCCGTCTCACCTCGTGTGTATACAATGACAGAACTTCTTCTTTCGCCTTGCTCGCGCCTAACACGGCTCTCAGTTGGTTCCTGACAATCTTTCGGAGCTTAGGTTCAATTACGTTTCTTCGCGTACTAATTTCGTGTTGCTTTTCTTCATTACTTTGGTACAATTTTTTATATTTATTTTTTTGCTGTAGATATCTTTTCAACATATCGATCTTAATTTCAAAATGCCCACCACCTTCTTCGAGAATCCCATATCCAAATAAATGACTTGTATAAGCAGGAGAGCTTTCGGCAAACTCTTTAAAGAATTCGATATCCCCTAAAGATAAGGACGTTAGCATAACAAATTCATCTGGATAGTACCGATTAAGAACTTCAAGTATCATTTCAGAGTATTCTCCCCCTCTTACCTTTTCAAACTCTTCTTTCCCCTTGACATATAGTGCTCGATTGACAGTAATTGGTCTTTCAGTAGTACATAATTTATTAATTGAGCTACATAAATTGCGAATCAAAAAAGGGTGACCACCATAGTCCTGTGTCATATTTCCAATTACTGATTCTTCAAAGTTCATTCCCATAAAACTCCCCAATTTTGTTACCATATCTTTGACTTCATTAAAAGAAAAATTTGGAATAAAGCAATTGGAAGGAATTTGATTATATATTGGATTATCAACACCACAAACAGTAGATTTTTCTACACACATTGGATTTGTCCCTGCAATTAAATATGTAAATTTTGAGCCTTCTTTCTGGAACAAGCCCCTTAAAATGTGCCAAAACTTCAAAAAATCATTTCCCCCTTTCCAATATTCAGAAACGGACACATCAAATGTTATCTGCTCAACTTCGTCAAAAATTAGCAAAACACTTTTTACCCTTGCCTTTCTACATATATATTCAATATCAGCCAAAAACGCATCAGATGTCCTGTCCTCGGCATACCTAGATTCGTCAGTATTCACTTTAATACTGTTTTCACTACATATTTGCCTTATAATCGAAAACAAGGCCATATTCCATCTCTTTAAATATATCAACTCACAATCAATTATGACTGCCAAGCTATTTTTTTTCTTTAATAATCTTTTGACACCATACAACAATGATGTTTTGCCCGTTTTTCGAAGTCCAAAAAGTCCAGAATTCTCATGTGAAAGATGTCTACTGACTAAATCTTGTACTGTATCTGATCTGCCAAAAAAATATAAATCTGTGCGTAGTGGTGAATCAAATTCAAAAAGATCTCTACTATAAAAATTCTTACGAAACAGATTAAATACATAATTCTCGTCATCGATATTGCTGACGATGCCAGAGTAACTTATTGGCACAACTACTTGAAACTCTTTATTTGTTTTAAAAAGCATTTTAATTTTATCTTCGACATTTTCGTCGCGACTAATCATAACGCTACATATTTCTTCAAGCCTAAACTCTTGAGATTCATCCGTTACTTTTTTTACAACATCAAACGACCTTGGCTCAAAATTTTCATAAGGGCTAAATATCACAATTAATTCCCTATCCAGGTTAAAGGCGTTGCGATACTTTTCAGTTGGCTTGATCAGCATAGCTCTATATTCACTTGTCCAAACTGTGTATTTAAAACTTTTTGTCAAATACCATTCACGCGAAAAATATTGAATAATTTTTTTCTCAACTTTGCTAAAATAAGCATCATTGAAGCCGTTATGAATACCTGGGGTTACTATTATTTGAGCCACAACAAAATCTCCATACTATATCGTAAGATTCAGCAATAACGCACCATCTCATGCTTCTGCGAAAGAAATCAATCTACAATATCAACCATAATTTTTAACCTATATCCCTTTCGCGAACAAAATGAAAGACCCACGTCACCCCTTTTTCACAGGACGACGTGGGCCTTTTCACTGAACTAACTGAAATTCTAGCTACTTCTACTTCTTTTCCAAAACGATCTTCCCTTCTTCCAAGCAGGAGACCTTGAACTCATCGCCCTGCTTGAAGCCGTAGTTGGCCAGGAGCGTCGGGGACAGACGGAGACCGTTCTTCGAGAGCTTCACACTGCCAGATGCCACACGAGCATCCATCCCTTCGATCTTGTAGAACTTCTCATCCAGCGTCATCAGCTTCGTGAGATGGTTTTTCAGGGTGGTTTTGGGAATATCGAAGGCATCCATAATTTGCTGAGCGGTTTTACCTTCGGTGATCATGGTGCGAAGTTTCATCGCGTCAAATTTCGATGCGATAGGCATGGGTGAGTCTCCTTGTGTTTGCGTGTTCGTGATTATCTTCAAAGAGACGTTACCTTAAATTTTCAAGCTGTCAACTTATCGGGTATGATCGTAGGTTAAAAGACGTTCATTTTTGATGATTGAAATACCGATTAAACGGTGATTTCTGGTTCGTTTTTTTTATCGAGAAAGCTGCCGCTCGTGTCGACAAAACTACCTCGAAAGCATCGTTTTAGCTGGTTCTGGCGCAGCAAATAAAATTTTGCACCTTCCTGCATTTTTAACATTCTAAAATAACAGTATTTTCTTTCTGAACTTGTCCTAGCTCCAGTCCCAGGCCTGAGCTCCCCCATCTTCCCGGACATCCCCCTCCTTCGCGCTACCGGCCCTCCTCCTGGGACTTTTCCCTGGTCCTCCCTCATAGGGCACCCCCGGTCCCGATCTCCCAGGAGAACCCCGCTCCGGCCCAAAGTACGAAAAGCTCAGCCCCTGTTCCAGCTTTTTCCCTGTCCCCGTGACCGCCCTTCCGCCCAAGGGTATCCTTCTCCCCAAAGATCACTCTTTCAACCAGGAAAGGACATCCTATGCCACCACAACACCTCGATAATCTCACTTTAAAAGATGAAATCATCAACGCATTTCGGCCAATTGAGCAGCTTTTCAGGATTATGGACACCTCTGGAGCCGAAGTCGATGAAACGATTATCCGCTGCTACGCCGAAATCGGATTGGAGCTTACTGGGAACTTCCGTGAGCGGATCGAAAAGTTGCTTGGGCGAAACCAGGACGGTGCTGACAATGCCGAAGGATGACAGCTGGAACGTCGTTTACTGTTATTCCAGGGCTCAAGCCATTCTTGACGGCGTCCTGGTCGACGTCACCGAAACCGCAAAAGCTATCGGCTTCAAGCTCCACACCGTCGTGACCGATCACCTGTTCCACGGCTATGTCGAAGTCCCTGCCGGACTCGAGGGTGAGGGACAATCTGCCGCCGGCCGCCTTCATGATCTGATAGTTCTGGCCCTGTTCGCTGCCAGGAGAGCCGTAAACACGGATCGCGTCACCTTCAAGGTCGACTTCCTGATGGCCCCGGGACGCAAGGAAACCGTCGAAGTCGTCGCCCATATCGGCCCTGGTGACCACGGAGAGCCCGTTCTGACCATCATGCTTCCAGAGGATGATTAGGGATTTTAACCAGATAACCAGGAGAAAAGTATGTTTTCGATTTTCGTGGGTTTTGTCTTGGGAGCCATCGTCGTTGTCATCGGTGCCCAGCTGCTGACCATCAATCCCAAGCCGAGTCGGCTGCGTAGTCCGAAGTAGCCGGAAAGTTGCCATACTTTGAAGGAAAGCCCGAGCATGAGCAGCTTGGGCTTTTGCTTTCACGTAGCGATTTCAGACGGGAATGAGATGAAATAGCTGCGTTTCGATAATACACTCTGACGGGCTCTGGCGAAGGTCTCAATTGCGGCCAAGCTCTCTGAGATAGGCACAGAACATATCTGCCATGGTTTCGGCGTAGGCTTCGACCTCTTCGGGCGGGCGAGGTGTTTCCGAAAAACGCTTCCCCACCATGCTCAGCGTCGTCATGATCAGGTCGCCGACTCGCGCACGAGTCACTTCCGAGGCATCGGGTAACACCTCTTCCATAAATGGCTTGAGGCTCCCTTCTCCCTTTGACCTCGCTTCCTGCGCTTCGGGGGCGGTACGATACAGTGGGGCGGCGTCATGAAGTGCCACTCGCATCGAGGCTTCCTCGCATTCCGATCGGATGAAGGCGTGGACCAAGATACGCAGTCGTTCGAACGGCGGTTTCCGCACCTCCTCAAGGATACCGCGCAACAAATCTGTCGTCTGCTGCCATTCGTCGCGCTGCAGCCGGAACAGGATCGCCGCCTTGTTCGGGAAATACTGATACAGGGAGCCGATGCTGACACCCGCTTTCTCGGCCACTCGGGCCGTGGTGAAGCGCTGCGCCCCTTCCTGCGCCAAAACCTGAACCGCCGCCTCCAAAATGGCGGTGACGAGCTCTGTCGAACGGGACTGTTTCGGCTGTTTCCGTAGGGAAATCGGAGGCGTTCGGTGACCGGCCATAGGGGACCCCCAATGCGAATTGCGAACCTGAGTAATTCATCGCATTTTTGCCTGGTGCAAATGTGGAGTCAACCTAAAACCGGAGGCTTTTATGACGACCCTAAGCACGGAACCGCTCGCGTCCTTGCTGGATCGCTTGTTCAAGGAGGCCGATGCGACCTCGCCGGAGACGAACCCCGCGATGGCCGACCTGTCCGCCAAGGAACGCGAGCGCCTCATGCGGAGCAAGACCGAGTACCTCGATTTCTATGGACGCCTGAAAGATTTTCCGCTCGCCGTCTCGAGGGAGACAGGCATCCTGCTTTACATGCTGGCACGGGGGTGCAGGGCGCGGACGATTGTCGAGTTCGGCACCTCGTTCGGCATCTCCACCCTGCATCTGGCGTCAGCTCTGCGGGACAATGGCGGCGGCCGTCTGATCACCAGCGAGTTCGAACCTTCCAAGGTGACGCGGGCAAGGGATAACCTGGCAGCCGGAGGGCTTCTCGACCTCGTGGATATCCGGGAGGGAGACGCGCTACAGACGTTGCGTGTGGATCGTCCTGAAACAATCGACCTGCTTCTGCTCGACGGGGCCAAGGCGCTTTACCCGGACATTCTGGACTTGCTGGAAAATAGCCTCAGACCGGGAGCGTACATTGTCGCCGACGACGCTGGTCGGAGCCCCGGCTTCTTGGCTCGCGTACGTTCACCTGCAAATGGCTACCTGTCCGTGCCGTTTGGAGGCGACGTGGAGCTTTCCATGCGACTCGGTTGATATTGCGCAGCTGCTGACCATCCATCCGAAGCCGAGTCGGTTGCGCAGTCCGAAGTAGCCGGGAAGTTGTCGAACCTCGAAGGAAAGCCCGAGCATGAGCAGCTTGGGCTTTTGTTTTAGTGCAGCGATTTCATACGGAAACCAGATGAAATAGCCGCGTTTCGATTTGAGTAATGAGGATTTCTCGATGGGGCAGGACTGTCGACCCTGGATTTGGCACCTCAAACTGGCTGCCCAGGATCCTGGGCACATGGTTTTTGTTACTTGATCCATCGCATTCCAAGCAAATAGCCCAGCAATTCATTGAGATAATACGACAACACAGACTTCCTTCCCTTAAATTCGACGACGAAAAGGACGCCCCCGAGCGCCGAATTGGTTCGAGATGAAGCGCACGAATTTCAGACGAAAACCAGATGAAATAGCCGCGTTTCGATTCGAAGAGATGTGGCGAAAGATAGGGAAAATAGCGCTGAAAGTCCTGAATGGTGGTAACCTGAAAAGTCTTACCCCGGGATTTTCAGCACTGGGGCTTGGAAAACTGGGGTGAAGTGGGAAAAGAAAATAATTGTCGTTGAGGGTGGTGTCGGCGTCCAGGGTAGTCCCCAAAAGCGCGGCTGGTCGCATATTTGACCAGACAAGGGGATGGTTGGCACCAGAATTGACTGAAATGACTTGAAAAGACGCTGAAATTGTCGCTACCGACTCTTCCGGCACCCCGGATGGGCAGACTCCTGCCCTCGGCCGCCACCGTTTTCACCAGATTCGAGGGTGAAAGCGTGTCCCTTGGCCACTGAAACCAGATACGCAGGGCGCTGCGCTTTTGGAACAGGTGGATTCTCACTCCCGAAAGTCGTCATCAGAAGTGCTACGTGGACAGATCCTCATGCTCCTCTGAGTCCGGTAAAAAGAGCAGGGGAGGGGGCTCCTCCCAGTGTGCGATATTAAAAACACGAATTTCAATAAAATCAGCATACTACGGATGCAGGTTCCTGCAAAATTTCACTTTTAACGAATTCACCGCTCAAATTGCAGTTCAAGATCGGATTTCAGCTGCTGGGCAAGCGCTTTTTCCCTTCCTGACGCGTCACCGACGCACCACATTTTCACCGCACCTGATCCATCAGCTTCTCTTCTCCTCTAGAAGCCAACATGGCTCCGAAAATCAAACTCATTCAAACATGGGCATGGTTATTTATTGATATTATCTATATTGAACTGATCCATCTGAGAAGTACATCACTTTGTCTAAGTGAGTCTGAACGGCAGCGAATCAGCTATTTGCTTATGAAGTAAAAATTATACAGATATACATAGGTCATATCCAAATCACGCCCCATCTCACAGACGGAGGCTTCAGGAGATGATCTATGACAGAGAATTTAACACCAGTACAGCAGAGGCTTTACGATTTCCTGCCTGAGAAACCCAGATGGGGCTTCGAGAAACAAGCACGATACATCGCCAAGAAAGATGATATTTTATTTAAAGCAAATTACATCCAACTCCCAACACAGAAGAAGAAATACGTCGCCCTCGATCTCGATTATGAGCTCGCAGGTGCTGCTTGGATGAATGATGTTTTACCAGAACCGACGGTGACCATCATCAACAGAGAGAATTCACACGCTCATTATCTTTACGAGATCGACAATCCAGTCATGCTGCCGCTACTCAACTCGACCATCAAAATAAGCTGGAAAGCCATCAATTATTTCAAAGCCGTTCAGGCTGGTTATCAGAACAAATTTGAAGCGGATAAAGGATTCACTGGATATCTTATCAAGAATCCATTTTCTTCAAAGTGGCGAACCTGGTGGGCAGACCGGGTCTATGACCTGGATTATCTAGCAGAGTTTGTCGATCTTCCAAATATCTATGAGATTATTGAAAATGATGATTCCATTGAAGGACGCCATATGAAGATGTTTCACACCTGCAGGAAAGTAGCCTATAGACTTGTCAAAGACTATTCTGACTTCGATGAATACTTGCACGTATTAAAAAATGTTTGTCTAGATTATTACAGAGAAAATATTATGATGAAAGACGGTAACGACGACTTCCCCATCATTGAAGCTATAGGCATCGCTAAATCAATGGCTCCATGGATATGGAAAAGGAGACTCGGCAAGAATTTTAAGAACTTCACTAAAAACAAAGGAGCGATGAAACTTCCCAAGCCAGAGCGTGATGCAGACAACAAGATTCCACTTGCTGAAGCGACGAACAGAAAATCTTTAGGAGCATATTATACCCATGAGACCAGGAGAAACAATACTGTTGATAAAATCCTGGCAGCGAAGAAACGCCTAATTGAATCCGGTGAAGAGCTAACCATAAATAACCTTGTTAAAGAGTCTGGTGTATCAAAACCAAGTATCTATAGGTATAATCATTTAATTTAATCATAATATATAATAATTATTCAAATAATATTTAATTAAATCCAGCTTTAGTTTTAAAAACCAAAGCCACTTGAGTTTACCATCTAATCTACCATTTGAGAATTTTTTATCCCATTATTTTTCTTCGATTTTTTAAAAGACTCATAAAGATATTGTTTCTCAGTAATGAAAAGGACTTTGAAGTTGCTCAAGTAGCGATGACAAGTCTTCATTTAAACTCAAGAGAAGTTTCCATACAGCTATTAATGTTATGGGGGCCTTGCAGTTTATCCAGTCTCAGTACCGTTGTTGTACGGACGATCCTTATCCTGAAAGGATCGAGGTCAAAAAACGATAAGTGTCTTGGTTTTACGATCAAGCGCTGCCAACCCGTCAATGGTGACAACGATGGGGGAAGGGCTGAGACCGAAGAACCAGCCTGCTTTCAGTATTACACTGATTAGATCGAGGTGGCCCATATATCAAATGATGTTCGTAACAAACAGAAATTGCTTATCTCTATAAGCACAGAAAGAGGAATCAGGAATTGCCTCTTTCGGGTATATGGATGCGTTTAGATGTTGGATGGTTCCGAATAGATTGGATAAATGACCAAGGGAAGCCCATACTTGTAAAGAGATATGGGTGTCTGCGTACTTGTAAGGAGTACCCCGAAATGATGTTCCCCGTGATGCGAGACGAAACTTCGAATGGTTCAGTTTAAATGAAGACTGTCGTCGTGAACGAGCAAAAAGAAAACAACGTCTTGGGAATTATAGGGGCTCTTAGTCTAGAGCTTCGGTAACATTTACATAGTTTTCAGTCTATCTCGCATCTATTCAAAAAAAGGGAACATCATTTCGGGATCGCCGGATACGAGAAAATCGTACGTCCGGTGGTGATACGGAGCTTGGGATTGGTGACAGTCCTATTCGACCGGGTGCTCATCGGCGTCATCGGCTTCGGCCATGGCGCTTGATGGGCGGCTGTCGTGTTCAGATTGAAACGGCAGCCTCCTGGGTAACACTGGGAGGTTGTTTTTGATTTTGGAGTTAGGAAAGAGGTCAAAATTCGGCGCTAATTGGGAGTTGTGCTCTCCCCCTGGAGGCAACCTTGGGACTGGCTCGCGCATCGTCCTATTCAAAGGGCCGGCCGAAATAGGTCAGCACCCACAGGGCCAGCAGATAGACGCTAAGGACGGACTGGACACCAGCGACGCTGCGCACCCAGCCGGTGGGCTTGAGGATGTATTCACGGCGCTGCAGGTGGGAAATCCATGTGCCGAGGTTGAGATCGCGCCAGCCGATGCGGCAGGCCACGATCAGGCTGAAGTAGAGCGCCCAGCCGACTGAGGCCCATCCTTTGCCTTGCAGGCGCTGCGGCTGGTCGGTCCCGATGTATTTCGGGATGCGTTCGGTATGCCATATCTGATAAATACCGCTATCGCTGTCATTACCGCGAATGGGGAAAATGTAGGCCAGCGCAAAGATAGGGATGAGTAAGGCAAGAATCCGCAGGCACCGCCCTGGATACAGGCCGTAATCGCAGGGAATGACAAACAAAATATAGTGAAAGATACGTTCCGGCCAGGGACGGAATTTGAGCTGCCCGTATTGGATAGCGTAGGTTGCCTTGCGTTCGGACTCGCGCAGACCGATCTCCCTAAAAATATTGCGCAAGACTACAAGAGCACTAACACTATCTTGAGAGCCATAAGTAATTGTTTCAATATTTACGAGACCGGAAAGATAGTTTTTATCGGGAACACCTATGACGGATTCATAATAGGCACCAGCAAAATCTGCATCGCTTAGCTTTAAACCATCAACTATGGATACTTTAAAATTAGATTCCCAAAATTTTGAAGTAAATGCTGTTGATTTTGACAAATTCGACCCTACCAATATTGCTTTATATAAACTTGCACCATTAAGATTGGCTTCGGAAAGGTTGGCCTCGGTAAGGTCTGCCCAATTGAGGTTAGCACTCAACTCGGCCCTTGTGAGATCTGCTTGAGAGAGATCAGATCCGGAAAGGTCTGCTCCACTGAGCATGGCCTCTACAAGCGTTGCACGATCAAGATCGGCCTTTAACAACTTGGCCTGAGCGAGGATAGCCCCGGAAAGTTCGGCCTGAGAGAGATTAGCCCCTGAAAGGTTGGCTCTGAAAAGATTTGCCCCCGCGAGATCAGCCCGCTTCCCCTCCTTCCCAAAAGAATCCACCCACTTTGCGTGCTCGGCGAGAATGGCCTTGAGCCCCTCTTCCGTCAGCACCGTGCCGTCGGCGAGTTTGCCGATCCAGGGCTCCTTGTCCTCGGCAAAACTAAAGGAAAGCTGCAATAGCAACAGCAGCGCCATGGCACCGCACAAAAGCACAGGCCGCAACGCCCACCTCATGGACGGCTCGTCAATCGATACACCAATCCAAACACATCGACCATTTTCCCCTCACTGCGCTACCCCAGCAGCCGCATCACCCGCGCAAGATCAAGGTTATGCAGATTGCCCGCGTCCTGCACGCCTTGCAGCAATGTCTGGATGGCCTGCAAGGCCTGATCAGCGCCAGCCGCATTATCCACACCGATGCCGGCTCGTAAACAGCCGCACTCGCGCTGAAATCGACCGTGACCGCCTCAAACGACCCAAGCCCGACATATCAGCACCCGTTATGTAGCCGCCGATATCAAACTGGTCAATCTTCATACGGAAACCCTCTCCACTGGACTATTAGCTCAGGATCAGTTGCAGGGCCTTGTATGTCCGGTGGTGATACGGAGCTTGGGATTGGTGACAGTCCTATTCGACCGGGTGCTCATCGGCAGCTATGAGATAATCATGGCGCTCGATGGGCGGCTGTCGTGTTCGGATTGAAACGGCAGCCTCCTGGGTAACACCGGGAGGTTGTTTTTGTCGTCTGACCAGGGGTGGGGTCAAGGTTGGACGCTGATTGTTCCTCTGTTGGCAGGAGGGGGTCAATTTTCGGCGCTGATTTTCTTGGCCCTGGTGATGTCGCACGGCGGCGTCCTGGTTGAGTCGGTAGTTGTCGTTTCCCCGCCCCGGCCCCTTCCCCAGGACCGGCCTCTCCCCATCCCCAAAAATCGACCTCGTATACTCCCCTCTCCTGCGAGTTTGGGGCTGTCCCTATGGTTTGCCCTCCTCTGCCCCTGAAAACCCCGGAAATCGCGTCCTCGGCCCAAAGAACGATTCCAGCACGGGGAAAATGACGATTTCAGGGTCAAAATCAGCAGAAAATAGGCTAAATCAAGCAATTTGAAGCGTAAATTCTGCGATTTTTGCTCAGATATACAGATATATTACCCATAATAACCATTATCAACAAAGGAGCGATTATGTCGATCAAGAAGGATACCACGGATACGTCCCTGGAAATGACTTCCGAACCCAAGAAGCGTCCCGAGTCGAAGTACAATGCTTCGATCCTTCGGGAGTGCATCAAGGAAGGGCTCGACGCTAAGTCGATCATGGAGAGGATGGGCATTGCCCACAAGCCTACGCTGAAGCACTACGTGCTGCGGCTCATCAGCGACGACCGGACATTTTACGATGTCAAGGGTCTTTACCTGAAGAGTTCAAGTCGGCCCTACGTCAACAAGAAAGGTGTTGTCTGTTTCAACATCCACAAGGTGGACCTGGGCGACCTGGAGATCAAGGAGGGAGACGAGTTCGTCATCACTGCCGAGGACGGCCGGATCATCCTGACGGTCATTTAACGTGAACCTGTTGATAATGCCATGCTCTTCGGAGGTGGCATTTTCTTGTTTTTCAATCCCTCATTTTGTCTTTGACGCAACAGATTGTCGGGTTCGCAGCCTGTAAATCGGTCTCGAATATTCTCTGTCGTAATGATAAAAACATTACAGATATGACCCTTATAATAAATAGTGGATTCAAAATCTGGAAGAACGGTAATAGGTAGAAACGTACATTCGGAAGACCGGGAAGCACTAGTCGTTGGATTACAACGGGATATCCCAGCACCAGCTCGGACGTCCCCAGTTCCCCTGGTTTTCAATATACGATTTCAGCCTGTTAAATCGAGATTACAACTTCAAAGGAGGTTTGCTCATGAAAGTTGAGCCGATCATCAACATGAAGGACATCAAGAGCATCAAAAAGCTCCTGGTGGATCAACCGCGAAATCGGCTCCTGTTCGTCAT
>Ga0183096_1002293_pt1 | contig 13467 bp, 12 predicted proteins | sample Biomet5_FD_127791 | JGI IMG/M metagenome (GOLD analysis project Ga0183096, IMG submission 127791) | Microbial communities from bioreactor (seeded with sewage sludge) at LBNL, California, USA - Biofuel metagenome 5 (version 2) (version 3) | ecosystem: Engineered > Bioreactor > Anaerobic >... | reverse complement strand
GCAGTTCCCACCCCCGGGCGCCGGGCACGGCCACGGCCTCCTCCAGAATTGCCGCGGCGGCATCCGCCGCCTCCGGGTTCATCACATCAATCGCATGGGAAGCCGCTACGGTGTAGCGCGCCTGAAAATCCATCTCCAGCAAGCCGGACTTGCCCGCTTCCCCTTCCAACAGATGGCCCGTACCTTCCGTAAGCCTTTCCGCCAGCAGGTTTTGCACACGGGAGACCTGCTGGGCCAGGTCCCCGGGGGCAGCGCAAGGCCCGCCCAGCGCCAGCGAGAACTCCACCGGCCCGAACAGGCTTTTTTCCCCCACCAGCCGGTTTAGTCCCGCGCGCAGGTTCTGTCGCAGCTCCTCCTGCCGGTTCTGGCACAGGTTCAGCACGCCCGTCATCACCGTGTCCGAAAAGGCCAGCACCGCGTCCGCGCAAACAATGGACAGCAGCGGCTGAAACAGATTCTCTACCTTATCCCGCACCACATCCAATGAAGATTCACTGAATTTTTCCGGGTCATAATCCATTTTAAGCATCAGCAGCCGGTAACAGTCGCCCGTAACAACGAAATGGTACACCCGTTCCATCGCCTGCGCGTCGTCCGCTTCCAGGCGGTCGTTCAGCAAATCGTCCACCAGCTTCTGGCGCAGCTGCCGACTGTCGTCCCCCTGCCGCTCCCGCAGGGTCTGCATATCCGTTTCCTTGTGCTGGCGCATACGGCACCGGTCGGCCATCTTCTCCAACGACTGGTTCAACGCCTCCCGGTTAATAGGCTTGAGCAGGTACTCGCCCACACCGAAACGGATTGCCGTCTGCGCGTAATCAAACTGAGCATAACCGCTGATCACGATCACTTCCAGCTCCGGCACAAGGCGGTGGGCTTCCTCCACCACGTGCAAGCCGTCGCAGCCGGGCATGCGAATGTCTGTAATCAGAATATCCGGGGTCAGCGTGCGCACCATTTCCAGCGCGTCCGGTCCGTTACCCGCGGTGCCGACCACTTCCAGCCCCAGTCGCTGCCATTCCCCCAGTGCCAGAATCAACCGGCAGATTCGTTCCTCGTCATCCGCCACCACAACGCGCAACATATTGTTTCCTCCACGCCGCGCCCTCGACCGCCGCCTTCCGGCAGCCGAACCGCGAAGCCATGATCTTTTTCAGTAGCATCAGTATAGCACAAGTCCCTCTTTCCGTCATGTGAGATACGGAAAGGGGCTGCCGACGATACGGCAGCCCCTTGATTGATTTGATAACCCTGAGCTGTCTGCAATCCGCAGCCCGGTATGGCACGACGTTCGCCGGAACGTTTATCCGTTTACCGCAGTTTCCACGCCAGGTCTTTGAGGAACAGTTCGTCTTCCAGCTTCTCGGGCGTCGATTCCTTGCCGATATGCACAAACTCGATATCCATGATCGCGGCCCACTCCCGCATCTGTTCCGCCGTAACGTCGTAGGACAGCACGGTATGGTGCGCCCCGCCCGCCGTAATCCAGCATTCCAGCCCGGTCGTCAGGCTGGGTTCCGGCTTCCAGGTCACGCGCGCCACGGGCAGGTTGGGCATGCTCATCGGCGGTTTGATACACTCGATGTCCTGACAGATCAGGCGCATACGCCCGCCCATATCAATCAGGCTGACCACGATGGCTTTGCCGGCGCGCCCTTCAAACACAAGGCGGGCGGGGGGTTCCCGGTCGCCGATGCCCAACGGGTGCACCTCGATGCGCGGCTTGCCCGCGGCAATGGAGGGGCACACTTCCAGCATGTGCGCGCCAAGGCTGAACTCGTTCCCTTTGACAAGGTTATACGTGTAATCTTCCATAAAGGCAGTGCCGCCGGTCTGTCCTTCGCTCATCGCCTTTAAAATAGAGGTCATGGCGGCAACCTTCCAGTCACCCTCGCCGCCGTAGCCGTAACCCTGCGCCATCAGGTGCTGGCTGGCCAGCCCGGGCAGCTGCTTCATGCCGTACAGGTCCTGAAAAGTGTTGGAGAAGGCCTTGCAGCCCTGCTCGTCCAGCATCTTCTTCATGGCGATTTCCTCGCGCGCCTGATAGCGCACAGAAGCGAGGTTGTCGGTCGAAATGGTGTACGCGGCGCGATAGGTTTCCATCACCGCGTCGATTTCCGCGTCGGTCACGGCGTTCATGTACTCCACAAGCGTCCCCACCGGCCAGGTGTTCACCTGCCAGCCGAGTTTTAACTGCGTTTCCACCTTATCGCCCTCGGTCACGGCCACTTCGCGCATGTTATCGCCAAAGCGCATCACCCGCAGAGATTTGGAGAACGCCGCGCCCACGGCGGCGCGCATCCATTCACCCAGCCGGCGCTGTACGGATTCGTCTTTCCAGTAGCCGGCAATCACCTTGCGGGGCAGGCGCAGGCGCGCGGCAATAAAGCCATGTTCCCGGTCGCCGTGCGCGGCCTGGTTAAGGTTCATAAAGTCCATGTCGATCGCTTCGTTGGGGATTTCCTCGCCGTACTGGGTGGCCAGATGGCAATACGGTTTTTGCAGCGCAGCCAGGCCGTTGATCCACATTTTGCTGGGGGAGAAGGTATGGCACCAGGTGATTAAGCCCGCGCAACGCTCGTCGTGGTTGGCTTCGCGAACGACGTCGGTCACCTCGGCATTGGTCTTGGCCGTTACCTTGTACACGATGCGGCAGGGCAGTTTGCCGCCCGCGTTCATCTGCTGCGCCATTTCCGCCGCGCGCGCGGCTACGGTATCCAGTACTTCTGGTCCGTACAAAAATTGAGAGCCCACCACAAACCAGAACTCGTAATCCTTTAACATAGACCGTTTCCTCCCTGTTTTTCCTTGTCGGTCCCAGACGCCGCAGGTAGGGGAACACGGGGATTTCCCATGCTCCGTTCCGCAAGCAACGCATGCGCGCAGAGGGTTTGCAGCCCTGGAACCGTTGTTTTCCGTATGGCCCTTCGGATCAGGCCGCTATTTTGTACGTACTAATTATAACGTATTTTCCTTCGATGCGAAACCCCCTTTTTTTCCATTTCTATCTCCTTTCTCTTTTCAGATGGGTCGCATGCCGCCGTTTCACCCTGCCGGGAACAGGGTATGATTGATGAAGAAATTACCAGTTTGGGAGGGCGAACGCTATGATTCCAAATCAATGGTATGCCATTCTGCCTTCTGCCCGCGTCCGCAGAGGAAAAATTACATCGGTACGCCGCCTCGGGTTGGATTTGGCCCTGTTCCGCACGGCGGACGGCAAACCGGGCTGTGTGGTGGATCAGTGCACCCATCGCGGCGCGGCGTTAAGCGCCGGGCGGGTGGAAGGCGATTGTATCCGCTGCCCCTTTCATGGGCTGGAGTTCGCCGCCGACGGCAGTTGCCGTTTCATCCCGGCCAACGGTAAAGCCAACCAGCAAAATAACAGCCGGTTTAACGTCCGCGCCTATCCCGTGCGGGAAGAGAACGGCATCCTGTTTCTGTGGTACGGCGACGCGGAAAAGGCGACGGACACCCTGCCCTTTTTCCACGGTGAGCTGGATGGTTTTACCTACAGCGAGATCGAGGACCACTGGAACACCCACTATTCCCGCGCCATCGAAAACCAGCTGGACGTGGTGCACGTGCCGATCGTGCATTACAACACCATCGGGCGAGGCAACAAAACGCTAATCAACGGCCCGAAGGTGATTTTTGAGGACGACAACCTGATTACGAGCGCGAATAACGAGATCGATCACGGACAAACGCCTAAAAAACCAGAAGACTGCGTGATTAAACCCACTTACCTCAGATTCCGTTTCCCCAACCTGTGGATGAACCACATCAGCGACAAGGTGCGAGTAGTAATCTATTTCGCGCCGGTCGACGACGAAAACACCATCCTGTATATCCGTTTCTATCACAGGCTGACGGGCTTCCACCCGCTGAACACCTTGATCGCCTGGGTCGGCAAAGGGATGAACCGCGTGATTGAGCGACAGGACAAACGTGTGGTGATTACGCAGAAGCCCAAGGCTTCGGCCTACCGTTCCGGCGAGACGCTGCTGACCGGGGACGGGCCAATCATTGAATACCGCAGACGGCGCGAATCCCTCAAAACGCGAGACGCGGGCTGACCATCGCTGCCGAATGGATGCATCTCCCTCATCCGTGTCCGTCCCCCGAGAGGAGGGCTGCCCGTGAGCATCGGCTATGCCTGCCATGCCTTAGCTGTATCAGGCACAGAGATTAAAAAATGCCTTCTCCGCAACGCTGACGAGGCGACGCTGCGGGGGTTGATTGAATGGAACCTGAACGCGTTGGAACGGATGGTGGATTACAACCTGCAAAACGGCATCCGCCTGTACCGCATCAGTTCGGACCTGATTCCGTTTGCATCCAGCCCCGTCAATCGCATCCCCTGGGCGCTGGATTATGCCGACCGGCTGGCGGCGATCGGCCGAAAAATCCTTCGGGGCGGGATGCGGGTGTCCATGCACCCGGGGCAGTACACGGTGCTCAACTCGCCGGAATCAACCGTTGCCGAAAACGCGGTCCGGGAGCTTGTTTATCACACGCAATTTCTCGATTCGCTGGGGATGCCCGCCTCCCACCGGATTATCCTGCATGTCGGCGGCGCGTACGGGGACAGGCCCGCCGCCGTCGCCCGTTTCCGCGAGCGTTTCGCGGCGCTGCCCCAGCCCGTCCGCGCCCGGCTGACGGTGGAAAACGACGACCGTATCTTTACCGCGGAGGACGCGCTGGCCGTGGGACGGGAAAACCGTATCCCCATGGTATTTGATAATTTGCATCACCGCCTGCATCCGTCCGGCCCGACCGAAAGAGATGACACGACCTGGATTCGCCTTTGCGCCGAAACCTGGGGCAAGGCGGACGGTCGTCAAAAAATACACTTTTCTCAGCCTGATCCGGAAAAAAAGCCCGGCGCGCACTCCTCCTCCATCCGGCTGGACGGTTTTCTGCCGTTCTACCGATCGCTATCCGATCCCCTGCCGGATATCATGCTGGAAGTGAAGGATAAAAACCTGTCCGCTATCAAGTGCATCCTCGCCACAGACCCCGCGCCGCCGCCCGCCGCGCTGGAAAAAGAGTGGGCCCGGTATAAATACCGCGTGCTGGAACATTCTCAGCGCCATTACCATGATATTCGGGAGCTGTTGAAACGACGCGCTCCCGGAACGGCGCTTTTATTTTACCGCCATGTGGAGGAGGCCCTTGCGCTGCCCATTGTACCGGGCGAAGCGATTAACGCGGCTGAGCACGTTTGGGGATATTTCCGGGATGCCGCGTCTCCTTCAGAAAAAACCGGTTTCCAAAAAGCGCTTGCTTCCTACGCGGCAGGCGAACTCTCCCTTTCCGCAGTCAAGCGCAGGTTGCAGTTGCTCGCTGAAGCTCACAAAGAAAGCTATCTGACAGAATCTTATTACTTTATCCTTTGACAGGTGTACAAAAGCCCGGCTGCGTTTGCAACCGGGCCTTTGCTTTGTATCCGTCCCTTTCGGGCCGATTTGGTTCAAATCTCAGCGAAGGGTAAGCATCGCCACGCCGTGCGGCGGCAGGCGGAAGCGCAGCTCGTTGCCGGATATGGCCATCGTTTCGGCGTGCAGTTCGGAGGCGGTGTTCAGGGTTTCCAGCTGCGCGGCGCTCGGGTATTCCGGTGCGCCCATGCCCTGCCACGCTTCGGCCGCGTTGGCATGTGCGTCGTCGATCCGCTCTATCTGAGCTTCGTGAATCGTGAAGCGGTCTACCGCCAGGCAGATTTCTTCCTCGCCAATTTCCTCATCCGGGATGTTGTGATTATACAGCAGAATGCGCAGGCCATCATCGGTGCTCGTGGCTACGCCGCCCACGGTGCCCTGTTCTTCAAAGGGCGCATAAAACTGGTTTCCCAGGCGGTGGAAACAGCTGAACAGGCGGTAAGAAGGCTTGGCAATACCGTGCACCGTCTGCAGGCCAAACCCGCCGTGGAACTCACAGGGCAGTTGCGAACCTTCCTCAAAAATATCCGTAAAGGTCCAGAAGCTGTATGTCTCCACCAGCCCCGCGTTATCAATCAGCGTTTTAGCAATCAGCGCGGCGGCATACGGTTGGTCGTGCAGCACGTCCGGCGTTATCGCGGACGTGTTCCATTCCGTATAATGCAGCGGGTACCGTCCCGCCTCCTCCACCGAGCGCTTCAGCATCCGCGTTAACACCCCGCGGTGAAACAGCTGCGCGGGTTCGCCGGGATGTTCCCTGGCCATTATCTCAAAGTAGGCTTCCAGCGACATGCCGCTGTTCCACAGGGGATCGTCGGTCGGGTAATGGTGGCTGGACAGGAAGTCCAGCGGCGTTGCGGTTTTTTCGCAGAACGCGATCAGTTCTTTTAACCAGGCGTTGATCGCGGTCGCGGGGCCACCCACGCGATAGTCCGGGCACACGCCCTTAATCGCGAGCGCGGTGTGCCGGTACAGTTCGAAGTAGTCCTCCTGCGTGCCGGCATAGAAAAACTTCAGGTTCGGCTCGTTCCATACTTCGAAATACCAGCTGGCCACCTCGTCATGACCGTACCGTTCGGTCAAATGGGCCGTCAGGCGGGTGATCAGTTCGTCCCACTCGCGATAATCATTGGGTTTTGATACGTTGCCTCGATAATGAAAACAGGTCACATCCTGCGAAGCCAGCGCGGTCGGCATAAAGCCCAGCTCGATAAAAGGCTTCATACCGATGCGCAGCAGGTAATCAAATATACAATCAATGTTGAAAAAGTTGAACACCAGTTGGCCCTGTTTGTTGCGGACGGCAACGCACATATCGTCGTTGAGCAGTCCGTGGAAACGAACGTAGCGGAAGCCCAACTCCCGATGAGATTTTTCAAGCTGTGTCCGGTAATCCTCCCGCAGGGCCGTGTAGGCGTGGCAGGAACCGACGCAGTTTTCCCAGTAATGCGGAAAAGGGGTCACGGGCAGTCCGGCGTCCAGGTGGAACGTTAGCATAGTCGTTATTCTCCTTTAAAGGCTTTCAAGCCTAATTTAACTCATTCATCCCTTCCAGCCGGGGACGATTACGTATAAAATCAATCCGGGAAAAGCGCGGCGGTCGGGGCATTTCCCTCACAGATGCGTTGAAACACCGTATAAACCCGGCCATACCGTTCATACTTTTCCGCATATCGCGCCGTAAACGCGAGCCGGGGCACGAACACCCGAAGCGCCGGGACGACCCCGACCGTATCGGCAAGGGCTTCTCCGCAGGTCCGCGCAGCCAGCAATGCCGCGCCCGTTTGGCTGTCGAATTGCGCCACCGGCAGATTCAGCACATCAGCAAGCACCTGCATCCAAACAATGCTGCGGGAGTCGCCGCCCGTTACCCGAAGCATTTACGCGTTCCCAAGGGGCTGATACGCCCGCGATAGCAGTTCCCCAATACCGTACGCCTTCCAGCACGGCCAGTGTCAGGCTGTGCATCTGTCCCGTGCAGCACAATCCGCTCGCCCACGCGGGTTCCGCCTTTGCAAGTACCCGGCGTATCCCGTGTACAGCATCCGTATATCAGCATTCCGGGTCCATCTTTATCCAGTCCGGGTGTGGTTAAACCGGCATATACGCCTCGCTCGCGCCCGCGATACGGCGGCCCTGCCGATCCGTGATCAACGCCTTTACGGAGGAGGTGCCCATGTCCACCCCTGCAAACAGCAGTTCCATCGCACCCCCACCGCTCCATGTTTCGTGCGCGCCATGCCCGCTTCCCTCAAAGCCTGTTGATACGGCGCGTTTCCGGTTCTTTCTCCGTACGGGAGAATACCTGCGCACAAAAAATCGGCCTGCGTTTACGCCTGCCGATTGAAAAAGGTGGGTTTACATGCCCGGGGTAACACCCCGAAGCACCCCAAACCTCCGCGTCCTCACCGCAACAGGTACGCGGCGGTCGCTTTTCGGTGGTTTCCTCGTCGTCCCTATTATACCATACCGGGCCGTCGTGAAAAACCCTTATTGATATACGGACTGCAACGCCCCTGTACCAGATGGGAAAACTGTATCCCGTGATGCGAAAACAGGATGGTTTTACCCTTAGCGTTGGGTTCCAACCGATCAGAGCGCATCATCAGCACCCCAGACGCCCCCATCGAAATCACCGGGTAACCTTCCCCGAGGCACCCTGATGGTTATTTGCTTGCCCCTTGGTCCGTATGCTGACACCACACGTTCTAATTTTCAATACTTAACGCGCTTATTTTGTTTGTTATTTTTCATTTTTGTTCTTTCGCACACTTCATTCAGCCCAGCTTTTGGTTAGCATCTCCCTTCATAAGCCTTGATTTTTCTATCTTTCCACTTATCCCCCTACGATCTTTAATGCTTCGGAACACCGTTCATATCTACCTCACTCAAATATTATCACATGCAAGGCATTTTTCTGTGCCTTTTTTTACCTGTTGCATCAGGGTGGCAGGATACCACCACCCCTGCCGAACGCCTGAAAAAAAGCATGTAACCCCGGCGATCATAACCGGGGTTACGATCATATTTACTTGGCGATAATAACTTCTACCTTATAACGGTTGAGTAAGTTCAGCGCATCCTTATCGACGCCGGAATCCGTAATCACCGTATCCACACGCCGCAGGGACCCAAACTCGTGCAGGTCGTAACAGTTAAACTTGGTGGAGTCCACCATCAGACATATTTTCTTGGATACTTCAAAGATTGTGCCCTTCAGCCGCGCCTCGGGCGAATAGCCATCGTACATTTTCCCATCGGTGCCAATAGCAGCCGCTCCTAAAAAAGCAATGTCTACCTGATAGTGTTTCATCTGCTCCTCGGCCACGGTGCCGGAACTGCACCCCGCGATATGCAGCATTTCCCCGCCCAGCATAATTACGGACATATTACGGTGTTGCAGCGCTACGCTCGCTACGGTAAGGTTGTTGGTTACGATCACGTTGCGCATATCGTCGGTAAAGTAGTTAATCATGTTACGGGTTGTAGAGCCGGAATCGATAAAAATCCGCTGGCGAAAATCCACCAGTTCCATCGCCTTGCGGGCAATCAGTTCCTTGGCTTCTTTATGCTCAATCTTCGCTTCGTCAAACGAAATCATCCGCACAACGGAATCCTGCGCAAGGGTTGCGCCGCCGTGAGTGCGGGTGATGTTATACTGCTGCGTTAAAAAGTTGAGATCGCGGCGGATGGTCATCTCCGATGTATTAAAAGTATCGGCCAGTTCCCCCACCTTTACCTGATGCTGCTTCTGCAGCATATCCAGGATCGCCAGGCATCTCGTTCTCGTGTTCATGGCAATCTCCTTACCTCCCGCAGCCCGCGTCTACGAACGCTTTCTTTTCATTTACACCCGAGTGCTTACGTTCGGCAACTCTATCACTCGGACATAATGCGTGCAATTATTGCACGCATGGTCTTATAGTTTCGCTTTATTATAAGACATTTTCCCCGAAACGTATACCCCCATTTTATGCTTCCGATGAAAATTGATTCCCTTCTCTCTTCGTCCGCATCAATTTTTTCGGATGCTCTCATGCCCATTCCACAATGATTTGTTGATTTTTTTCTCGCGGATGTTCATTTTTTTCTCATGTCTTCGCCGACCTGTTTCGGGGGTTTGAGAAAATTCGCTCTTCATTCGTTCACTTTATGTTCGTTTTTACATGTTCCTTTTTTCGTTTTGATTCGCTATAGTCAGCGAAAAACAGATCGCCACAGATTGGTAAGGCGGGCCTGAGCCAGAAACAGGAGATACGATGAACCTGCTGGATACGGAATTTCTCCGGGTGTCTGTGCATACCTGCGACGACAGCTGGCACTGGGCTGGCATGAGTCCCACGGCGATAATATGAGTTGCCGTCTGACCGGTAGAGATAGAGCTGCCGTTCTTTCGGAACGGATTTTTCCCGCCCGTGGATTCCACTGGGGGTATGCGCGCCCGAACTGGCTGGCGATATGCTGCTGACCGGCAGCGGCAAATGCTTCCGGGATATTCGTTTCAAGCCGGAGGTTTGCCTGGGGTTGCTCGAGATCGGCGCGAACGGCACTGCCTGCCGCCCCGATTGGGGCTTTGACCGCAATCGGGGCCACCCCGCCAGCGGAACCTCCGCGCATGTGATGAATCTGGCCGTGAAGAAGCGGGTTACGGACAGCCTCCACCGCGTGATTTACCACGTCCAACCGGCCAATATCATCTCCCTTTCCTTTGTGTTGCCACTTCCCGACGAGGTATTCACCCGCGAGCTGTGGGAGATGGAACCGGAGCGCGCCATGACCTTCCCCTCCGGTCTGGGGGTCATTCCGTGGATGGTTCCCGGGCAAAAGGAAATCGCGGAACGATCTGAAAAGCTGATGGAGCGTTACGACGTGATCCTGTGGGCGCAGCACGGCCTGTTCTGCTCGGCGGAAACCGCGTCGGACGCGCTGGGCTAATGAACACGGTGGAAAAAGCGGCGGAGATGCTGGTGAAATGCCTGTCCATGAGCCCTGTTAAACAGCAAGCTGCCAGCGTGCAGAATTTCCGTGATATGGCGGATGCTTTTCACCTGATCCTGCCGGAACGGTTTCTGAACGAAAAATAGAAGTGCTTCCATATCAAATCATTAGCGCTTTCATCTCGAGGCGTTTTTATGGCACTGAATGTATCGGAATAGCATGACATCCCAGTCAAACCGGAATCGACGTAACCGCATTTGATCAAAGCGCAAAGAAGCGCCCTTCGCCATATTTTCGGCAAAGAGCGCTTCTTCGTTATTCGATTTTACGCCAGAATGTTCATCTTTCGCGATGGTTGTGCTTATGGGGTTCGTTATCCGGGCCTGCCGCATGCATTTTCACTTCCGCTCCCCGTATGGAACAGAACCGCTCGCGGAGGATGCCCGGAATCGTTTTATCTCGTTTTTCTCGCTTTCGCGCGGCGTGTGAAGGGCGCGCGGCCCTCATGCAGCATTTCCTTCTCGCAGAGTATTTCCAAATCGCTCGCACCGCTCAACCGTAAAGTAAGTACGGGCCTGCACCAACCGTTGAGCCACCGCAGGGAGATGCGCAGAGTATGCGCATCCACAAACAGGGCCGTCGCCGCGTAATGTTTCAGGGGCGGCATAACCGTAGCGGTTTCCTCACGCCGCCAGCGCCCGTCCAGCCAGGCGTGGAGCACCGTATTCTGATTCAGCGTAAGCGTTACCCGCTCGGCTTCCACCGCCAGATCAAACACCACAATTTCCGGGCGAATGGAGGGGGCATAGAACAGATGATAAAAATCCTCATCCACCGGCGCGACTTCCAGCCAGGGATTAAACACCCCTTCCGTGATCGCATAACTGCCCGTAAACCCGGAGGCTTCCGCAGGCACGGGCAGCGCCGCGGCAGGCGCGACAGCGCGCGCATCCAGATAGGCTTTCAGCGCCCTGTACGCTTCCGGGTTCTCCGGTAAAGCCTCGTCACGCGCGCCTGCCATCAGCGCTTCGGAACAGTCCAGTACCTTCTGCACGCCGTTTGGGTGCCAGCCACCTTCGTGAATAGCCACCACGGTATCACGGTGCAAATCCATGATGCAGAACTGGCCCTGTCCACCGTCAAAGCGAACCATTCCGGGCTGTTTGCACATCCAGAGCTGCCAGCCGTACCCGCAAACGCCGTCGCCCTGTGCGGGGCCTTCGGCAGTTTCAATCTGCTTTCGTACTGCCTGCCGCATCCATTCCCGGCTGACGATCGGTTGCCCGTCCGCCACGCCCTGTGCCAGATAGAGAAGCCCCAGTCGCAGATTGGACCGTGTGGTGGCGGCAATGCCGGGTTCCGCAAACCGCCCGTTACCAAACCGCCGCCAAACCAGGTCGTTCGGCCCGATGCCGATTCTGGAGAATAATTTTTCCCGCAGGTAGGGTTCCAGCTCCCGTCCCGTCGCCTTTTCCACCGCCGCACCCAACATACAGCTGCCGATGGAGTTGTACAAAAACCGCGTCCCCGGTTCGTATTCTACCGGGCTTTGCAGAAAGTTCTCCATCCAGTGTTCATCCATGGCGGGCATGCGCGCCATGCCGCAGCTCATGGTCATCAGGTGGCGCAGTCTCATTTTTTTCATGTTTTCGTCCGGTTTCGCGCCAAAGCGGGCAATTTCCTCCGCGAAAACATCCACCACGCGGTCATCCGGGTTCAGCAGCCCTTCCGTGCAGGCGACGCCAACCGCGGTACAGGTGTAACTTTTCCCCATGGAGTGGCAGGTATGCGGTATCTCCGCCCCGTAGGGGGCCAGATAGCTCTCCGCGAAGATACGGCCATGACGGGCCGCCACGAAACCGTGAATTTCATTACCGCTTGCGTCCAACTCCCGCAGACAGCGCAGTACGTCCGTGCTGCTCAGCCCGGCGGCCTCCGGTGTGCAGAAACCCGTAACCAGATCGTGCGTCATGCGAACGTCTCCTTTTCATTCTTCATCAGGATTCGATATAACCCATAAGCCAGAACCGATACCGCCGCACACAGCGGAAACAGCACGCCCATCCCCAGCCAATCCACCAGCAGCCCCCAAACGCTCGCGCCGAAACCCACGCCCACATCCATCGCGGTCAGGAATGTCGCCATCGCTGTGCCGCGCCGTTCCGGAGGCGCCTGTGTGATCGCCGCCGCGTTCAGCAGCGGATAAATCGTACCGTAGCCAAGGCCGTACAGCACCGCTGCCAGCCACAGCATCCAGGCGTTGTCCGCAAACCCGATCAGCAGAAACGCAGCCACGTCCAGTACCGTCGCGTACAGCACCGCACGCCGCATGGTCAGCCTGCGCGCGATTCGCGCGCCAAAAAGCCTCGCTGCCGCCAGCGCCACGGCGTTGATGGTGAAATACAAACTGATTTGGTCGGTGCCGAACCCCCGCCCGATCGCGAACATCGCCAGAAAGGTGGAGGGTGCCGCCCCGCAAAGGCCCAGCAGCAGCATAATCGCCGAGGGTTTAAACGCCTTTGGTTCAAAGAAGCGCGCGATTCCTCGGGCCGGTTCCTCTCCGGCGGGCCGTTCGCTCTTCTTGGGTTTTCCCTGAAAAAACAGCAGGGAGACCGTCGCGAGCGCGCCCACCGCGAACGCGGTGGTATAAGCCGGGCGATAAACCCCGCCGCCGATCATGGCCAGCGCGATTGCCGGAGCAACAGCCAGCGAAAGAGAACCCGTCAGCCCCATATAACCGATGCCCTCAGACATTCTCTTTTCCGGCAGCACATCGGTCGCCATGGTATTAACCGCCGTTGTATGCGCCGAAAACCCAAGCCCCTGAAACGCTTTTACCACAATCAATACAGCGATGGCCGCCGCATAGCCGTTCCAGAACGTCGCAAGGGTAAACATCGCCGTGCCGATAATAGCAATCCATTTACGACCGTAGCGGTCCAGCCATCCACCCAGAAAAGGGCGAAGCACCAGCGACGCGATCGTGGTTACCGTGGTCAGCAGGCCGATGGACGCCGCAGAAAACCCAAGGCTTTTCGCGTACAGCGGCGTTACGGTATTCTGAATCTGGTAACAGATACGAATCAAGCCC
>Ga0183096_1002290_pt1 | contig 13481 bp, 9 predicted proteins | sample Biomet5_FD_127791 | JGI IMG/M metagenome (GOLD analysis project Ga0183096, IMG submission 127791) | Microbial communities from bioreactor (seeded with sewage sludge) at LBNL, California, USA - Biofuel metagenome 5 (version 2) (version 3) | ecosystem: Engineered > Bioreactor > Anaerobic >... | reverse complement strand
TAGCATTTTTTCTCTTGAGCTATTCCTAGAGATAATTCGATAAGTTCATCGGTACCATGTGCTTGGACACCTAGCAAAGGCTTGACACCCCAATACATTTGCATCCGTCTAATACTGGCCTCAACCGGTGATACCGCAATAACAGTTGCCTGAGGGCGGTATTTAGCAATCATGCGAGCCGTATACCCGGACTCCGTAATGGTAAGTATAGCATCTGCCTCCAGTTCTTGCGCAACTTGTACAGTTGCGTGACTAATAGCATCAGTCATATTTACTTGCGCACCAATACCTTTATTTCGGAAAATCTTAACATAGTCTAAAGCTTCTTCCGTACGTATTGCTATTTTCGCCATAGTCTGTACGGCTTCCAAAGGATACTCTCCGGAGGCGGTCTCACCGCTAAGCATAATAACATCGGTACCGTCAAAAATAGAATTTGCTACATCACTAGCTTCTGCACGAGTAGCACGGTAGTTGCTAATCATACTTTCTAACATTTGAGTAGCTGTAATATCAGGTTTACCGACTTTATTGCATTTGGTAATAATAGCCTTTTGCACCAAAGGCACCTCTTCGTAGGGAATTTCTACGCCTAAATCTCCCCTAGCTACCATAATCCCATCTGCCACTTGCAAAATCTCGTCAATATTATTAACACCGTCTCTACTTTCAATCTTGGCAATAATTCCCATAGTAGAGCCCTTTGCTTCTAATAGCTTGCGAATTTGTATAATGTCTTCCTGGGTCTGCACGAAAGAAGCTGCAATATAGTCCATATCATGGTCAATGGCAAAATTAATATCAGCTTCATCCTGAGAAGATATAAAGGGTAATTTCAGTTTTATGCCTGGCACTGCCACACGTTTACGGGAACTAATCTCGCCGCCATGTATTATTTTCGTATGGATTTTAGTAGGCTCCAGCTTAGTAACTTCTAAGGTGAGTTTTCCATCATTTAACAGCACTTGATCTCCCACAGAAAGTTCTGCCGGCAAGCCATCATAATTAACAGAGGAAATCTTTTCATCCCCCTCTATATCTTCGGTAGTTAAGCAAAAATCGCTGCCATCAGTTAACTCAACTTTACCGGTTTTGAAAATACCTAAACGCATTTCCGGACCTTTAGTATCAGCAATAATAGCAACCGGTTTTCCTACTTTTTTTGCGGCCTGGCGGACCATAGCAATCCTTTTTGCCTGTTCACTATGATCACCGTGAGAAAAATTAAAACGTGCCATGTCCATACCGGCTTTGAGCATTTCTGAAAGCAAGCCTTCTTTGTCTGTTGTGGGGCCCATAGTACAGATTATCTTAGTTTTTTTCATGACAATCAGCTCCTTAAAATTCTAAAAAGCTGGGCAAAAATGCCCAGCTCTCTAGATATTAGTCATATTATTATAAATAATTTCATAAGCTTCTTCCGCTTCAGAAAAAGGCACACAAAGTTCACTTGTGCTGTTCTTAGCTCCGGAATTGACTTCTTTTACTTCTACCAGAAACCCATTTTGTTCCAGCAATAATTTTGCTCTTTTCATGGATTCTTTATTTTGCGCAATGTAAACTACTTTCCACATTTCTTTGTTTACCCCCGCCTGATTTATGACTCCTTTATAGCACGAATTTTGTCAATAAGCTTAGGCAAAATTACCAAAGCATCGCCTACTATACCATAGTGAGCAACTCTAAAAATAGGAGCATTTTCATCTTTATTAATAGCTACAATGATATCAGATTTACTCATACCTGCTAAATGCTGCACAGAACCTGAAATACCAAAAGCAAAATAAATTTTAGGTGTAACCGTCTTACCGGACTGTCCAACTTGATGAGGATGATCAATCCACCCTTCATCTACTACAGCACGTGAACCACCAACTGCGCCGCCTAAAACATGTGCCAATTCTTCTAACATCTTAAAGTTATCTTGACAACCCATGCCGCGCCCGCCGGAACAAATCATTTCCGCCTCATCAATTTTCATGGCTCCTGTGTCAATTACAGGTTGGTTACTAATTAATTGCGTCCTTACGGTTATTTTATTTTTAACCGCATAATTGATTACTTCACCGGTGCGATTTGCATCAGGCACTGCCGCCTTAAATACTTTAGGACGAACTGTTCCCATTTGCGGGCAACGTTCTTCGCACAAAATAGTCGCTAAAATATTCCCACCCAAAGCAGGACGGGTCCAATGCACTATTTTCCCCTCAATGTCCAAAGCTGTACAATCTGCACATAATCCGGTATTCATTCTTGCGGCAATACGCGGCGCTAAATCCCTGCCATCGGCAGTAGCACCTACTAATATAGAACTTGGTTGATATTCTTTTATTAATTCACAAAAAGCATTGGTATAAGCATCTGTATTGTATTGTGCATATTCCTCGCCTGTTACCACATATACTACATCAGCACCTGCGGCAATTAATTTTTGCGGAATAGCGTCAGCTGCTTTTGTCAAAAGGACAGCAGCACAACGTTGGCCTGATTTTTTTGCCAAAATAGCAGTTTCTGCTAATAGTTCATAAACAACTGTTAGCGGCTCACCATTTTCTGTTTCTACAAAAACCCATAAATCTTTTTCTTTGCCTGTAGCCATGCCTAACACGCCAGCCTTATCAGTATCCGACGCTGCTCCATCCCCAAGGCTAATAACGCTTACGGGACATTCACTAATACATGCTCCACAATTAATACAATCCTCTGCTTTAACATCTGCCTTACCATCAGCCATATACAGTGCGCCTACCGGACAAATGCTTAAACAAGTCTCACAACCAATACAATTATCTTTATCAATAGTTACTGACATTTACTCACACCTCATCTGGCAATTATCTTTGCCTCTAATAGTTTTTCGACCAATTTGTCAACTGCCACTTGTGGATCTTCCTCATTAAAAATTTCACTTCTAATTTCAGGAACCGGTGGCGTGAATACTGTTATTACCTTGGTGGGTGACCCGTTTAATCCAATAATATTGACGTCTAAATTCATATCTGCCGCAGACCAGACCGGTATTTCCATTTTTCTTGCCTTCATTTTGCCTTTAATACTGGCAAAACGCGGTTCTTTTTCACTGCGTGCTACGGTTATTAGTGCAGGCAAAGGAATGGCTATGGTCTGTGCGGTTGTTTCGTTGTCTCTATTAACCAAAACTTTTGCACCGTCAACAACTATCTTGGTAGCTCCTGTTACTTGAGGTAAATGTAAATGCTCTGCCATTTCAGGGCCTACTTGTGCTGTATCACCATCAATAGCTTGCTTACCGCAAAGAATCAAATCAAAATCTCCCACGTGTTTAACAGCAGCGACCATTGCATGACTAGTAGCTAAAGTATCAGAACCGGCAAAAGCTCTGTCGCTAATTAGTGCAACTTCATCTGCACCCATAGAAATAGCGTCTTTTAAAATCTCTTTGGCTTGAGGCGGCCCCATAGTCAGAACCGTAACTTTAGCCCCCATAGAATCTTTTAACTCTAAAGCTGCCTCCAAAGCGTATTTATCATAAGGGTTCATTATACTTTGGACCCCGTCTCTAATCAAAGTATTAGTTACCGGATCAATACGTATTTCTGCTGTATCCGGAACTTGTTTTACACATACAATTATGTTCATAAATATCCTCCTTATTGTTCCCTCTAAATTAAAAACCCTTCCGGTTGCAAAAACGCAATTACCTCACCGCAATAGGAGAGATCAATCAGAAGAATATACAGTATATTTTATCATTCAACCGATACAAGTGCAAGTATTTGCCAATTTTGAACTATCTAAGAGTGTTTTCCCCCAAAAGAGCCTTTATTGCTGCTACAAACCCCGGCGACTTAGCATGAACCCAAAAACAAGAATCGGTCTTTACAATTTTTCTCGAGCCTAGAAGATGTAGATAAACAGGATTCTGTCCCCTAAATTGCGAGAAAATCTTTGCCATTTCTTTTTGTATCTCTGGGGTTTCCTTATCTGCGGCAACGAAAATGCGTACATCCTCAGCGGCTTTTTCCAGTTTCATAATAGTGTTAGCAAAAATACGTGGTTCTTCTTCATCTAACTTCAAAATGCCCTGTACTTTCACAATATTTTCTTGGAAGATATTATTAGCATTAGCTACATAGCTGCGCGGAAAGGCAATACAAGTTAAGGCTCCGGAAAAATCCTCTAAAGTAAAGGTAGCCATATTATCGCCTGCTTTTGTGGCACGTATCTTATTTTCAGCTATAATACCGCCTACTGTGACTCGTTGTTCTTCACTAAACCCACCTTGGTCCAAATCTTTTATAGGTGTTAATTTATTTAATGCGCTACGGAATTCATCCAGAGGATGTCCTGTTACATAAAACCCAATAAGTTCTTTTTCCAAACGCAATATTTCATCTTTAGGTAATTCTGCTACATTCGGCAACTCAATAGAATTTATCTCTTCAAATTCTTCGTCACCAAAAAGGCCCAATTGACCGCTTATGCGATCTTTTTGTCTGCTGGCAGCTAGCTCCAAGGCTCTTTCCATAACAGCCAAAAGTTGTGAACGTTTTGCGCCAAAGCTATCCATAGAACCACTTTTAATAAGATTTTCCACTACCCTCTTATTTACTTTACTAGAATCAATTCTCTGAGTGAAATCCAGAAAATCTTTATATGGTCCGTTTTTTGTCCGTTCTTCTAATATGCTATTAACTGCACTATCCCCTACGCTCTTAATTCCGGCCATACCAAACCTAATAGCCTTACCATCAACGGCAAAATTAGATTCGCTGGCATTAACGTCAGGTGGCAAAACTTGAATTTCCATACCGCGACAAATATTTATATACCAACTAACTTTATCTGCATTACCAATAATACTATTTAAAAAAGCCGCCATATATTCCACAGGATAATTAGCCTTTAAATAGGCTGTCTGATACGCTACAAGTGCGTAGGCAGCAGAATGAGATTTATTAAAGCCATAGCCGGCAAAATGTTGTAACAAAGCAAATACTTCTTCAGCCAAACTTCTGTCGATATTATGGTTAGCTTTTGCCCCGGCAATAAATTTTTCTCTCATACTATCTAGTTCTTTTGCTTTTTTCTTACCCATGGCCCTACGCAAAATATCTGCTTCACCTAACGAAAACCCACCTAGGACAGAAGTAATCTGCATAACTTGTTCTTGGTACAAAATAACACCATAAGTATCGGCTATTACCGGTTCTAGTAACGGATGCAGCGCCTTAGCTGTGCGTTGTCCGTGCCGGCCTTTAATAAAGTCAGTGGCCATACCGCTGCCCAAAGGTCCGGGGCGGTACAATGCTACCAAAGGTATTAAATCCACAAATCCCTCCGGAGCTAAATCACGCATTAATTGTGTCATTCCATCTGATTCCATCTGAAAAACTGCCGCCGTATCTCCACGGCAAAGCATAGCACAAGTGGCTTTATCCTCTAAGTTTAAGTGGTCAATATCTACATCAATTTTGCGATTTTTTTTGAGCATTTTAACTGCATCATCAATCACAGTCAAGGTCCTAAGACCCAATAAGTCCATCTTTAACAAACCCAATGATTCCGCTCTATCTTTGTCATATTGGGTACAAACATATTCATGCTCATCATCGGAACTAGAAGTGATTTGCAGGGGAACGTAATTTGTTAATTCCTCTGGCGTAATAACAACACCGGCAGCATGGGTAGAAGTGTGCCTAGGCATACCTTCTACTTTTTGTGCAAAGTCTAGCATTTTAGCTACGGTCTCATCCTCTGCACAAAGTGCTCTTAGCTCTTTGCTATTCTTTAAGGCCTCTTTCAAAGTTGTTCCCGGTACATTGGGAATCATTTTATTTACTTGATTAACAGTAAATAAAGGTACGTCTAATGCACGTCCTACATCTTTTACGGCCGCTTTAGCCGCCAGAGTTCCAAAAGTAATAATTTGCGCTACATGACTTTCGCCGTATTTTTTAGCCAAGTAGTCCACAACTAAATGTCTTTTTACATAGCAAATATCTGTATCAATATCAGGCATACTAACACGTTCAGGATTTAAAAACCGTTCGAAGATTAAATTATATTTCAAAGGATCAATATTGGTTATTCCTGTTAAATAAGCTACTATACTTCCTGCCGCTGATCCACGGCCCGGTCCTACAGGAATATCATTATTACGACAATAATTAATAAAGTCCCACACAATAAGAAAATATCCGGGATACCCCATTTGCTTAATAATATCCAGCTCATATTCTAAGCGTTCCAAAGCTGTTTTATCATCAGAAGCATAACGAGATTTGAAGCCGGCTTCACAGAGCGTGCGCAAGTAACCCATATCCGTAGTACCTTCGGGTAGGGGGAATTTAGGCAGCAACAAGTGGCCAAACTCTAGCTCTAGGTTGCAACGTTCAGCAATTTTGAGGGTATTATCCAAAGCCTCTTGGTCATCGGGAAAACGTTCCTCCATTTCTTTTCTGGTCTTCAAATAATACATATCATTATTAAAACGCATACGTTTAGGATCAATATAGCGTGCGTTGGTCTGAATACATAACAAAATATCCTGACCACCGGCATCATCTCGCCGTACATAATGCAAGTCATTTGTCGCTACCAAACCTATATGATGTTTTGCCGCTAGTTTACGCAGTTGTTCTGACACAATGCGCTCTTCCGGTAAATCATGATTTTGTATTTCCAGAAAATAATGGTCTCTATCAAAAATATCTAAGTACTCCAGCATGACCCGTTCTGCGGTTTCCAATTCTCCCCTTATAATATGGCGAGGAACTTCTCCTGCTACACAAGCACTTAAGCAAATTAATCCCTTGCTATATTGTCGCAAAACTTCCTTATCAATACGAGGTTTATAATATACGCCTTCAAGCTGCCCTATAGAAACCAATTTCATTAAATTTCTATAGCCTTCATAATTTTCCGCTAACAAAATTAAATGATATTGCTTATCACGAACATTTACTCCTTTATCAAAACGAGAACCTGACGTAATGTATACTTCGCACCCAATAATAGGTTTTATTCCCTGTTTAAGGCATTCCTTATAAAATTCAATAACTCCATACATAACTCCGTGATCAGTAATAGCCAATGCCGGCATACCCAACTCTTTGGCATAGCCAACTAAAGTAGGAATATCGGAAGCCCCATCCAAAAGGCTGTACTTTGTATGTACATGTAAGTGCACGAAACTTTCAGTCATAATAATCTCCTTAATGCCTAACTAAGTACGCAAAAAATCCTTTTTATTGCCAAACGGCATAAAATATATCACATCGTTAATTATATCATAATGCATGCATAAAAAAACTACCTGCAATATAAACGCAGGTAGTCATGGTTTAATAGTTTCTGCGACCAGGTCTTTCAACCCCCACAGTATTGGGAACATAGAGTACAAGCTGGGGAGTAACCAATTCAACTTTGGCTCCCACAGTATAACAAACACCAGTTAAATAGTCGGCAACGCGCGTGCTTGATGCCTCATCTAAATCAACATAAGAAATTAAAAGTGTATCACCATTCATAAGAGCATCTGCATACTCTTGCACATCATTAAAATTTCTAGGAGTCCTAATGCGCATATTAAGAGACGGAGTTTCCACTAATACAGGTCCGCTTGTCTCTGTTTCATACGTATCATTAAACAGCCTTGCTGCACTTCTCAGATTCACCATACTCGCCTCCTAACTCATTACTGATATATACGCTCATTATACTCTGAAATATTCCAAAAAGTCAATTAACACCTATGTTTATCAGTCTTTTTTACTGCGAGAACGTTGTCTGCCACGCTCTACTCTATCTAGAATCGTTTTACGCATACGAATGCTCTTAGGTGTAACTTCGACTAATTCATCATCATTAATTTGCTCTAAGGCTTGCTCTAAAGAAAAAGTTCTGGGCGGAATCAAATGTACACTATCATCACTACCGCTGGCACGCATATTACTAACATGCTTTTTCTTACAAGGGTTAATGTCCATATCATCTTCACGAGAGTTCTCGCCGATGATTTGTCCTTCATAAATCTTTTGGTTAGGAACTACAAACATAACGCCACGTTCTTGGCACTTGTCAATACCATAAGGTGTAACTTCACCTGACTCAAAAGCAACCAACGAACCGCGGGTACGTCCGGGAATATCTCCCTTATAGTCTGCCCAGCCGGCAAAAACGTGATTCATAATGCCATTGCCTTTGGTATCTGTCAAAAATTGATTACGGAAACCGATCAAACCACGAGCAGGAATATTGAATTCCATGCGCAAATAACCAGCCATCTCCGTCATATTTAATAATTCAGCTTTGCGTAGTCCTAAACCTTCCATAACCGCGCCCATAAAATCTTGTGGAACGTCGATTGTCAAAGCTTCCATTGGTTCTTGTAACTTACCTTCTTCATTTCTATGCATGATTACTGCTGGTTTCCCAACTTGTAATTCAAAACCTTCACGACGCATAGACTCAATCAATACGGATAGATGCAACTCACCACGACCGGATACCTTAAAGGCATCAGGTGTTTCTGTTTCTTCCAATTTCATGCTTACATTAGTTTCCATTTCTTTAAACAAACGGTCACGCAAATGACGGCTTGTAACAAAGGTTCCTTCGCGTCCGGCAAAAGCACTGGTATTAACAGAGAAAACCATGGACAAAGTAGGTTCATCAATTTTAATTCCGTGCAAAATTTCAGGATTTTCTAAATCAGCAATGGTATCGCCAATTTCAGCATCAGGCAAACCTATTAAAGCTATAATATCACCGGCACCGGCTTCTTGTGCTTCTATACGTTTCAAACCTTGATAAGAATAAAGACGACCGATTTTAGCTTTTTTGCTAGTTTCCTCATGCATTAAAGTAATATTTTCCCCATTGTGAATAGTACCCCGAAGGATACGTCCAACTACAATGCGTCCAACATAGTCATCATAATCAAGTGTATTTACAAGCATTTGCAAAGGTGCTTCTAAATCCACATCAGGGGCAGGAATATTTTCCAATATAACCTTAAACAAAGGTTCCAAGTTATCGCTAGGATCATCCATAGATAGCTTAGCATATCCGCTACGAGCAGATGCTAATACTACAGGGAATTCCAATTGCTCATCAGTAGCCTCAAGTTCAATAAATAAATCCAAAACCTCATCAATTACTTCTGTTACCCGTTGATCAGGACGGTCAATTTTATTGATAACAACAATTGGTTTCAAATGTTGTTCTAATGCTTTACGCAATACATACTTTGTTTGAGGCATTGGTCCTTCGTAAGCATCAACTAAAAGCAAAACGCCATCTACCATAGTTAATACACGTTCTACCTCGCCGCCAAAGTCAGCATGCCCCGGTGTATCCAAAATGTTTATTTTGGTCCCGTTATGCATAACTGCGGTGTTTTTAGCCAAAATAGTAATACCACGTTCACGTTCTTGGTCATTAGAATCCATGACCCTTTCTTGTACATATTCATTAGCACGGAAAATGCCGCTTTGTTTTAGCATAGCGTCCACTAATGTTGTCTTACCATGGTCAACGTGGGCTATAATGGCGATGTTGCGTAAATCATTTCTAATCATAAAACCGTTTCTCCTCTACAAATAAAATCAAGAAAAGAGGATGCTGTCAAGAAGCATCCTCTTCTACAGTTTGTTTACTGACTAAGTAATTATAGTCTTTTTAATCTTACGTGTCAATTATATAGGAAAGAAATTTATTATTTAAGTACTCCCGGCAGCCAAGTTGCAATTCCCGGGAAAAAACATAATAGTAAAATTTCGAAGGCCATTACTAGGGCAAAAGGTATCGCGCCCCTAACTATTTCTGTCATTTTGCTGTTAGGACTAATACCTTGCAAAACGAAGAGATTCATACCAACTGGTGGTGTAATTAATGCCAGTTCCAAATTAATTAGCATAACTACATTGAACCAAATTGGGTCAAAGCCTAATTTTAAAATAATAGGATACAAAATAGGCAATGTAATGAAAATAATAGAAATTGATTCCAAAATACAACCCAAGAAAAGTAATAAAATATTAATAGCTATAAATACAACCCATCTATTTGATTCCATTCCGGCAACCAAAGAAGTTACTGCTTGAGGTACATTTAGAATCGTCAAGACGAAACCAAATAATGTTGCACCTATCATAATAGCAAAAATCATGGAAGTTGTTTTTATAGTATCCTTTAAAATAGCTGGCATATCTGAAAGTTTTAAAGTCTTGTAAATAAAAAAAGTGATAAACAAACTAAATACTGTGCCTATAGCCGCTGCTTCTGTTGGTGTAAAAGCCCCTGTATAAATACCGCCCACTACTAATACAGGCAGCATAAGACCCCAGAAAGTTTTTTTCAAAGCCGCCATGCGTTCTGCAATAGGAGCCTTTGGTTCCAAAGGAAGATTACGGCAACGATAAACCATAACAGCAATGAACATAATCGTGAGCATTACTCCCGGTACTACTCCGGACATGAATAGTTTGCCAACTGATTGATCGGTAATCGCACCATACAAAATCATGGGAATCGAAGGAGGGATAAGGATACCCAATGTTCCACCTGCGGCTACTGCACCTAAAACAATAGTACGCTCATAGCCGCGGCTAAGCATTTCCGGAATAGCAATGGCACCTATTGTTACCGCGCAAGCAACAGAAGAACCTGTAATAGCGGCGAAAACGGCACAAGCCGCAATAGTTGCTATACCCAAACCACCAGGATAGTGACGCAGCCATTTATTGCCCAATTCAAACAAGTCATTACCAACTTTACCGGTAAGCAAAATTTGACTCATCAATATGTATAAGGGAACTGCCGTTAAAACAAAGTCATCTAGAGATTTATAAGCTAGAATAGGTATTTGCGTTAAAGCAGACGCCCCATCCATAAAAACGAACATACCAAATACTCCTGAGACGCCAAGACAAAATGCTACAGGCAAACCAATGGCAATAAGCACTAATAAAAGAATAGTAAACATAATAATCATATTAGGCCGCCTCCTTGGAAAACTCACCGGAAGCAAGTTTTTGAACATCTACGAATATAGTACCTAAAAATTGTAAAAACAATAAACCAATGCCTATTGGCATGGACATTTGAGGAATCCACAAAGGTGTGCGCAAGGTATCAGGAGAACGACGGTCTAAATCATATGACAAGGCAGCCATATCCACCGCTTCAATAAAAAACACTAAACAAAAAATTGCCCCTATTATCGATGCTACTATTTCCAAAAGGCAGCTGTTTTTGGGAGAAAGTTTTGATGTGAATATGTCGACTTTAATATGCTTACCTGCTCCATAAGTTACCGGCATCCCTAAAAATCCTGCAATGAGCACACAGTATATAGACAACTCCATGGACCATTCTGTTGGAGCGTTAAAAACTCCACGCATAATGACTTCGTAAAAAACCATTAGTGCCGGTACAAACAAAAGTATGCCGGCAAATACTCCTACAACATCAGTAATTTTTTGTAAAATCATTTCATATAAAAATATTGCCTTTTTCAACCTTCACAACTCCCTATATTTAAAAGAATACCGCCACCTTAAGGCAGCGGCCTTTAAATTATTCTTTGGTGCAAATATCAATTAACTCTTGTCCCAGCTTGCCTGCATGCTGAATGAAAATGTCCCAGCAAGGCTTAGTTGCTGCTTGCCATATTCCTATCTCTGAGGACGGTACCACATAAACTTCCATCCCTTTTTCTTTTAACTTAGCCAAAGCAGCTGCATCTTCAGTTTTAGCATTTTTACGCAATTCATCACGAACTTCGTTAGACGCATCTGTAACTATCTTCTGTTGTTCCTTGCTTAATTTTTGAAAGGACTTTTCATTCATGGCCAAAATAAATTCAGGATAGGCATGGTTAGTAATAGTTAAGTATTTAGCAACTTCATATATTTTTCTGTCAAACATAGCCGTAGTTCCTGAAGTCTGTCCATCAACAACGCCACGTTGCATAGCCATATAAACTTCACCACTGCCCATAGTAACAGGCGATGCCCCTAGCGCTTTAATAGTTTCAGAGGGCATTTCTCCGTAGCCACGAAGCTTTAAGCCTGCAAAATCAGCCGGGTTTTTAATGGCATGTTTTGAATTAGCAAATTGTACAAACCCATAATCTGCCCAAATCAAGGGGCGAACACCTTTTTTCAATAGTTCAGCGCCTAGTTTCTCACCCAAACCACCGTCAAGGGCCTTATCAATCTTTTCATAGGTTGGAAACAAAAAAGGAACATCAAATACTTCCATAGCGGGAATAACGGTGGACCAGCGGCCTACAGTATTCAGGCCCATGTCGATACCACCTGACATAATTGCATCGTTCATACTCTTATCATTATAGAGTTGGCCTGAAGGATAAACGGTAACTGTAATGCTCCCGTTAGATTTTTCTTTTACTTTTTTGGCAAACTCATCTGCACCTTTGGCTAGCGGATGAGAAGCAGGAAAGTTATGTGCTAATTTTAGCGTGATTTTCTTATTAGCGTTAGAAGAACTATCCTTAGCACTATTGCCACTACCGCAGCCTAAAGTAAGCGTCATAGCACAAACCATTGATAAAACCAGCATTTTTTTTAAAACTTTTGACCCCATTGTCATCATTGCCACCTCTTAATTATTTTTTACATATAAAAAAACCCCTGCCGACTTTCGTCGACAGGGGCGTATGTACGCGGTACCACCCTGCTTTATCACTTAGCATAATAGCCTTAACGCAGCTTTGCGCTTATCCCTACTACTATTTCAGGGCAAGAGTTCCCAGGTGAGAAACAGCTTCTGACATTATCGATTCGCATCACCCATCGACTCTCTTAAAATGCCCCGAAATTGTTATTCCCGTTCACAACTTTTACTTATTTTCGTTAAATATGTAAACAGTATAGCAATACAGCAAACTATTGTCAAGATAAAGCAGAGGATATTTTGTGTATTTGCCTATTTTTTTACATCGATTTCATTGCATCATCAATATATTGTCTTATCTTCTCCAACTTCTTCTTCATATCGGCAATTTTAGCACTGTCTGTAACTGCTGTTTGTTCAACTTTGTTCTTGTACAATAGGTAATCTTTCTCCATATGCCTCATGTAATCACGCAGCTCTTCCACCTCCGGAACACCTGTAATAATCGGAGAAGTTTCCAGTTTCCAATCCGTACCATTTATAATAATACTATCACCATAGTTAGGAATTACGGTAGCTGTTCCTAGGGTGTTACGCAAGGTTTCGGCAAAAGCAGATGCAGAATCATATTCACCATGTACAATAAAAAATGCACTGGGTTTTTGTTTCATATTTTTAAACATAGTCAGCATTTGGTCTTTGTCGGCATGAGCAGAAAATCCAGTCATATTATATATTTTGGCTTTGACGGCAATTTCTTCGCCCATAATTTTAACTCGTTTCACACCTTCTACCAAGCGGCGTCCCATACTGCCCTCGGCTTGAAACCCTGCAAAAATTACGCTGCTGTCGCTGCG
>Ga0183096_1002280_pt1 | contig 13525 bp, 11 predicted proteins | sample Biomet5_FD_127791 | JGI IMG/M metagenome (GOLD analysis project Ga0183096, IMG submission 127791) | Microbial communities from bioreactor (seeded with sewage sludge) at LBNL, California, USA - Biofuel metagenome 5 (version 2) (version 3) | ecosystem: Engineered > Bioreactor > Anaerobic >... | reverse complement strand
CCTTCAAAGTACTTTCGCGCAAGCAGCATGGCAACCGTTTTCACGTAATTACGTGTCAAAAATTCGGAAGAATTGGCGCGTTTGCATTCGGCGTGAAGGCTTTCCATCAGCCATTTTACACTGGCGTCTTTATCCTGAACACACAGAACCTCCGGAAGCTCCAACCCAGGTATATCCACCCAAAGGCAAACAACCTCCTGATGATGGTTACACTGCAGATGTTCTGTATGGTACATGCCTTTAGGATAAATTACCATATCATAAAAAGTCGCGTCCACAGAGGTTTCCTCCGCGGCAACTTCAGCGCTGCCATACAGGAAATACAGCAGTTCGATACACTCGTGTTTATGCGCGGTAAAATTCCAAATATCGCTCTTCTCATCAAAACGTTCGCAGAACAGAATCGAGATCTCTGCCTGATCCATCTCCTTACAGAAACCTTCAAATCCATTCGCCAGAAAATCCATGGTTCCAACCTCCTGGCACTAAAATTATATCCCCTCAACCAATATTTCAGCAGAGTTGGCGCTCATGCAATCACAATCTCCACACCGTTTTCTTCAAGACTGGCCCGGCAATTCTCCGGCACCGAATCGGTGATAACAGCCGCCACATCCTGAGCCGGCATCAGCACCACCACACCGCGTCTGTTGAACTTGGATGAATCCGTCAAAATAATGCGGCGTTTAGCACTTTCCGCCATAGCGCGAACTGCCTCGGCCCGAAGAAGATCAACATTGGAAAAGCCTGTCTCAGGATCAAACCCATCCGTTCCAATAAAAAACTTGTCGACAAAAAACTCGCTTGCACACTTTTTAACCAGCGGCCCTGTCATCGCCTGGGCTTCGGGTTCATATGACCCGCCCATCAGGACAACGCGCGCGCCCGGCAGCATCCTGACATGCGCTGCAATAAACGCCGAATTGGTGACGATGGTCACATCCCGTTTGTTTTCGACCAGTTCCGCCGCCAGCATGGCGCAAGTCGAACCGGATTCAATCATCACCGTTTCGCCGTTGGAGACCATTTCTGCCGCACGCCTGGCAATACGCTTTTTAACTTCGTAGCTGAATATCATGCGATAGCCGATATCGTCCTGGGAAATGCGGACCGCAAAGCCATGCTGACGCCTGAGCAGCCCCTTTTCCTCCAGCGACTCCAGGTCCTTACGGATCGTTACGGACGATACGCCCAGTTCTAAGGCCAGTTGGGCGACCTCCACGCTTCCCTCATCGTTAAGCATCTCCATGATCTTCAAGCAGCGTTCATTCATATTAAAGTACCTGTTCCGTTCTCGCGATAATATCGTCCTGCGTCTGGCGGGAAAGCACATTGAAGAATGCCGAGTAGCCGGCAACGCGTACGATCAAATCTCTGTGCTTCTCCGGATGCACCTGTGCGTCCAGCAGCGTTTCACGGGATACCACGTTATACTGGATATGGAACCCGTGCAGCACATCAAAGAAGGTCCGCAGAAGCAATAGCAGCTTCTCCCGGTCGCGCGGCTTTTCAAGCATCGACGGCGAAACCTTCTGGTTCAGCAGCACGCCGCCTGTGATCTTGCCGGTCCGCAGCTTGGACACGGATTTCAGCACGCTTGTCGGCCCGCTGACATCCATGGAATGTGTGGGCGAACACCCTTCGGCCAGCGGTTCGCCGGCATGACGTCCGTCCGGCGTGGCGCTGGTGCCGGCGCCCTGCGGCACGTTCGCGGATATGGAAGATGTACCGGCGTAATAGACTCCGCCGATCGGTCCGCGACCATAGCGTGTATTCTTATATTTGGCGATCTCGTCAATATAACTGTCGTAGCCCTTTACCACCAGCGAATCCACATAGTCGTCGTCGTTGCCGTATTTGGGCGCGGCCAGCAGCATTTGTCTGATCCGTTCTCCCTCTTCGCCTTCAAAATCGTTCAGCAGCGCTTTCCAAAGCGCCTCGCGCGTCACGGTCTTGTCTTCGTAGACACATTTTCTGATCGCCGCCAACGAATCGCCCAGGTTCGCGATTCCCACCTGCAGATCGCTGATGAAATCGTATACAGCGCCGCCTTCTTTCAGATGCTTGCCGCGGGCGATACAGTCGTCGGTCAGCGCCGAACAAAGGATGTCCGGCACTTCCTGCTCCAGCACCATATCCGCGCATGAATCCAGGATCACCGCCTGGCGGCAGAATTCTCTGATAAATACGTCCCACGCGTGCATCACATCGTCGAAGCTCTCCATGTCCAGAAAGTGGCCGGTGCCTTGATAAACACGTCTCCCGCTGGCAATATCCACGCCGTCGTTCAGCGCGATCAGCAGGGTCTTGGGAAAATTGAGGAAGCTCATGCCGGTGCAGCGATACCCCCATTTTCCGGGAACCGCGACCTCCACGCACCCGATCGCGCTGTAATTGTAAGCATCCTCTTTCTTCACACCCAGAGACAGGAACGAGGGAATGATGATCTCATCGTTATTGAACGCCGGCATGCCGAAGCCACACCGAATGACCTCAATGCACTCGCGCATAAATTCATTGCTCAGGCCCTTGTGATACCGGACCGTCAGGTTCGGCTGCGGCAGATGGCAACGGGCCACACTTTTGAGTATGAGATAGCTCAGCTTGTTGACGGCGTCCTTGCCGTCCGGCGTCTGTCCGCCCACCGTCACATTCTGATAAAGCGGGCTGCCCGCCGAGAACCGCGTATGCGACCAGCTGCGGATCTTGTTGACTGAGATGGTGCAAAGCCACATGTTTTCGAGCAGCTCCAGAGCTTCCTCTTCGGTCATGCCCTGTTCCCTGCTCTTCAAATAGTACGGATAGCAGTACTGATCCATTCGCCCGTAAGAGAGAGAATGCCCATTGGACTCGATCTGCAGGATTACATGGACAAACCAAATGCTCTGCAGTGCTTCGTGGAAAGTCCCGGCCGGCTGCATCGGCACCTTGCGGCATATCCGCGCAATCTCCATAAGCTCTGCCGCGCGCTCGGCCGGCGCGGTTTTCGCCTGCTGCTCCGCCAGCTCCGCGAAACGGAGCGCGTACGCTTGCACAGCGTCCAGAACGATCAGTATGGCACGATAGAAGTAGCTTTTCTTCAGGTCCTCAAAGTCTGCAAGATTCAGCCTCGCCTGCGCGTCCAGCGTACGCCGGCGCACCCCTTCCAGACCTTCGCGAAGCACCCGCTCATAGCTCACTGCCAGATGCGCGTCACCCGAAGTGATGTTTCCCTCCGTCTTGATGATGCCCAGATCGTAAAGCAACCGCGACTCTTCAGGAAACGCCGCGTACCCTTTGTCCTGAATCGTCCGGCTCTTCCAGTAAGGATATATATCCCGCAGGATCTGCTTGTTCTCTTCCGTTATGGTAAAACGATCGCCGTCTCTCTTTTCAAATTCGTCCAGTTCCGCGACGACCCAATCCATGGCATATTCAGGGAAAATCGGCGCCGCCCGATCCGCGCTGGCATGGTTCCCCACGATCAGCCCTTGCGGGTCGATATGGATGGACATGTTCCGGAGCACCGCGTCCAGCATATAGGCTCTTTTCAGCACAACCGGGTCCTGCTCATGCTCCTTGTATGCTTTTGTCGTATAGATCGCCCGTTCAGTACAGACAGCCGGCTGTGTGTCCAGCACACGTTCTCTGATCTCCGCCGTCCTTGGATGCAAATCCCCAAAGTACCCCATTATATATTCACCTCGAAATATTAATCCTCAAAAATCAGTTCCGCGGCCCCAATGATGCCAAAGTCTTTCACCAGTTCCGCAAACTTAAAGTCAACAGGCTTGTCGACATGGTTATATCTGTCAAACTCGCTGCGCATCCGTCCGAAAAGCGCGTCCCCGAAGTTCACGAGCCCCCCGCCGAAAACAAACAGGTTGATATTGAGCATCTGATAGACGTTGAACACGCAAACCGCCATGTAGTGCGCCATTTGCTCCACCGCTTCAACAGCCAGCAGGTCGTTTTCCTTATAGGCTTCAAGAATATTGGTGCAGTCGATGCCATCGCACGCGGCCATGGCGCTTTCTGCGCCTTTCCCCAGACGCGCTTCCACATGTTTTGGAATATACCGGCCTGAGGCGTAGGACATATAACATCCCCTGTTTTGGCATCCGCAAAGCACGCCTTCATCGGGCGTGGCCAGCATATGGCCGCACTCCCCGGCCCAGCCATAGCTTCCCCGGAAGAGTTTCCCGTCGATGATGATACCGCTGCCAAGGCCCGTGCTGGCCGATACATAGATCATGTGCCGGCTGCCCCGCCCGGCGCCGTGGCGATATTCCGCCAACGCGGCGGCATTGGAATCGTTATCCAGCGCGATGCGAACCGGCAGACGTTCCGCAATATAGTCCCGCATCGCAAACTCTTTAATGTTCGTCATCGCCGAGGTCATACAGATATAACCTTCGTCGAAGAGAATAAATGACGGCATGCATATCCCGACGCCCTTCAGTTCGCTGAAGTCCAGCCCGTTTCTCGTCATCAGCTCATTCACGGTTTTCACGATACCGTCCGAAAACGCCGGCCCGTCGGCCAGTATGTCGGTGGGATACTGTAACCGGTCAATCAGCTTCTTGTTTTTATCGAAAAGACCATAAGCGACTTTCGTTCCGCCGGCGTCAACGCCAATCACATATTCGTTTCCCAATTTTATTCTCCACTCATTTTGTAACTTAATTATACGCCGGGCGCTTTGTAACGTCAATAAAATATATTCGTTTGTAACACTATTTATTTTCATTTGAAATTATTTTATATTCTTACGCAGTTTACACTGGGACGGGCATGCGATATAATGAAACAAAAATGCAGGGGATAATCGATTGAACGCATTGATATTCAACATACAGAAATTCAGCTTGCACGACGGTCCCGGAATCCGCACCACCGTATTTTTCAAAGGCTGCAATCTTCGCTGCCAGTGGTGCGCCAATCCCGAATCTTTTTCCGCGCAGCCGGAAGCCGACAATGGCGAAACAGTCGGGCGGTATTATACCCTCGACGAAGTGATGTCCGAAGTTTTAAAAGATAAGGCTTTCTTTGAGAAAAGCGGCGGCGGCGTCACCCTTTCCGGCGGCGAACCTCTGCTCCAGGCAGAATTTGTTCTGACGTTCTGCGACGCGCTGCACGCTGAAGGCATTACCGTCGGGATTGAAACTGCCGCGAACGTTTCTTCCGCTATTTTTGCCGGCGTATTGAAAAAATGCGATTTTGCTTATATCGATCTGAAGCATTGGAACAGTGCCAAATATAGGGAAGGCACCGGCGTTGGCAATTCAAGGATACTCGGCAATATACGCCAGGCGTTGGCGTCGGGAATCCCCACAACCATACGCATCCCCTTGATTCCCGGTTTCAACAACGCGCCGGACGACGCCCGCGCTTACGCGGCTCTGCTGAAAGAGCTCGGCGCGGGGAATGTTCATGTGCTGCCGTTCCACCAGATGGGCGAGAGCAAATACAAAAAGTACGACATCCCATACGCTTACGAAGGGGTGCCGCAGTTTCATGACGAGGATGCTGCCGAATTCGCCGCGGTCCTGAAAGACGCGGGGTTCAACGTCCAGATCGGCGGCTGATCCACCCACGTCTTTCGGCCAGCCTTAGGAAATCAATAAGCCCTGACGCAGACCGGCGTGGGCACAGACGCCACGCACTTTTTTTGAAGCCCGCCCGTCTGTCTGTCGATCGAGAAAACCACGACATTATCGCTGTCCTGATTGGCGCACAGCAAAAATCCGCCCGTCGCATCGATACAGAAGCTCCTGGGGATTTGCCCTCCCGCCGGTTCAAAACCCACCAGCGTCAACAGCCCCGTCGAAGGTTCAACTTGAAAGATCGCAATATTGTCATAACCCCGGTTGGAGGCGTACAGGAACCGCCCGTCCGGGGTCAGATGCAGGTCTGCGCCCAGGTTATCTCGGTTATCCGCGCCTTCCGGCAGGGTAGAGGCCTTCTGTATCTCCGTCACCACCCCGCCTCCCTTACCCAGCCACAGCACCGATATCGACGATTCCATCTCGCGAATGAGATATCCATACCGTCCGTCGGGGCCGAACTCCATGCATCTGGGCCCCGAACCCGGCGTCGTCTTGAAGACCAGCCTGCATTTATCCGAAAGCGGAGGGCCTGATGCGGCGTACCTGTATACGTTTACCCGGTCTGTTCCCAGATCACAAACAAACACATACTTGGAGTCTCTGGAAAAAACGGCGGAATGAGCATGCGGCCCCTCCTGCCGGGCAGGGTTGACGCTTCCGCCTTCATATTGAACGAATTGTTCGATCTCGCCCAGCCCGCCGTCCGGAAGAACAGGAAATACGCTGACGCTGCCGCCCGAGTAATTGCTGACGATCAGATGTTTCATATCGGGCCCCAGAACCACGTGGCACGGGTCCGCGCCGTCCGTCGGCAGCTTGCCGGTCAGCTCCAGCCCGCCGTCGTCCCGGATTCTGAACGAGCCGACTGCGCCGGACGGTTTACCGTTATAATCCTTCAGTTCGCTGACCGCATACAGCGCGCCTGCTTTTTCGTTGACCGCAAGATAAGACGGATTATCTATATCCCCGGCAACGCTGACCGGCTTCAGGTCCGGCACGTCCGGGTCAAATTCGAAAACGTATATGCCCTTCCCCTTTCCATTCAGCACCTGGCCGGTGCCGAAGGTAATCGGCAAAGTGTATGTCCCCACATAGATGTGCTGTTTTGTTCCCATTTACAGAAGCTCCTCCCGGTATTCCCCTTTGCCGGCGTAGCGTTACCTGATCAACAGGTCGGGCTGGCTGACCGTAGCGCCGTTTTCCGTCCGGATGTCCACCATGGGCCAGTTATGCGAATCCGTCAAAACCTCGAAACCGTCTCTGTTGACCAATATGGTATCCTCGGACTTTGTCCCTGTGATGGACGGGTTCCACGTAAAGGCCTGGTTGTTATGGACGTATTCCGGGCAATCGGGCGTAATGAGGAAATCCCGCGTGGCATATCCGGCCGGACCGCCCTGATGCAGCAGCTTCCACTCGTCCTTATACCCGGCTTTTTCATACTCCCCGACGATCACTTTGAAAAGATCGGCCAGGCTTCTGCCCACAACCGTGTTGGTTATGATCTCAGCGTTCATCTTCCTGACAAGCTCGAATTTGCGAACAATTTCAGCCGGCGGTTCTCCGAAATGGACAAAACGAGTCAGGTTGGCGATCAGTCCATATTTCCTTCCGCACAGAACCACCATCGCGTACTTGCCGATCTTTTTATCCGTATCGATGGGATGGCGGAATCTGAATATCCTCTCGTCCGACGCCACCAGAGCGACAGGCGCTTCGAAGCCCTGTCTCATGATCTTGGCTATCATGCTCGCGCAGACTTCATGCTCCGTATCCCCTGGTTTCAGCTCACGGCAGGTCTCTTCCACTGCGTTCGTACATATCAAAGACACCTCCCGGTAGCGCTCAATCTCCTCCGGGAACAGTGAAAACCTCATCTTCTGCAAGTCTTCATAGATATTGCGGACGCCGGGCGCATCCTTGTCCGCCGCCAGTCTGATCGCGCCGAACCTCCGTCGGACACACTCTATATAGTCTTCTTCCCACCAGTTGACCGAAATCAGCTCAAAATCGTATCCGGCCAGTTCCTCCTCCATCATCCGGTGTTGCTCCACCTGGTTCGCCACACAGTAAACTTTGTCAGCGGTGATCAGAAGCGCCATCATCCCAAACTCTGTCCACCTGATAATATGGTTTATCCTGCCGCATGTCAGCCACGAAAACGTATCACGCCGAAACAGCATCACGCCTTCATATCCGTTCGTTTCCATGTAATCCCGCAGCATTTTCTCTTTTTGTTTTAACTCATTCATGGCAAGTCCTCCATAGCTGTCTTATTTCAAATATCCCAGGTACTCTTTCTGATAGGCCAGCATCATGTCCAGCAGCGCTTCCGCGTTCTTTAAGCTGTTGACAACGGGTTCCGCCAGCAGCGCCTGCAGCGCCAGCTCCCGCGAGCCCTCGATCGCCGCGTCGGCGGTCAATTCCAGCACGCCCACCCGGTTCCTGAGCAGGCCGGCGAAGCCCCTCGGAATATCCAGCGGTATGCCATGAATACCTTGGGCGTCCACAACCGCCGGCGTTTCCACGGCGATATCGCCCGGCAGGCAGGATATCAGACCGTTGTTTTTTATGTTGACCGCCAGTTCCTCATGGCCCGAGTTGATGACGGTCCCCTCGATCACCGGAACCACCCGCCAGTATTCAGACGGCAACGTGCCCACCTTAAGCCTTCGGTATTCGTTGATCGGCTTCGTGCACATATGTCTGTATTGATTGTAATAGTCCAATATGCCCCGGTGGTCCGCCGCCTGCTGCGCCCACTGGATATATTCCCCAAAATGGCTGTCCGTGGTGTTCGGGAGATACCCGTATACCCGAACGATCTCCCTGAACAGTTCTCTCTCCGGCAACGAGCCATAGTATGCCGGCGCCTTTTCACGAATATCCGGATAAGCGTCCACGCCCGTTTCTTTATATTTGGCCTCAACCAAAACGCTGAAATGATTCAAACCGCCGGCTTTGATGGACAGGTCGGAGAATTTGACGCCCAGCATTTTTGGCAGATGCTCAATAAACGACGATATTTCGTGGCATAAGCCTACCACCTTAAGCGTCGGATACTTTTGGAGTATAGCCTGTAAAATCGTGCTCATGGGGTTGCTGAGATTGATGATAAGCGCCTGCGGGCATATTTGGGCGATATCGCCGCAGATGTCCAGTATGGGTGGTATAATTCTTAAGGAATGAAATATCCCGCCCGGCCCGCCGTTTTCCCCATATACCTGCGGTATGCCAAGCTGAAGAGGAAGCCGCCAGTCCTGCTCCCAAAGCTCATAGCGGTTGCCAACTTCAATGGAGATGATGCAAAAATTCGCTCCCCTTATGGCTTCCTTTCTGGACGTTGTCGCCAAAAGCTCAAAGGGCCGCTTCTCGTTTTCAATATACTTACGCGCGACTGACTCCACCCGATTTAACGCGTCTTCGTCGATATCGTGCAAAACCACGACGCTCCCTTCGAGCGCCCGGCATTTAAAAATATCACCCAACGCGCCCAGGCCAAACATCGCGCTTCCTGCCCCAATCAACACAATACGCTTCCTCATTGGGCCAGCTCCTGTTCTTTCGTTTTATCTCTTTCCGAAAGCGATGCGAGGCGTACGACCGTCAATTCATTTCACCAGCCCGTTATACCGGCGAATCAACCTGCATCGTTGATTCCCGAACGATCAGCCCATGTTTTATGAAAACATGCTGAGGATTAATGGATTCGCATTTGATCTGTTTAATCAGAATCTCCATCGCTTTGGAACCGATTTTATATGTCGGCTGCGAAACCGTTGTGATTCCCGGATCATATATCGCTGAAAAGGCGATGTTGTCGAAGCCGACCACGGAAACATCACGGGGGACTTTTATCCCCCTGCTGGTCAGCGCTTTGATGACGCCGATGGCCTGCATATCGGATATCGCAAATATTGCGCTCGGGAGAGGTCCGTTCTCCATAAGCTTTATAGCACAGTCATGCCCGCTCTTAAACCCGTAATTGCCCCGGATAATCAGGCCGGGATCAAGATCAATATTCGCGTCGCGCAATGCCCGTTTATAGCCTTCTTCTCGCTGTTCGGCAGACGAGAATTGCGGGTGGCAGCCCACCAGCCCAATCCGCCTGTGGCCAATACCGATCAGGTAATTGACAGCCTCATACGCAGCCTTCTCATTGTCCACGGAAACGTAAGACAAATTGTCCGAGTGCCGGTATTCAAAGCACTGCACGATCGGATAACTGGCGCCAAGCTCTTCAAGCTGTTTAACGTCCATCGCCTGCGTCATAATAATAGCGCCGTCAGCCTGCTTAAATCTCAGCAGGTTCAGATATTCCATTTCCTTGTTCAGGCTGGATTCGGTGTTGCAGATCATGATCAAATAGCCCATTTTGTCAGCGATATGGCTGATACCGGCCACCGCTTTTGAATAAAAAGGGTTAGAAATTGTGGGAAGCAACACCAAAATGACCTTGGTCTCATTGCGCCTTAATATTCTCCCGCTCATGTTCGGGCTATAGTTCAGCGCCTTGATCGCCTTCATCACTTTTTCGCGGGTTGCTTCCTTCACATAAGGGTTATTGTTCAATACTCTCGACACTGTGGCCACGGAGACGCTGGCTCGTTCGGCGACTTCCTGAATCGGGGTCATAATTTACCTCAGTTTTGTAATGCATTACAATAATATGCTACCATAACTATAGCATATATGCAACCATATGTTAAAGGCTCGCCTTGCAGATTGATCTTACAGGAGCATCATCACTGAAGCAACCGTCGAGAGGCTTCCTTCATTTGCAGAAAAGCCAGTTTTTATATATTACTTCTCCTCATTGGAAGCGATATAATCCGCCAATATCTCCGCGGCTGTCTCCACAAGATTCGGGCAGGGCTTCGGCGCGTCCTCGTAACCGGGAAGCGGCTGGTCGTTCTCGTCCATATGCAGCAGCGCGCGGCATGTCAGAGCGCCTGTTTTTTCTTTGAATCGATCTCCCAGCAGCTTGACGCGCGCATAATGTTCCGCTTTCGCTTTCTTATCATCTTCGTCCTTAAAACCCTGCAGGTATCCGTACTTTATCCCCAGAACCACAGCCATGCCCGAAACGGCGCCGCATACTTCCCTGAGGTATCCCAGCCCGCCGCCCAGCGAAGAAGCGATTTTCATAACCAGATCCTGATCCACATCCATTTCCTCAACAAAAGGTTTAACGACCGACATACAGCAGTTATAACCCTCTTCGTGGTACTTTCTTGCTTTTTTTGCTTTTTCGTTCATGTTAATCTCCCCTTCTTTATTTTATTAAACTAATTGCTTCTCGCCGTACATTGGATAGGGCAACACGCAGGTCATAACCTGTCCATCAGCATCTCCCCCACGTTATGATATACCGCGGCGGCTTCTTTGGCAACTTTTTCAGGCGCATTAGCGACGCAAAAACCTTTAAAACGACGGATCATCGATATATCGTTTTCTCCGTCGCCAATGGCCAGAAGTCCCTCCGCCGCCCACCCCTGAATCGCCAGCATAGCCAGCAGCCCAGCCAGCTTGTTTACTCCCTGATTGTTGATGTCCACAAAAAAACCGTTAATATTCAGGCTCAGCCGGTCATGAAAAGATTCCTGAAGCGTGCCCGCGTTTTGGTAATACTCCAGCTCCGAAGCGTAGGCCAGGGATATCTGCTGCACTTCCCTTTCCGCCAGCGCCTCTTCAAATGTTATCTCCTGAAAGCTTAGCTCGGACTTCCGGAAATAGGATTCGGCGCTCCGAATGTAGATCTTGTTGATGCCGTTGACGCAAAGCTGGTCATGCATACTGGCCAGCGCGGCCGGATGGGTAAGCACCTCTTTAATCAGGCTTTCCGGGATATCGGTCTTTTTCAGCAATTTCAGATTGTTGTCATACAGCGCCGCGCCATTCAAACATATCAGGAAATCAAACGGAATGCCCCAGTGGTTCGCTCCATACAATGCCAGACTCAAATCCCGTCCGGTAGCAAACCCAAACAGATTACCGGCCTTTCTCCAGGCCAGAATGGCGTCGATATCTTCCTTCCTGACGCTGCCTTTATAATACAGCGTCCCGTCATAATCGCTGACAGCTATGCGCATTCCAACCTCATATCTTTCTTGCCTCGTTTATTCCGGGAACAGCAGCTCCATCGCTCCGATAATGCCCGTGTCCGCCCCCAGTTCAGTATTATAAAAATGGACAGGGTATTCGCTCTTGTTGTATTGATCGAACAGTTTCCTGACCCTTTTGAACAGCTTATCGCCCATAGCCAGCAAACCGCCGCTGAACACAAAACAATTGATGTTCAAGGTCAGGTAGAGGTTATAAAGCCAGATTGCCATATATTGCGCCATCTGCTCAACAGCCCTCACCGCCATATCATCGCCCATGTCAAACGCCCGGCTGAGATGCTCTGTGTTGATGCTTGCCGCATCGCCCGCCAGCTCCGGAAGCACTGTTTTCTCACCTTCCGCTATCCATTTCCGGACATAGGACACGATCATCTTGCCGGAGCAGAGAGAATTGATACAGGACGTATTGCCGCAACCGCATAAAATATCGGAAGGCTCATACGGTCTCATCAGAGTGTGCCCGCTCTCGCCGGCCCATCCGTATGTACCGCGGAAAAGAGACCGGTTGATAATAATGCTTGAGCCAATACCCGTGCTGACAAGGCAAAACACCATGTGCTCATAACCACGCCCCGCGCCGTGGCGGAATTCAGCCAATGCACCCGTGTTGCCGTCGTTGTCGATGACAATGCGCGTGTTTTCGCCCCATTTCCCATGCAGATAGTCCCGAACCGGGAAATCGTGAATTTCGGGAATGCTGGCTGTCTTGACAACAAAGCCCTTATCAAAATAGATAAACGACGGCATCCCGACCCCGATACCTTCGACTTCCTCAAACCCGATCCGGTTATCACCCAATATCTGCCCCGCATGATCGCAAACCTCATCAAAAAAGGTATTGGCGGGCAGCGCCGTGTTCGTCGGCGTCCTTCGTTTTGATATAAGCTTTTTGTTTTTGTCAAACAGGCCGTACGCGATCTTCGTACCGCCTACGTCAATACCCAAATAATAACCCATGATACCCCTCACAAAGCCAAATGCCATCTGTCCGGCATTTACATCGCCTTCACGCCGCTCTCTTTCAGTTCCTTGATCTTTTGGGCAAACTGCGGCAGGTGCTTTTCATGGGTAACAAGCAATTCATCCAGAACCTTTTTGGCTTCCGAACCGCCCCGTATCAGCGGATTCAACGTAAACGCTTCCAGCGCCATGCCATAGTCTCCGCTGAACGCCGCTTCAATTGTACACTCCTCCATCGCCTTCATCAACTGCAGCCAACCCTTTTCAGCCGGCTTCATTCTGCCCCATGCAAGCGGTTCGGCGCCATTGCTTGAGATTATGCAGGATACTTCAACAATCGAGTCGGGATCAAGGCACGGGATCGCGCCCTTGTTTTGGGTGCTCACCACCATATGGCATTTCTTATCGTTGTATATGGCGGAGATGCACTCGCACGCCGTATCGCTGTAATAGGCCCCTCCCCGCTTGTTTAATTCCTCGGGCTTATGGTACAGATTCGGGTTCTTATATATATCAAACAGCTTCTTTTCGACCTCGTGCATTTTTTCGGCCCGAGTCGAGTTGGTGCCGAGTTCCTCAAGGCTGTGGTCCAGCATATCCTTTTCCATATAATAATACCTGTGATATCCGCAGGGCAGCAGGTGCATGTAACGTATCAGATCCATGTTAAACGGCGCCATATAAATATTGACCGGCGTTCCGCCTCTTTCATCATTGATATATTCGAGAAGCTGATCGGTTAGTTCTTCCCCGTTTTTATCGAATACCCTGTGCCAGTGAAAATGGTTGAGCCCCGCGAACCGATATTTCAGATCGCCCAGTTCCTTGCCCCGCACGGCCGGTCCCCTCACC
>Ga0183096_1002279_pt1 | contig 13525 bp, 8 predicted proteins | sample Biomet5_FD_127791 | JGI IMG/M metagenome (GOLD analysis project Ga0183096, IMG submission 127791) | Microbial communities from bioreactor (seeded with sewage sludge) at LBNL, California, USA - Biofuel metagenome 5 (version 2) (version 3) | ecosystem: Engineered > Bioreactor > Anaerobic >... | reverse complement strand
CCTTGGTCGCGCCGTTCTCCGCCTCTACGCGCATCTCCAGGTTCTTCTTGGAGGAATCGGTGACGACCTCTCCCAGCAGCTCGGCAAACTTGGCGGCATGCTCAGCCTCCTCGATGCCGGCCTTGTACCAGTAGTCGCCGATCTCGGGGTAGCCCTCGCGATAAGCAACGCGGGACATGGCCAAATACATGCCGACTTCGGTGCACTCGCCGCTGAAATTCGCATGCAGGCCCTCCAGAATGGTCTTCTGCACATCCTCGGGAACATCCGCGCCGAACACCTTACCAACGCCGACCACATGCTCGGCAGCCCAGGTCATCTCAGCCTTCTGCTCCGTGAACTTAGAGCCGGGGACGCCGCACTGGGGGCACTTCTCCGGGGGATTCTCCCCCTCGTACACATAGCCGCAAACCGGGCAAACCCACTTTTTCATAACCGTTTCCTCCTTATTCTTTTATCTTGAATGTTGATTGTTCTTTATCTTCCTGAGATGGTTTGAGTATAACGGAATATTCTAATGTTTGATAGTTGCTTCTGCAACATTTCTGAATTTATTTTTATACAGAAGCAAACAAGGAGGGGAAGGCCGCGCCGGTCTCCCCCTCCCCGGATTTTCCTTATTCCGCCGCAGCCAGCGCCTTTGCCTCGGCGATGGCCTTCTCCTGGGCGGCCGGCGGGCACTCCTCGTAGCGCACGAAATGAAGCGTGAAGGAGCCTCTGCTCTGGGTCATGGACCGCAGGTCGATGGCGTAGCGGCCCATTTCGCCCATGGGGACCTCCGCCGTGATGACCTGTTCGCCGTCGCCGGTGGGATCCATCCCCATCACGCGGCCGCGGCGCTTGTTCAGATCGCCCATGACGTCGCCCATGAAGCTGTCGGGAACAGTGACTTTCAGCTCGCCTACGGGCTCCAGCAGCACGGGACTGGCCTCCGGCAGAGCGGCCTTATAGGCCAGCTGCGCCGCGGTCTTGAAGGCGATTTCGGAGGAGTCCACAGGGTGATAGGAGCCGTCGTACAAAACGGCCTTCAGGTTTACCACGGGGTATCCCGCCAGCGGGCCGTGGACGCAGGCCTCGCGCAGGCCCTTTTCCACCGCAGGGAAATAGTTCTTGGGCACGCTGCCGCCGAAAACCTCCTCGGCGAAAACCATCTCATCGCTGTCGCTCTGCGGCTCAAAACGAACCCATACGTCTCCGTACTGGCCGGAGCCGCCGGTCTGCTTCTTGAATCTTCCCTGCTTCTTGACCTCTTTGCGGATTTTCTCCCGGTATGCCACGCGGGTGGGCTGCAGCTCCGCCTCCACATTGAACCGGGTCTTGAGCTTGGAGACCAGCACGTCCACCTGCATGTCGCCTGCGGCGGAGAGCACCATCTGGTGCGTCTCGGCGTTGTTGGAAACGTTGAAGGTGGGGTCCTCCTCGTTGAGGCGGGTGAGGCCCTGGGCGATCTTGTCGTCCTGTCCGCGGACCTTGGGGGTGATGGCCACGGAGTAGCAGGGCTCGGCAAAGGGAATTCCCTTCAGCGTGACCACCTTCCGGGAGTCGCACAGCGTGTCGCCGGTCTTCACTTTGTCCATCTTGGCAACGGCGCCGATATCGCCGCAGGTCAGTTCCTTGACCTCGGTGGCCTTCTTGCCGCGCATGATGAACAGATGACCCATGCGCTCCGTCGCGCCGGTGCGGCTGTCCACCAGGGCGAGGTCCGGCCGGATCTCGCCGGAGAGCACCTTCACATAGGAATACTTTCCATACTGATCAGAGACGGTCTTGAACACGTAGGCCGTGGGAACGCCGCCGGGAGATACCACAAATTCCTCGGTTTCCCCGTCGGACTTCGTGGCCTTGTGGTAGTTGCCTTCCATGGGGTTGGGCAGCAGATCCACCATATAATCCATCAGCATCAGGCTGCCCATGCAGTTCACGGCGCTGCCGCACAGCACGGGGAACAGGCTCAGATCCCGCACGCCCTGACGCAGGCCCTGAATCATCTCCGCGTATGTGAAGTCCTCGCCGCCGAAGAATTTTTCCATAAACGCTTCGCTGGTCTCCGCCACGGACTCCTTGAGCGCGTCGTTGAACTCCGTGATGACGGGGAGCTTGTCCTCCGGAATCTCGATCTCCGTGCGCTTGAGATTCTGCATCTCATAGGCGCGCTTATTCACCACATCGACGATGCCGGTCACCTTTTTGTCCGCGTTCCAGATAGGGACGACGACCGGGGCGATTTTCTTGCCAAACCGCTCCCGCAGCGCGTTAAAGGTGGCGTTGTAGTCGCTGTTCTCCTCATCGGTCTTGGAGATATAGACAAAGCGGGGCATGTTGCGCTCCTCGCAATATTTCCAGGCCTTCTCCAGTCCGACGGAGATTCCGTCCTTGGCGGAGCAGACAATGATCACGGCGTCCGCGGCGCGCAGCGCGGCCATAACCTCGCCGGCAAAATCGAAGGCGCCCGGCGCATCCAGCACGTTGATCTTGCAGCCCTTATATTCCAGCGGGGCTATGGCGGAGGAAATGGAGATCCTGCGTTTGATCTCTTCCGGATCATAATCACAGACTGTGTTTCCGTCGGCGACCTTTCCCATGCGCTCAATAGCGCCGGTCATATAGAGCAGGCTCTCTGCCAGGGCAGTCTTTCCGCTTCCGCTGTGTCCCAGCAGACAGACGTTGCGAATGTTTTGTACAGAATAGCTCATGATCGTTTCACTCCTTATGTTTGGGCTCTTCTCCGCTCCGGGCTGCCGGATGCGGAAAATGCTCTGATCAACCACTGTCTAAGGTGAAATTATACAACGTTTTCTGAGGCAATACCATCAATTTTTTGGGAATATACACATTTTAGTTCAGATGGGAAAAAAACAGGGTGAAAATTTTCTCATCTGCACAAAAAACACCCCCGCCGTCCGCTCTCCACCCGACGTTCAGGTCCCGGACGGCCCCCTCACAGGTGCTCAAGCCACCCGCTCACCAGCAGCACCGGCAGCGTCCAGAGCAGCTGAAACACCAGCACCGTAATGGGCGTCATCAGGGAAAAGCTCCCCAAAAACGAGAGATAAAACGCCAGCAGCGTGCCGGCTGCGCTGCCCAGCAGCGCCAACACCGTGCAGCCGCGGACCGCACGGACCAGCCGGCGGCTCCCGGCCACCGTCTCGGCGTAAGGCAGCAGCCCCTCCCGCAGCAGCAGCGCTCTGGGCCGTCCCCGGCCCATCTCCTGTTCCGACAAAGCAAGACGCGCGGCAAGCCCGGGATATTCCACCCGGACGCCCTTGCTGAACTTCCGTTTCAAAAGGCCGGGGGTGACGTTGGCGTCCCTGGCGGCCAGGATCGAGGCAATGTGGTTGCGCCGCAGGATCTTCAGCGCCCAATCCACGTTTTCCGCAGGGAGATACTTCACCGCGAATACGGCAGTGAGCTGACGGTCCACGGCCAGGAACAGGCCCGTGCGCAGGTTCAGATTGCCGGGCAGGCGCACGTCCATCTTCCGCATGAACGACATCGTGCCCAGCAGCACGCTCTCGCCGCAGATGGTGCCGGAGCAGCCGCCCTCCTCATAGAAGCTGAAATCATCCACGGGATAGCACGCTCCGTTCTCGCTGCGCACCTGCTCGTCAAAGAGGCGGACAAGGCCGCTGCCGGAGGCGCGGACCATGGAAGCGGCATACGAAACAGCGTGGGGCAGTTCCTCCCCAAACACCTTGATTCCGTTCATACGGACCGTTCCGGGCGGAAAGAGGTCCGTATCCGTCAGGATGATCGCCTTCTTCTCGCAGATCGCCTCCGCGCCCGCCCAGCCGGCCACGGCGCAGCCGTTCCTCTGGAGCTGGCGGGCAAAGCGAGACCAGGGAAGCGCCCAGCACAGCGGCAGTGCGAAAGAGGCGGAGGCCGACAGGACAGCGGACCAGCACAGGAGAAAATCCTCTCCCCGGCCGCGGCCCAGAGAGGCAAGCCCCGCAAAAACGACGCTGGCCGCCAAAATTACCGGCAGCAGGGCGGTCTGCCAGGAAAGCGGCAGATCCGGCTTAACGGCGTCGGTATAAAATCCCTCCGTATGTCCCGGCTGTTTGCAGGCGCCGTGGGGGGTGCCGGTGACCAGGTAAGGCGGCTCCTCCGTCATGGCCGCGGTGCGGTAAGTGTCGAACTTGGCCCGGGCGGTGCGGTAGGCGCCCCACTGAGCAAACGTCAGCGCCGCGCAGGCCACGACGGCATAGGGGGCCGCGCTGCTCCTTCCGCCGAGCAGAGGACTCGTCACGCAGTCCGCCGCTGCTGCGATGGCCGACAGGGCGATCAGCAGCTCCCCTGAACAGCGCCGCCGGATCAGCAGGCCGAAGCCGCGGATAAATACGCTGCGGCAGAGGACCCCCACCAGCACCAGCCCCGCCAGCAGCGCCCAGCGCTGGAGCGTCTCGTTTCCCAACCAGCCCGGAACGGGAATCCCGCGCTCGGCAGCGGCGACAAGCGCCGTCAGCACAATTGTCGCGACGGCCGCCGGCAGAAGCGGACGGCGCAGCGTGCCCGCGTTCGCGCGGTTATCCGCCGCCGCCTCGCCGAGCGGGACCTCCGGGCCGATGAACTCCGGTTCCTCCGGCGGCTCGGGTTCTCCCGGAGGCTCGGAATCGTCCTTGGGCGGCGTCTCGGGCCGCTGATACAGCTCCTCGGTCTCGACATATTCCCGTCTGGAGAAAAGGCCCCTGCGCCGTTTTTGTTTTTTCTCCGGCAGAAGCTCCTGCTCCTCCATCACCGCGCTCACGGTGCGGCTGACCACGGTCTCCATGGAGACGGGCTTCGGCGCCGCGGGCAGTTCCTGTTCCGGCGGCATCTCCGGCGGAGCGGGACTCTCCTGCGCCGGTTCCGGCGCCGAAGCGGCAACGGCCGCCGCGGCGTCCCCGCGGGGAGGCGCCGGGGTTTCCCCGTCCGGGCCTTTCTCCGCCTGCGCGGCCCGGTGCTCAACGTCCTCCAGGATCTTCTGCTCCCGGCTCTCCCCGTACTCGGCCAGGATCGCCTCCAGAGAAAATTCGTCTTCCTGCGGAACCCGGACATCCTCTGTCAGCTTCCGGGTATCCTCCAGAAGGGCATCGTATGCACTTTTCCCATCCTTTGAAGCCATCGTTTTCTCCCGCATATCTGGTGTCTTTCTGTTTCTTTATTCCCGGCGCTGGCGCACCGCCTCGTAGAGCATTACGGCAGCCGCAGCGGAGGCGTTGAGCGAGTTGATCTGTCCCCGCATGGGAATACTGACGAGAAAATCGCAGTTCTCCGTCACCAGCCGGGTCATGCCGGTCCCCTCGCTGCCGATCACAATGGCCGCCGGGCCTTTCAGATCCGCCTGATAGAGAGACGTGCCTCCCTCGGCCGCCGTCCCGAATATCCAAACGCCCTGCTTTTTCAGATCCTTGAGCAGCGCCGGGAGATTCGGCACCCGCGCCACGGGCAGGTATGCCACCGCGCCGGCGGAGGTTTTGCCCACCACCGCCGTCAGTCCGGCGGAACGGCGCTTTGGAATGACGACGCCGTGCGCTCCGGCGCACTCCGCCGTGCGGATGATGGCGCCCAGATTGTGCGGATCGGAGATCTCGTCGCAGATCACCAGCAGCGGCGGCTCGCCTTTGTCCGAGGCGGATTTCAGAATACTTTCCACCGTGACGTATTCCCGCACGGCCGCCAGCGCAATTACGCCCTGATGGGCGTGAGTGACGCTCATGGCGTCCAGCTTCCGCCGGTCCGCCTCCACCACCACCACGCCCTTGGCGCGGGCGGCAGAGGCGATGTGGCCCAGCGTCTTGTCCGTGTCGCCCTTGGAAAGATAGATCTTGTCGATGGCTTCTCCGGCGCGCAGCGCCTCCATTACCGCGTTGCGGCCCTCGATGATGCCGTCGGCCTCCGTATTCAGCTGTTCCTTCTTTTCGTCGTTCATACGCTCTCCTTACCGCACCGGAGCTTCGTTCCGGACCTGTCCGTCCCAGTATACCATAGGGAACGGGTACAATAAAGTGAAATTCACAGAAAATTCAAGAAAAAGGATGTCCCATATCCTTGTGAACAAACGTTTTCCATGTTATAATTGCTGCAATTTGGATAGCTTGCATCCGCTTCGGCGGATTTTCCGAAAGGAGTTTACGGATGAATCAAAACAATAACCAGAACAACGGCAATAACGGCGGAAAGGGCGGAAACTGGCGGGGAATTCTCTCTCTCGTCTGCTGGGCCCTGATCCTGACCGCTGTTCTCAGCTATGCGGGCTCCTATATGAACGGCACCACGGATAAGACCTCCTCCGTGGAAATTCCATACAGTGAAATTGTCTCCATGGTCCGGGAGCACCAGGCAAAGGACGTCCGCTTCGACTCGACCAAGAACCTCGTCTACGTCACGCCCGTGAAGGATTACACTTACACGGACGACAGCGGAAAGACCTATTCCGGCAGCGATCTGGAGCTGTATGCCGTCCCGGTCAACGACGAAGCCACAGCCTCTTTGATGTCCCTGATGGACGAGGAGGGCGTAAAATACACCGCCGGGCCCTATACCCCGCAGGTGCCGCTGCTGGTGTCGGTGTTGGTGTCCTATGTGGTGCCCTTCCTGCTGATTATGCTGATGTTCAGTCTGGTGATGCGCTGGATCTCCAAAAAAGGCGGCGGATTGGGCGGCATCGGCGGGATCGGCAGCGTCGGCAAGTCCAACGCCAAGGTCTACATGGAGAAGTCCACCGGCGTCTCGTTCCGGGATGTGGCAGGTCAGGACGAGGCCAAGGAATCCCTGACGGAGATTATTGATTTTCTCCATAATCCGCAGAAATACACGGAGATCGGCGCGAAGCTGCCCAAGGGCGCGCTGCTGGTGGGTCCTCCGGGCACCGGAAAGACCCTGCTGGCCAAGGCGGTTGCCGGCGAGGCCAACGTGCCCTTTTTCTCCATCTCCGGCTCCGATTTTGTAGAGATGTTCGTGGGCGTCGGTGCCTCCCGCGTGCGCGACCTTTTTAAGGAGGCGGCCAAGGTCGCCCCCTGCATCGTGTTTATCGACGAAATCGATACCATCGGCAAAAGCCGCGACGGCGGCCGATTCGGCGGAAACGACGAGCGCGAGCAGACGCTGAACCAGCTGCTGGCGGAAATGGACGGCTTCGACCCCACCAAGGGCGTGATCCTGTTGGCCGCCACCAACCGTCCCGAGGTGCTGGATCAGGCGCTGCTGCGTCCCGGCCGTTTCGACCGGCGCATCACCGTGGACCGGCCGAACCTGGCGGGACGCCTGGCAACGCTGCAGGTCCACACCCGCAATATCCGCCTCAGCGACGATGTGGATCTGAAGAAGGTGGCGCTGGCCACCGCCGGCTGTGTAGGCTCCGATCTGGCAAACCTTGTCAATGAGGCGGCGCTCCGCGCCGTCCGCATGGGGCGCAAGACCGTCTGTCAGGAGGATCTTCTGGCTGCCTTTGAGCTGGTTATTGCCGGCACCGAGAAAAAGGGCAGCGTTCTGACCGAGTTTGAAAAGAAACTGGTGGCATACCATGAGGTGGGTCACGCCATGGTGGCCTACAAGCAGAAAAATACGGAGCCAGTCCAGAAGATCACCATTGTGCCGCACACCCAGGGCTCTTTGGGCTATACGCTGCTGATGCCCGAGGAGGACAAGACAGAGCTGCGTACGAAGGACGAGCTCATGGCCAAGATTACCGTCTCCATGGGCGGCCGGGCCGCTGAGGAAGTTGTGCTGCACACCATGACCAACGGCGCCTCGCAGGATATTCAGGACGCCACGCAGGTGGCCCGCAACATGGTGGCCATGTACGGCATGAGCGACCAGTTCGGCATGATGGCGCTGGCCTCCCGCCGCACGCAGTACCTGGACGGCGGCTACGGGATCGACTGTGCCCAGAACACCGCCGCCGCTATGGACGACGCCGTGAAGAACATTCTGGACAAGTGCTACCAGGAGGCCGTCCGCATCCTGAAGGAAAACCGGGACAACATGGACAAGGTCGTCGCCTACCTGCTGGAAAAAGAGACGATCACCGGCGGCGAAATGGTGGCGATTCTCTCCGGCCGCGACCCCAGCACCGCGGAGGACAGCTACGCCTCCACCCGCTCGGCGGAAATTGAGGCTCCCGCCCGTCACGTCCACATGATCTCCGAGAAGATCCAATCTCCTCAGGAGACGGAAAGCCAGCCGGCCGGCCAGGAAACGGAGCCAGCCGGCGACAGCGGCGGAGAGTCCGCGTCTCCGGCCTCCCCTCCCGACGGCGAAAGCGCAGGGACGCCGGAAAAGGCGTCCGGGGACGGCAAGGACGGCGGGGCTTCTCCCTCCGATTCTTCCACGCCCTGAGAGAGCTGTCCGCTCAGACGGCGCAAGACCTTTTGACAAGCCAGACAGGCCCCGCGGCTGCGGGGCCTGTCTTTTTTGACCGCCGCCGGGCGGCGGATCCGCTTCTCTGCGGTATTTTATCTCGCGCTCAGCTGTCCGCTCCCTGCGTACAATTTTATGTATATTTATTCATGACTTGTGGAACATTTCCGTGTCTTTATCCCCCTCTCTCAGCATCTTTCCTTTCTTAAATAGGGAAAAGTCCGTCTCCCATACCGGAGATGCTATACAGAACAGATGAAAATATACAGTTCAGACAAAATTTTCTCCTGTTCTTTGGTAAATTTTACCTGTCGATGCAAAAAGTCTCCTCAAAAGGGAGACTTTTTGTGAATTATCAGCCTTGCAGTTTTGGAAAAATGCGGTAAACTATCACCAATTGCAGCAAGCGGGATGCTCCCGGATTTGTGACCCGACGGGTCTCTTCTCCGGAAGGATCTCCTGTTTTTTGGACACGGTATGAAAAAAGTTCATGATGGTAAGGAGAGAATCGTATGGCCTTCAAAGATCTTGTCAATGCGGTGGACGGGTTTGTCTGGGGACCCGTCATGCTGGTCCTGCTGGTGGGAACCGGCGTTTTTCTGACAATCCGCACGCACTTTCTTCCCTGGCGCAATCTGGGATACGCGCTCAAGAGCGTGACCAGCAAGGAGGCGCGCACCAAGAGCCGCGGTACCGGAGACGTCTCTCCGTTTTCCGCCCTGATGACCGCGCTGGCCGCCACCATCGGCACCGGCAACATCGTGGGCGTGGCTACCGCCCTGGCCTCCGGCGGCCCCGGTGCGCTGATCTGGATGGAGATCTCCGCCGCATTCGGGATCACCTCCAAATTCTCCGAGTGCATGCTGGCCGTCAAATACCGCGAGGTCAACGAAAAGGGCGAGATGTCCGGCGGTCCCATGTACACCATGAAAAAAGGTCTGAAGAATAAGACGTTGGGCGTCGTGCTGGCGTTTCTCTTTGCGCTTTTTGCGGTCATCGCCTCCTTCGGCATCGGCGACATGACGCAGGCGCACTCCATCGCCGATTCCATGTATGATACCTTCGGCGCCCCCAAGTGGATCGTCGGCGCCATCATCACCGTTTTGGCCCTGGTAATTGTGATCGGCGGCATCAAGAGCATCTCCCGAGTCTCCTCCGTGGTGGTTCCCGTCATGGCCGTCTTTTATCTGATCGCGGGCCTCATCGTGATCTTCGGCCACATCACCGCCATTCCTGCCGCCATCGTCACCATGTTTAAAATGGCGTTCAGCCCCGCCGCAGCGGCCGGCGGCTTTGCCGGAACCATCACGACCTCCGTTCTGAACGCCGCGCATTACGGCGTCGCCCGCGGTTGCTCCTCCACCGGGGCCGGCATGGGCTCCGCAGCCATTACCGCCGCCTCCGCCACGACGGACAACCCGGTCCGCCAGGGCTACATCAATATGACGGGCACCTTCTTCGACACCATTGTCATCTGTTCCGTCACCGGGCTTGCCATCTGCTCCTCCGGCGTTTTGGGCAGCGTGGACGCCGGCGGCGCCGTTGTTAACGGCGCGGCTCTGACGATTATGGCGTTTGAAACCGTACTCGGCCGGATGGGCGGTGTTCTCGTCACCATCAGCATCTTCCTGTTCGCCTTTTCCACCATTCTGGGCTGGGAGTACCACGGGGAAAAAGCTTTTGAGTATCTGTTCGGCATGCGGCCCATTATGCTCTACCGCATTGTTTTCGCGCTGATCGCCTTTTTTGGGGCAACGCAGAGGCTGGACGTGGTGTGGAATATCTCCGATATCTTCAACGCCCTGATGGCCGTCCCCAATCTGATTTCCCTGCTGGCGCTGTCCGGCATCATTGCCCGGGAGATGGAGGAGTTCCAGCCCCAGGTCGAACTGCAGAAGAAGGCCTGGAAAAAGCGGAAGACAGCCGGAAAATCTCTCTGAGCGCCGCTCCCGCCCTGCGCCGCGGCGCGTTCTCCGCGTCCGGCGATTGCGGTGGGAGAGAGGCGTCCGTCTTTCCGGGAGGCAGGTCGTATGAAAAGGGCTTCGCAAAAAGCCGTGCCGCGGCTGCACAGGCAGCCGCGGCACGGCTTTTATCATTCGCCGCAGGGCGCGGACCGGGAAGGCCCCGGCCTGCCCGTCATTTGATGTTCAGCTCCGGCGGCACGTCAATCTCCTCGCCCACATACCTGCCGTTCTTCTTCCGCTGCCGCACACACTCGGACAGCAGGTATTCGATCTGTCCGTTGACCGAGCGGAAGTCATCCTCCGCCCAAGCGGCCAGCGCGTCGTAGAGCCGCGGCGAAAGGCGCAGCGGCACCTGTTTTTTCGTCTTGTCGTCCACGGCTCGCGTCAGTACAGGCTTCCGGAATTCACTACCGGCTGCGCGTCCCGATTACCGCACAGCACCACCAGCAGATTCGATACCATGGCGGCCCGGCGCTCATCGTCCAGTTCGACGACCTTGTTCTCGCTCAGACGGGCAAGCGCCATCTCCACCATGCCCACCGCGCCGTCCACGATCATCTTGCGGGCGTCGATGATGGCCGAGGCCTGCTGGCGCTGCAGCATGACGGCTGCGATCTCCGGGGCATAGGCGAGATAGGTGATGCGCGCCTCAAGGATCTCCAGGCCGGCGTTCTCCACCCTGTCCTGGATCTCGGCGCGGATGCGGTCCGCCACCACGGCGCTGGAGCCGCGGAGACTTCCGTCGTCGGCCTGCCCGTCTCCAGTGGTATCCACGTTGGGGGAGACGTCGTAGGGATAGATCCGCACGATATTGCGCACCGCCGTGTCGCATTGCAGCGACAGGTATTCCTTGTAGTTGTCCACGTTGAAAACGGCCTTCGCCGTATCGGTGACCCGCCACATGACGGCAATGCCGATCTCCACCGGGTTGCCCAGGCAGTCGTTGATTTTCTGCCGGCAATTGTTAAGGGTCATGATCTTCAGGGAAATCTTCGGGCTGACCGGAGCGGCTTTTTTGGACGCCTGGGCGAGCCCCAGCAGCGTTTTTCCGCTGTCGTCCACATCGCCGCTTTGGCCGAGGCGCGTGGCGGCCGCCGGATTCACCGACGTGCAGAACGGGTTCACACAGTAAAAGCCCGGCCCCTTCAGCGTCCCCACATAGTTGCCAAACAGCGTCAGTACCAGCGCCTCCTGGGGCTTGAGCACCCTCAGGCCAAGCAGCGGGATCCAGACGAGACACATAACGACGACGCATACCACTGCCAGAGCGCCGCTGCCGTCTCCTGCCGTGTAAATGAGCGCCAGCACCGCCAAAATGTAAAGCCCAATGATAAGCAGCATCACCGCCATCCCGTTTTTCTTTCCGGTTATCACGTTCTCCTGCATATTCTGTCCCCCCGTAATTCTCAAAGTGATATCATAATAATATCTTTTTGAACTTTTGTCAAGCGGAAAAATGCGGATGGAGGCCCGTCTCCGCAGAGGAAGCTCCGCCGCGGCAGTTTCTCCGGAACCGACCCAAGCTGTCCGCGCGGAGCATCCCGGTTTTCCTCGTTTTTCCGCCGCTCTTTTTCCGTCTTTTGTCCGGTTTTTGGCCCCCATGAGTTGCAAAAATTTTTTTTGATGGTATGATAGGTTCTGTTGGAGCGGCGGTGCCGCGCACTGCGCAAGGCTGCCTGATCTTAAGGAAAAGGACTTGATTGCATGACAAAAATTGATATTGTCTCCGGCTTTCTGGGCGCCGGCAAGACGACGCTTATCAAAAAGCTTCTGGCGGAGGCCTATCAGGGGCAAAAGCTGGTGCTGATCGAAAACGAATTCGGTGAAATCAGCATCGACGGCGGCTTTCTGAAGGATTCCGGCATCCAAATTTCCGAGATGTCCTCGGGATGCATCTGCTGCTCTCTGGTGGGAGACTTCGGCCGGGCGCTGAAGGATGTGCAAAAGCAGTTTAACCCCGACCGGATTCTCATTGAGCCCTCGGGCGTCGGCAAGCTCTCCGATGTGGTGGTGGCCGTGCAGAATACCATTGCCGAGGATCCGGAGCTTCAGCTCAACAGCTTTGTCACCGTGGCCGACGGCACCAAGGTGAAGATTTACATGAAGAACTTCGGCGAGTTCTATAACAACCAGGTGGAGTCCGCGGGGACGATCATTCTCTCCCGCACCCAGAAGATGACGCCGGAAAAGCTGGAGGCCGCCGTCGAATTGCTGCGGGAGAAAAATCCTACCGCCGCCATCCTGACGACCCCCTGGGAACAGCTGGACGGAAAGGCGATCCTCTCCGCCATTGAAAAGACTTCTCTGGCCGACGAACTGCTGCAAAAGATTCGGGACGAGCACGCCGCGGAGGATGACGACGACGATGACGACGACGAGTGCTGCTGCCACGACCACGAGCATGAGCACGAGCACGAGCATGAGCACGAGCACGAGCATGAGCACGACCACGAGCATGAGCACGACCACGAGCATGAGCACGAGCACGAGCATGACCACGAGCACGAGCATCATCACCATCATCACGCCGACGAGGTGTTCACCTCCTGGGGCGTGGAGACGCCCAAGAGCTTCACTCCCCAGGCCATCGCGGAGATCCTGACGAAGCTGGACTCCGGCAGCTACGGCAAAATTCTCCGGGCAAAGGGCATCGTCCCCGGAACGGATGGCAGATGGATTCATTTCGACTATGTGCCGGAGGAACACGAGGTGCGCTCCGGCAGCCCCGATTATACCGGCCGGCTGTGCGTGATCGGCTCTGAACTGAACGAAACGGCGCTTCGGGAGCTGTTCGGTGTCTGACCGATTTTCCGTGCGCCTGTAAAGGACTTTGAATTTATGGATATTCCTGTTTATCTGGTCGTCGGCTTTCTGGACGCCGGCAAAACCAATTTTATCAACGGCATCCTGGAAGACGGTTTCGCCCGCAGCGACCGCACGGTGCTTGTGTGCTGCGAGGAGGGGGAGGAGGAGTACGAAAAGAACGCCCTGGACAACGTGACGGTGGTCACCGTGGAGGATCAGGCGGATCTGACGTGCTCGTTTCTCAAGGAGTGCGAGAAGAAGTACCGCCCCAAGCAGGTGCTGATCGAATACAACGGCATGTGGATGCTTCAGCCCCTCTTTCAGGACGTGCTGCCCGCCAACTGGGTGCTCTATCAGATCATGTGCTTTGTCAAGGCCGACACCTTTGAGGTATATGACAAGCACATGGCGCAGCTGAT
>Ga0183096_1002275_pt1 | contig 13548 bp, 9 predicted proteins | sample Biomet5_FD_127791 | JGI IMG/M metagenome (GOLD analysis project Ga0183096, IMG submission 127791) | Microbial communities from bioreactor (seeded with sewage sludge) at LBNL, California, USA - Biofuel metagenome 5 (version 2) (version 3) | ecosystem: Engineered > Bioreactor > Anaerobic >... | reverse complement strand
GCGGCGAGCAGGGTCAGCATATGGTTGAGAAAACCGCAGCCGGTCTCGATATCGGCTTTGCCCGCGCCGTCGAGGTTCAGGGAAAGGCCGATCTTTGTCTCCTTCGTCTCGCGGTTCAGTTCGGAAGTTCTCATGCCAGATCCCCCTCCAGAATATTTCTGATCTCGCGCAAAAGGCCGCGCATCTGCTCCATGGAACCGATGGTGATGCGGCAGTAGTCCGAAATGCGCGGCGCGTCAAAATGGCGCACCAGGACGCCCCGGGCCTTGAGCATTTTATACAGCGCCCCGCCGGAGACGGCCCCGCTGCGGGCGAACACGAAGTTTGCCGCGGAGGGCAGCACGGTGAAGCCCAGCTTTTCAAGCGCCTCCACGGTAAACGCCCGGTTTTCCACAATGAGCGCGCGGCAGCGCCCAAAATATTCCGCGTCCTCCATGGCCGCCGTGCCGGCGACGATGGACAGGCGGTTGAGGTTGTAGGGGTTAAAGCTGAATTTGACCCGGTTCATATCCCCGATGAGCTCCCGGCTGCCGAGCGCGAAGCCGATGCGCCCGCCGGCCAGCGACCGGCTCTTGGAAAAGGTCTGCATCACAAGAAGGTTCCCGTATTTCTTAATGAGCGGCACACAGCTCTCCCCGCCGAAATCCACATAGGCCTCGTCCACGACCACCGCCCGGTCGGGGTCCGCCGCGAGAAGCCGCTCAATTTCGGATGCCGGCAGCGCCATGCCCGTGGGGGCGTTGGGGTTGGCGATGAAAACCGTACCATTTTTGCCGATATAGTCGTCCACGCACAGGGAAAAATCCTCCCGCAGGGGGATGACGGCGGCTTCAAGACCGTAAAACGCGGCCCAGACCTTGTAAAAACCATAGGTGATATCCGCGTAGACGGCGGGAACACCCGTGCCGCAGAAGGCGCGGAACGCGAAGCTCAGCAGCTCATCCGAACCGTTTCCCGCGATGACATTTTCACGGTCTACGCCGTACTGCTCCGCGATGGCGCCGCAGAGGGCCGCGCAGGCGGGGTCGGAATAGAGGTTGCACTTTCCCACCTCCGCCGCCGACACGGCCTCGATCACCCGGGGCGAGGGCGGGAAGGGGCTTTCATTGGTGTTCAGCTTAATACAGTTTATGTTCTGAGGCTGCTCGCCGGGGACATAGGGCGTCAGCCCGGCGGTCTCGGGGGACAAAAAGCGGCTCATGGCATTGGCCTCGATTCAGTCTTTCTCGGATCTTATCAGCACGCTGCGCGCGTGTCCGTGCAGGCCCTCCCGGTCGGCAAAGTCCGCGATGCGCGGGGCCGCCGCCGCGAGGGCTTCCTTGGAATAATAGAGGAAGCTGGACTTCTTCACAAAATCGTCCACGGACAGCGGGCTGGAAAACCGGGCGGTGCCGCTGGTGGGCAGGGTGTGGTTCGGCCCGGCGAAATAATCGCCCAGCGCCTCGGGCACGTTCCGGCCCAGGAAGATGCTGCCCGCGTTTTTGATTTTGCCCAGCAGGGCGAAGGGGTCGTCCACGCACAGCTCGATGTGCTCCGGCGCGATGAGGTTCGCAGCCTCCACGGCCTTGTCGAGGTCGTCCGTGAGGATGATCTTGCCCGTGGTCTCGATGCTCTCCCGGGCGATGGCCTCCCGGGGCAGGACGGAGAGCTGTTCTTCCAGCTCCCGCTGCACGGCGGCGGCCAGCTCCCGGCTGTCCGTGACCAGCACCGCCGTGGCCCGCCTGTCGTGCTCCGCCTGGGAAAGCATATCCGCCGCGACGAAGCGGGGGTCGCACTTGCCGTCGGCCAGCACCAGAATCTCGCTGGGTCCCGCGATCATGTCGATGGACACCAGCCCGAACACCTTGTGTTTGGCCACGGCGACAAAAATGTTGCCGGGGCCCACGATCTTATCCACGGGAGGGATGCTCTCCGTGCCGTAGGCGAGGGCGCCGATGGCCTGCGCGCCGCCGCTCTTGAAAATGCGGGTCACGCCCGCGATTTTCGCCGCCGCGAGAAGGTCCGGGGCGAGACTGCCGTCTTTTCTCGGCGGGGTGACCATGACGATCTCCGAAACGCCGGCGATCTTAGCGGGGATGACGTCCATGAGCACGGTGGAGAGGTAGCTTGCCGTGCCGCCGGGGACGTACACGCCCGCCTTTTCGATGGGGGTGTAGCGCTGGCCCATAAGCACGCCGTCCGGACGGGTCAGGGCGAAGTTGTTGCGCACCTGTTTTTGGTGGAATTCGCGGATGTTTGCCGCGGCCATCTCCAGCGTCCGGATGAACTCCGGGTCGGCGGCGGCGTAGCCGGCCTCGATCTCCTCCGGGGCGACCTCCAGCGAATCCAGCACCGCGCCGTCGAACTTCTCGGCGTATTTCCTCAGTGCGGCGTCGCCGTTCTCCCGCACGTCCGCCAGAATGCCGGCGACGATTTCGTCCACCTCGGTCTCGGTCTGGATGGCGCGGTTGAGGATTTCTTCGGGGCGCACCTTGGAAAATTCAAGAATTCTGATCATCGTCTTTACCCTCCGCCAGCTTTTTGGTCAGCGCGTCGATCTCTTTGCGTTTGAATTGGTAGGCAGCCTTGTTGGCCACCAGTCTCGCCGAGATGGGCATGATCTCCCGCAGGACGCGCAGGTCGTTTTCCCTCAGCGTCGCGCCGGTCTCCACGATATCCACGATCACGTCGGACAGGCCCAGGATGGGCGCCAGCTCGATGGAGCCGTTGAGCTTGATAATGTCGATGTCCCGGCCCTGCGCGGCATAGTAGCGCTTGGCGATGGCCACGAATTTCGTCGCCACCCGCAGGGCCCGGCCGGGGTCGTCCTCAAAATCGGCCCGTCCGGCCACGCACATCCGGCAGCGGCCGAGGCCGGTGTCCAGCAGCTCGTACACGTCGGGGCTCTCCTCCGCCAGAATATCCTTGCCCACGATACCCACGTCCGCCGCGCCGTGTTCCACATAGATGGCCACGTCGCTGGGCTTCACCAGAAAGCAGCGGATGCCCGCCGCGGGATTTTCGATCACCAGCCTGCGGCTGTCGCCCAGCTCGCCGCAGCCGTAGCCCGCGCCGGTGAGCAGGGCGTGGGCCCGGTCGCCCAGCCGGCCCTTGGGCAGGGCCACGTTCAGCATCCCGCCCCCGTCTCCGGAGGCGTTCGCGGCGGTCTCCAGCCGCTCCAGCTCATCCAGATAAAGCGCGAAGCCCACGGCCCGGGCCCCCGGCGTAAAGCGCGCCGCCAGCGGGTCGTAGCGCCCGCCCTTCAGCACCGCTCTCGGCAGCCCCACAAGATACCCCTGAAACACCAGCCCGTTATAATAGGCGATCTCGTTAACCAGCGACAGGTCGAGACTGAGCCTGGCCTCCGGCCGCGCCGCCGACACCGCCGCGCACACGGCGGAAAGCTCCGAAAGCGCGTCGCCCATGGCGGCGTTCAGCGCCACCGGCTCCGCCGCCGCGACGACCTGCCGCCACGGTCCGGACAGCCCCGTGAGGGAGCACAGCGCGTCCGCCCCCTGCCGGGAGAGCCCCGCCGCGTCGGCCTCCTTTTGCAGCTGCGGGGCGTTTTTCTCGCGGATGCACCGCAGCAGCGCTTCCCGCGCGCGCTCCGGCGCGCCCACGGCGGAGAGCAGTCCCGTGACGAAGCCCATGTGGCCCAGCGCCAGCACAAAATCGCTGCCGGTCTGCGCCAGAGAATCCGCCGCCAGCTCCACCGCCTGAATGGTGTCCCCGCCGCCCACCGCGCCGACGCACTCCAGCCCCATCTGGCTGATCTCGCGGAAGGTGTGGCTCTCCAGGCTGGGGCGGTAGACGCTTTCGGAATAGTAAAACCGCTTACACTCCCCGGGGGCCGGCTGGGCGTCCTTGGCGATGGACAGGGTCACGTCCGGCTTCAGCGCCAGCAGCCGCCCGTCCAGATCGGTGAAGGTGATGACCTGCTTGGAGGCGAGAAAGCGCTCGTTTTCCTGATACAGGCCGTATTCCTCGAACCGGCCCATGTGATATTTCCGATATCCCGCCTTTTCGTACAGTACCCGCAGCGCCAGCGCGGCGCGCTCCTGCGGCTTCAGCAGATCGATGTCCAGTTCCATGGCGTCCTCCCCGACAGTTGTTCTGAGCGCAGTATACTTTATTTTGCTATCAAAGTAAAGCGCTAATTCGCTACCAAGATAAATTTCGTCGCTTTTGCAAATTCCGCCCCATAAAGTACCAAGTTCCTTGTCAAAAATCACCGGGGGTCTTTTCTTGCATTTCCGGCCCGGATAGCGTATTCTGGACTTGTCCCCGCAGGGAGTGCGGAAAAAAACCATCAAACAGGAGGATAGAAATGAAACTTTCCAAGAAGTTGTTCGCCGTACTGCTGGCGGTCGTTCTGGTGATCGCCTGCATGCCCGCCGCCTTCGCGCGGACGGAGTGTCCCGCGGCGGCTTTCACCGATGTGGATACGTCGCAGTATTATCACGCCGGCGTGGATTATATGCTCTCCAAGGGCTACATGACCGGCACGTCCGCCAAGACCTTCAGCCCGGGCGTAAAGCTCACCCGCGGCATGGTCCTCACCGCGCTGTACAGCATGGCGGGCAAGCCCGCCGCCCAGTACAAGGGCGCCTTCTCCGACGTCAGGGAGGGCGCGTATTACGCGCTGGCCGTGGAGTGGGGCGCCGCCAACAAGATCGCCTCCGGCTATCCCGGCGGGACCTTCAAGCCCGATCAGAACGTCACCCGCGAGCAGCTGGCTACCTTCCTTTATAGCTTTGCCAAATTCTCCGGCGTAAACGTCAGCATCGGCGAGGACACCAACATCCTCAGCTATAACGACGCCCTCACCATCAGCGAATATGCCATTCCCGCCATTCAGTGGGCCTGCGGCGCGGGCGTCCTTTCCGGCAGCAACAACAGCCTGCTGCCCAGGGCCGACGCCACTCGCGCCCAGTTCGCGGTGATGGCCTACAGCTATTCCATGGTCGCCTCCGCCCCCTCGGTGAAGGAGGTCCAGGTCGCCTCCACCGCCCGGGAGGACGTGCAGATTCCCGCCTACGTCACCCTGCCCGTCAATTATGACAGCGCCAGGACCTATCCCATGGTCATCGTCTGCCACGGTCACGGCGGCAACCACAACGAGTGGGGCGGCTTCGATGTCATCACCAACGGTCTCGCCCGCGCGGGCATCATCGCGGTGACGCTGGATTACCCCGGCTGCGGCGCCAGCAAGGAGAGCTTTACCGAGAACACCATGACCAACATGAAGCACGACACGCTGGACGTGGTCAACTACGTCACCTCCGCCTACTCCGTGGCCAAGGGCAAGGTCGGCATCCTGGGTTACTCCATGGGCGGCCGCATCGCGCTGGAGCTGCTGGCTGAGAAATCCTACAGCTTCGCCGCCGTGGAATTCGTCGCCCCGGCCGAGGATACCGCCGATCTGAAGAACCTGTTTGGCGGCGCCTCCAACTGGACAACCCTGAAAGCCACCGCGAAGAGCAAGGGCTATGCCGATTTCACCACCGTCTACGGTCAGAAGCAGCAGCTGAGCTACCAGTGGTTTACCGATCTTGAAAAGTATTCCGACGGTCTGGCCGAGGCCGCCGCGAAGAACTACACCGGCAGGAGCATGGTGGTGTATGCGACGAACGACGAGGCCGTGTCGCCCTCCGTCTCCGCGGGCGTGGCCAAGGTCTTCGATTCCGCCGTGGTCAACACCTATGCCGACGGCCACAGCTACAGCTTCTACGGCAAGACCCCCTACACCGTGAACACGGTCAACGAGAGCTCCGTCAACTTCTTCAAGGATGAGCTGCTGGCCAAGGCCGCGGGCATGTCCGGCTATGTCGCCGCCATCACCGGCGACGGCAGCCTCACCCTCACCATCCCCGCCTCCGCCCTCACCGCCGCCGGCGTCAAGACCGGCGACACCGTGAAGGCCACCATCGACGGTGTGGCGTTCAGCCTGCCGGTATACGCCACTGCTGCCAGCGCCGCCAAGGGCGCCGCATACCTCCTCATGGGCAGCACCTCTCTCACCGTCTGCCTGCAGGGCGGATCTTTTGCCGCCGCGAACAAGATTGCGGTGAAGAACGTCTCCGGCAGCGCCGTGCAGTGGTATTATACCGAAGCCAGCGACACGCCGCTCACCGTCACCCTCGCGAAATAAATCCATAAGGCCTTAGCGGAGGAAAACCAATTCTGGTTTTCCTCCGCTTCATCTTGTCAAAGGACTTCCCTCGTCCTTGGCCCCCTTGCTAATGGGGGCTGACTGGGGGCTTCGCTTTCGTCCTGCCTCCGCTTTTTTGTACGAACGGTCCGTACAAAAAGGATTGTTAAAAATTTAATTATCCCTCTTTACAAACCGTAAAACTGCGATATAATACAATTGAACCGGGAGAAAACCCCCCCATTGCGGGGAACTCCACACCGGGCGCGTCCAAAGGCGGACCGCCGCAGGAGTGCAGCAAATTCTCCGGTTTTATTCTCAACGGCATTTGTTAATTTATTAACATTATTAGGAGGGCGACATCATGAAAAATGAAGATTTTTTGAAAGGTACCGGTATTCTGATGATTTTTGGCGGCGTCATCGCCATACTTACGGCTATCTCGATGCTGATACGGGCGGTGGCCCTTACGGCGGATATGCAGATGAGCATGCTCTGCGCCGCGGCGCTGCTGATGCTGGTGTGCGGTTTTGAAGCGCTGGTGGCGGGCTATGCCGCGGCCAGAAACAGCGCCGATCCCGATAACGCTTCCGACTGCATCGCCTGGGCGGTCATCGTGGCGCTGCTGGGCGTGGGCGGCGTCGCGCTGAACGCGGCGGCCACCGGGTCGGTCAATGTGGTGAACGCCGTATTCAGCGTGGTCATCCCCGCGCTTTACGGCATGGCCGCCTCGGCCGATCGCCGCGGCTCGGCAAAGCCCGCTTCTGTCCGATAATCCTCTTTTTCCTCATTCGAATATCCCTGCGGGGAATCGCCGCCTCTTTCGGGGCGGCGATTCCTTATTTCGCTGCAGGTGGCAAAACGGGGAAAAGGTGTTATACTAGAGTATCCACACTTTCGCGGAGGCTGCCATGAAAACCGGATTTTCCGCCGACGGCTATATCGTCGATCAGGACTGTTTTTCCGCCTATCCCTACCGCACCGTCACCTCCGACTGGAACGGCTGCGGCTGGATGGCGGCTTACGATCTGCGCCACGCGCTGGGGCAGACCGCGGATTTCGACACCGTGCGCCGGGAGATGGACGGGATGTTTTTGCTGCGCGTCCCCGGCCCCACCACCATGCGCGTGATGCTGCGCTATCTGCGCCGCTGCGTGCCGGACCTCACGGTGGTCCGCGGCCGGGCGGCCGCGCTGTCCGCCGCGCCCCGGGCCCGGGCGGGCATCCTGCGCTACACGGAAAGCGGCGTGCCGCATTTTGTGGCCTTTGTCCGCCTTGCGGATGGGCGCTGCCGCTTTTTCAACGTGGCCGACGGGCTGGAGGACTATGTCTGCGGCATGGAGCAATTTCTCCTCACCCGCTGCGTCCGCGGCACCGTAAAAGCCATGCTGGTCTTTTGAAGCCGAAGACGAAAATTTTTCCGCCTTCGGTTTTTCCTGTTGACATTTTGGCTTTTTCAGTGTATGGTAAAGCAAATCTTTAAGAACGGTACAGAGATGCCGGCAAGATGGAAAGTGCATAACCGATGCGCGGGCTTCGGCCCGTTCGGGGCTTGTTGCAGTCTTGCGGTATCCGCGGGGCTTTTTTTATGCCCGGATTTGGAGGGTAAGGAATGGATAGGATGCTTGTAACCAGCGTGGACGCGAAGAAGAAAAAGACCATAGTGGTGTCTGATAACCGCGCCGGCGTCGTCGACGATTCCTTCTCCAGTGAACAGAATAACCGTTTCCTTTTTCCCGGTTTCGCGGATGTGCATGTTCATCTGCGGGAGCCGGGATTTTCTTATAAGGAGACCATCCGCGCGGGCACCCGCGCCGCGGCGCGGGGCGGGGTCACGGCGGTGTGTACCATGCCGAACCTCGACCCCGTGCCGGACACGGCGGAGCACCTCAAGGTGCAGACGGACATCATCCGGCGGGACGCCGCCGTCCGGGTGTACCCCTACGGCGCCATCACCCTGGGTGAGCGGGGCGAGGCTCTGTCCGATATGGACGCTCTCGCGCCGCTGGTGTGCGCCTTCTCGGACGACGGCCGCGGCGTCATGGACGACGGGCTCATGCGCGCGGCCATGGTGAAGGCCAAATCGCTGGGAAAGCTCATTGCCGCCCACTGCGAGGACACACGGTACGGGGGCGCGGAGCGCGAGTGGCGGCAGCTCGGGCGCGATCTCCGGCTCGTTTCTGGAACCGGCTGCGCCTACCACGCCTGTCATGTCTCCTGCCGGGAGAGCGTAGCGCTGATCCGAAAGGCCAAGGCCGCGGGGCTGGACGTCTCCTGCGAAACGGCTCCCCATTACCTTGTCCCGAACGACGGGATGCTCGCGGACGACGGCCGCTATAAAATGAACCCGCCCATTCGGACGGAGGACGACCGGCAGGCGCTGCTGGAGGGCCTCGCGGACGGCACCATCGACCTGGTGGCCACCGACCACGCGCCGCACGCGGCGGCGGAAAAATCCGGCGGCTTTCAAAAAAGCCTCAACGGCGTGGTCGGCCTTGAGACGGCTTTCCCGGTATTGTATACGGAGCTTGTGAAAACGGGTATCCTCCGTCTAGAAAAGCTCACCGCGCTCCTGACGGTAAACCCCCGGCGGCGCTTCGGCCTGCCGGAAAGCCCCGGCGATTTTACGGTATTCGATCTCGGAAACGAGTATGAAATAGACCCTGCCCAGTTTCTTTCCCTGGGGCGCGCGACGCCCTTTGAGGGGATGCGGGTATGGGGAAAATGCATTTTGACTGCGGTTGGAGGGAACATCGCATGGCAAGACGATTCGACAGAAAGATAATTCTTGAGGACGGCTCGGAATATCCCGGCTTCGGCTTCGGCAGTCCGGAGGACCGGGTGTGCGAGATCGTGTTCAACACTTCCATGGCGGGCTATCAGGAGATCGTCTCCGACCCGTCCTACACCGATCAGGCGGTGGTGATGACCTACCCTCTCATCGGAAATTACGGCATCACGGACGAGGACTACGAGACCCGCTTCCCCACCCTGGGGGGCCTCATCGTGGGGGAGTACAACGACCTGCCCTCGAACTTCCGCTGCACCAAGACCCTGGCGGAAATTCTGGAGGACTACGGCATCCCCGGCATCGAGGGCATCGACACCCGAAAGCTCACCCGCAGCATCCGCGACCTCGGCTCCCGCCGGGTATTTCTCACCGGCGCGGACACGTCGCTGGAGGAAGGGCTCCGAATCATCGCCGGCACCCCCGTGCCCCATGACGCGGTCTCCCGCGTGAGCTGCCGGAGAAAATGGTATTCCCGCACGCCCAACCACCGCTGCAACGTCGTCGCGGTGGACTGCGGCATCAAGCTCAACATCATCCGCTCCCTGAACGCCCGGGGCTGCAATCTGACGGTGGTGCCCTACAGCACCCCGGCGGAGGAAATTCTGGCCATGAAGCCGGACGGCCTGTTCCTCTCCAACGGCCCCGGCGACCCGGAGGACGTGACCCCGGTCATCGGGCTTGTGAAGGCGCTGCGGGGCAGGCTCCCCATCTTCGGCATCTGCCTCGGCCACCAGATGATCGCCCTCGCCGCCGGCGGCGCCACCTACAAGCTCAAATTCGGGCACCGCGGCGGCAACCACCCCGTAAAAAACCTCGCCACCGGGAAAGTGGAGATGACCGCCCAGAACCACAGCTACGCCGTCAGCGCGGATTCCCTCGCCGGGACGGGGCTGGAGATCACCCACATCAACCTGCTGGACGGCACCGTGGAAGGGCTGCGGTGCCCCGCCGACCGGATGTTCTCTGTCCAGTACCATCCGGAGAGCGCCCCCGGCCCCCAGGACAGCGCCTACCTGTTCGATGAATTCATCGAAAGCATGGGGGAGGCGAAGCGCGATGCCTAAGAGAACGGATATCCACAAGCTCATGGTCATCGGCTCCGGCCCCATCGTCATCGGGCAGGCGGCGGAATTCGACTACGCCGGCACCCAGGCCTGTCTCGCGCTGCGGGAGGAGGGCTACGAGGTGGTGCTGGCGAATTCCAACCCCGCCACCATCATGACGGACAGCGCCATCGCGGATAAAATCTACATGGAACCCCTGACCCTGGAATACGTGGCCAAAATCATCCGCTATGAGCGGCCGGACGCCATCGTGCCCGGCATCGGCGGGCAGACGGGCCTGAATCTCGCGGTGCAGCTGCAGAAAAAGGGCGTGCTGCGGGAGTGCCGGGCGGAGCTTCTCGGCACCAAGGCCGAGAGCATCGAGCAGGCCGAGGACAGGGAGCTTTTCAAGGAGCTGTGCCAGCGCATCGGCGAGCCGGTGCTGCCCTCCGTCACCGCCGGCTCCATGGACGAGGGCCTGCGGGCGGCGGAGCAGATCGGCTACCCCGTGGTGCTGCGTCCGGCCTTTACGCTGGGCGGCACCGGCGGCGGCTTTGCCGACGGCGAGACGGAGCTCCGGGAGCTTCTGAAAAACGCCCTCAAGCTCTCCCCCGTCCATCAGGTGCTGGTGGAAAAGAGCATCAAGGGCTACAAGGAGATCGAATACGAGGTCATGCGCGACCACAACGACACCGCCATCGCCATCTGCAACATGGAAAACATCGACCCCGTGGGCATCCACACCGGCGACTCCATGGTGGTCTGCCCCAGCCAGACGCTCACGAACAAGGAATACCAGCTGCTGCGCGACAGCGCGCTGAAGCTCATTCGGGCGCTCAAAATCGAGGGCGGGTGCAACGTGCAGTTCGCGCTGGATCCCCAGTCCTTCCGCTATTTTGTCATCGAGGTCAACCCCCGCGTGTCCCGCTCCTCGGCGCTGGCCAGCAAGGCCAGCGGCTACCCCATCGCCCGGGTCTCCGCCAAAATCGCGGTGGGCATGACGCTGGACGAGATCCGCATCGCGAACACCCCGGCCTCCTTCGAGCCAGCCCTCGACTATGTGGTGACAAAGCTCCCCCGCTTCCCCTTCGATAAATTCACGGACGCGAACAACAGCCTCTCCACCCAGATGAAAGCCACCGGCGAGACCATGGGCGTGGGCCGGACCCTGGAGGAGAGCCTTCTCAAGGCCGTCCGCTCGCTGGAGATCGGCGTATACCACCTGCACATGAAAAAGTTCGACGACGCTCGGACGGACGCCCTGCTCGACTATATCAAAATCGGCACCGACGACCGCGTCTACGCCCTGGCGGAGCTGCTGCGCCGGAACGTCGCCGGGGAGGAGCTGAGCGAGCGCACGGGCATCGACATGCTGTTCATGAACAAATTCCGGCACATTGTTGAGCTGGAAAAAGAGGGCGCGGAACACCCCTTCGATCTTGAAGAGCTGAAATGGCTCAAAAAATACGGCTTCTGCGACAGGGCTATCGCCGACCTCTGGAAAAGCACGGAAAAGCAGGTCGGCGACTTCCGCCGGGAAAACGGCGTGTTCCCGGTCTACAAGATGATCGACACCTGCGCCTCGGAATTTGACTCCTACATCCCCTATTTTTACTCCACCTACGCCGACGAAAACGAGAGCGTCGTCACGGAAAAGAAAAAGATCATCGTCCTGGGCTCCGGCCCCATCCGCATCGGCCAGGGCATCGAGTTCGACTATTCCACCGTCCACGCGGTGATGACCATTAAGAAATCCGGCTGCGAGGCCATCATCATCAACAACAACCCCGAGACCGTCTCCACGGACTACACCTGCTCCGACAAGCTCTATTTCGAGCCCCTCACGGTGGAGGACGTCATGAACGTGGTGGCGCTGGAAAAGCCCGTGGGCGTCATCGCCTCGCTGGGCGGGCAGACCGCCGTGAATCTCGCGGGGCCGCTGAGCGAGCGGGGCGTGAAGATCATCGGCACGGACTTCGCCGCCATCGAGCGGGCGGAGGACCGGGACGTCTTTGAAAAGCTCCTCGCCGCGCTGAACATCCCCCAGCCGCAGGGACAGGCCGTCACCAAAATTGAGGACGGCGCCGCCGCCGCGCGGAAGGTCGGCTATCCCGTGCTGGTGCGCCCCTCCTTCGTGCTGGGCGGCCGGGCCATGCAGATCGTGGCCAACGAAGCGCAGCTGCGCCGCTACCTTGAAACCGCTCTGGAGATCGGCACGGGCAAGCCCGTGCTGGTGGACAAGTACATCGAGGGCAAGGAGGTGGAGGTGGACGCCGTGTGCGACGGGACGGACGTGTTCGTCCCCGGCATCATGGAGCTTGTGGAGCGCACGGGCGTCCACTCCGGCGACTCCATCAGCGTCTATCCCCCCTTCAGCCTCAGCCCGAAGGTGAAAGCCACCCTCCTGGACTATACGAAAAAGCTGGGCCTCGGCATCGGCATTGTGGGGCTTTACAACATCCAGTTCATCGTGGATAAAAACGACAATGTTTTCATCATCGAGGTCAACCCCCGCTCGTCCCGGACGGTGCCCTTCCTGTCCAAAGCCACGGGCTACTGCCTGGCGGACATCGGCACGCTGGTGATGCTGGGCGTATCCCTCCGGGAGCAGGGCTTCACCGTGGCCTACCCCCGGGAGAAGGACCGCTGGTATGTCAAGGTCCCGGCCTTCTCCTTCACCAAGCTCCGGGGGCTGGACGCCTATCTGTCCCCGGAAATGAAGTCCACCGGCGAGGCCATCGGCTACGACAAAAAGATGACCCGCGCCCTCTATAAGGCCCTGCAGGCCTCCGGCACCCAGGTGTCGAACTACGGCACCGTGTTCGTCACCATCGCGGACCGGGACAAGGAGGAGGCCCTGCCCCTGATCCGCCGGTTCTATGACCTCGGCTTCAATATCGAGGCCACGGAGGGCACCGCCGCCTATCTCAAGGAACACGGCGTGCGCACCCGGGTCAAAAAGAAAATCAGCGAAGGCAGCGAGGATATCCTCGATTCCATCCGCGAGGGCTACGTGAATTACGTCATCAACACCCGGGATTACAGCTCCGACCCCGCCCAGGAGTCCGACGGTCATCTCATCCGCCAGTGCGCCGTGGAAAACGGCGTCACCATGTTCACCGCGCTGGACACCGTCCGGGTGCTGCTGGACGTGCTGGAGGAGATCACCATGCAGGTCTCCACCATCGATCTGTGAGGAAGAAATGAAACAGGGAATTTTTGAGATCGCCGAAAACGCCCCCGCCGCCCCCGGCGTGTTCCGGCTGGCGCTGCGGGGCGACACCTCCGCCGTCACGGCCCCGGGGCAGTTCGTGAATATCCGGCTGGACGGATTTTTCCTCCGCCGCCCCCTCTCCGTCTGCGATTGGGACGCTTCGGGCTTTTCCGCCTTCTACAAGGTCGTGGGCGGCGGCACCGAAGCGCTGTCCCAAAAAGCGGCGGGCGGGACGCTGGACGTGCTCACCGGCCTGGGAAACGGCTTCGACCTCGCCGCCGCCGGCGACCGGCCGCTGCTCATCGGCGGCGGCAGCGGCGTCTCCCCGCTGTACGGGCTGGCGCGGCGGCTCGCCGCCCCGGGGCAGCGC
>Ga0183096_1002274_pt1 | contig 13549 bp, 13 predicted proteins | sample Biomet5_FD_127791 | JGI IMG/M metagenome (GOLD analysis project Ga0183096, IMG submission 127791) | Microbial communities from bioreactor (seeded with sewage sludge) at LBNL, California, USA - Biofuel metagenome 5 (version 2) (version 3) | ecosystem: Engineered > Bioreactor > Anaerobic >... | reverse complement strand
ACCGCCTCACCGAAGAAGGCCCCGACCTTCGTGCCCCCGATGTAGAAGACATCGGTGAGACTCGCGATATCTTTCAGTGTCACATCAGTTCCCACCGCCTCAAGGCCATAACCGAGACGAGCCCCGTCAAGGAACAGGGGGAGCTGGTATTTCGCGCACACCTCATGAAGCGCGGCAAGTTCAGCCTTGCTGTAGAGCGTTCCGTATTCCGTCGGATGGGAGATGTAGACCATCCCAGGTTCCACGATATGGTCATACGATTCATTGGCGCGATAATCCTCGACATAGGCGGCGATGGAGGAAGCAGAAATCTTTCCACCCTCATACGACGGCAGGGCCAGCACCTTGTGCCCTGTGTACTCCACGGCACCTGCCTCATGGCAGTTGATGTGCCCGCTGTCAGCGGAAAGGACACCCTGCCACTGTTTCAGCACGGCGGCGACGACCGTCGAATTGGTCTGGCTCCCGCCGACAAGGAAATTGACATCAAGCTCCTTCCGTCCGCAAGCCTTCCGGATCTTCTCTTTCGCCTCAATGCAGATCGAATCCTTCCCATATCCCACATGATGGTCGAGATTGGTCTCTTCCATCCGTTTCAGGATCTCCGGCGCACATCCTTCCTGATAATCACTGGCCCAATATTGCATGTCCCGCTACCTCTCAGGGGAAGAGTAAAGCAGGAAGAGGTTTTTTTCTAGGGGGTTCAGGAAAAAGCGAGGCTGGCAAAATGACGAGACACCTCATCATCGTCCGAAAGATGCATCCTGTTGGCGAGCAACAGCGCGCCTTTGCCTGAGCCATAGTCCAGAGTGAGCGACACCCCGGTACGTCCGACCCAAACGGAACCAAGTCTCTCAAGAAGAGAGACGGAAGAAGGAGCAAGGAAACCGGGCCGCAGGATCCCCACCACGAAACATTCCATATCTTCCAGCGTGCTGAAGAGTCCGGCATTCCCGCTCACGCCACCCAGAAACCGCGCGTTCACGTCATTGACCACGCCGTCACGGAAGCATCCATCCTCATCCACGGTCTCGGCAAACATGGTCTCCCCATGCTTTTTCGGGTTGTACCAGGTGTGGCGCATGCCAAGAGGTTCCGTCACCAGGGAAACCATCACTTCGTCCAATGGTTTCTTCCAGATAGTCTCCAGAACCCTTCCAAGGACGATGAAACCAAAACAACTGGGAAAGGGGGCGGCACCAGGTTCCAAGAGAGGGGAAGCGTGAAAGATAAAGGGAAGGGCATCTGGAGGATCCTTCACCTGCTCCAAAAGCCGTATCTCAGGCGCAAACCCGGCGGTATGTGTCGCAAGCTGGCGTACCGTCACCGTGGGATAATTCCCACACGCAGGGAAGAAATCGGAGAGCGTTGCATCCAAGGAAATCTTCCCTTCGTCCAAGGTACGAAGCAACGCAATCACGATAAAAAACGTGCTCAGGGAATCAAGATCAAACGACGTGTCAAAACAAATGGACGCATGCTCAGGCTCAATCTTCCGGTTTCCGGAAAGCCTCTCATAGATGACACCATCGCCTGTAGTGATGATAGACACCGCATAACAAGGAGAGAAGCACGGAATGAGACCATCAAGGAAAGTGTCCATCAATCGTCTGTCCATTCGCCGTTCACTCCTTAGTCTGCGGAAGAATTCCGCACGACCGGCCTCACTATCGCATACTCTCCATCTTTCGGCAAGTTTCCTGGGCTAGAAGGACAGCACCGTCCAGGGCACTCCCTTTCGGAGGGACAAGAATGAAAGAGTTTCCAAGTTCCTTCTGAAGTTGATCCCAGAAGAAGCGGTCATGCTCAAGGACACCCCCAGCGGCGACCACTTCCCGGCTCTGCAGCAACGGCATCCGCGTCGTAAGGGAAAAGAGCAACCCTTTCAATTCCTTGCAGGAATCAGTGATGATGGAGAATGCAAGTTCATCTCCTGTCTGGGCAAATCGGGACACAAGGGGGGAAAGCTTTGCGACCTCAGCCTTGGAAAGCACATCGGAATTGCACAAAGTAATCAATTCTTCAGGCTTTTTTTTCCCATATTCCCCGAGAATCGCATCCATCATGCTGGTCGGAAGATCACGGCCTTCCATGCTTTTCATCGACCGCACCATCGCCTGCCATCCCTGCCACCAGGCCGACCCCTCGTCACCGAGGCGCCAGCCGAAACCACCGCTCCGGAGGACTGTGCCTTCCTTGTCCCGGGCCATGGCGATGCTTCCCGTCCCACTGATCAGGCAGATGCCCTCCTCACACTTGGCTCCGCCGACAAGAAGCGCCTCCACATCACTGCAGACATAGATCGGATCCTGATACCCCAGAATCTCCCGGAATCGGTTCTTCTCCGTTTCCCGCCCCAATCCTGCGCTTGCGACACACAGGGCGGAGAACGGGGCGAACGTTTTCGCCTGGGCAAGCAACTCCTTCACATTACAAACCGCCATGGAGAGTCCGACCGCATATTGGTTGGTACATCCGCCCTTTCCTTCATAAAGCCGCCTCCTCGCTTCATCGACAACGAGAAGCCGTGACTTCGTTCCTCCACCGTCGATTCCTGCGTAATGGTTCATTCCTCCATCTCCTTCAGCCAACCGCTGCAGGTGTAGAGCATCCGGGGCAGATGGAAGAACCCCTTCCACTTTCCGCCCTTCAGCGTCGAAGCGACCTCCCCTTCCCGAGACAGGTAACCATACCATTCCCCCCTTTCATGGTCAGGAAAATGGCTCCAGCTCCATTCGTCGATCTTCAAAAACCAATCCTTGTAGACCTGCTTCCCTGTCAGTTTCCATGCAAGCAGGAAAGCATTGATGGCCTCCGCATGGACCCACCAGAGTTTCATGTCGGACTCGAACTTGTCGAGCGGACGGTTCTCATAGTCACGGTAATAGAAAATGCCGCCATATTTCTCGTCCCAACCACGGTCAACGCACCAGAGCATGATCTGGGCCAGATCCTCAACCCTCGCCGTATCATGCTCTTTTTCTGCAATCGTCATCAAAAACCAGAGAATCTCAAGAGCGTGTCCCGGATTGAGCAGACGACCTTCCATCACGTCAAACATATGACTGCCATCCGGCTTGACCCGTTCAAACACACACTGCAGGTTCCGATCGACATGTCGGGAAAGGAAAAGCCTCATCACCTCATCCGACTTTTGTTTCACCACTTCCGGTCCGAGGAAACCCTGAAGCTCTAAGGCGAGCATCGCCTCGATCATCGGGATGGACATCATCTGGAGGTCCCTTCCTCCGGGTACCTGTTTCGACCATATGCCTTTCGGGTTGCCCTTTCGCTCCTCAATCCTTGCATACAGGCGAAGCGCTTCCGCTTTTGCCTTCTCGCTCTCCGCTTTCGTCTCCGCTATCCTTGAATAGTCGGCAAACCCGATGCAGAGGAAACAGTCGCTAAATATGTTGTAAGGTTGCACCAAGGGCTTTCCACTCCGGTCCAGAGCGAAATAGTAGTCACCATTCGGAGCCTTGCCATGCTCCAGCATAAAATCGACACCAAGTTTCGCCGCATCACGCCACTCTTCCCGGACACCGTAAAGCAGGCACAGTTTGCTGAAGGTAAAGATCTCCCGTCCTTGCATCCAGGCGTACTTGTCGGTGTCGAACACCGTTCCGTCATAATCGATGCAGGAGCAATACCCGCCGCACTTCTTGTCCAGCGAATGATCCAGCCAGAACGGGATCACATCGGAAAACAGTTCATCGTGATACTTTCTATACAACGAGGAAACCAATGTCTTGTCATCCATACCCTTCATCCTTTGACGGCTCCGGCCGTCATGCCTTTGATGAAATAGTTCGACATGCAGAGATAGACGATGACCATCGGCAGGATGGCAATGGTCAAGCCAACGAACAGCAACCCCCAATTGGTGCTGTTCTGCCCGAAGAAGGAACTCAGCCCTACAGGCAACGTCTTCTTCGCATCGGAGGTGAGAAAAACCAAGGGAAAGAAAAAGTCATTCCAGATAGGGACGACATTGTAGATTGTCACAAGTGCGATGGATGAGGAGCAGAGTGGCATGAAGATCTGCCAATAGATGCGGAAATCGCTGCAGCCGTCGATTCGCGCCGCATGCTCAAGGTCGACGGGAATGCTCTTCATGAACCCAGAAAGGATAAACACAGTGGAAGGGATGCCCATCGCCATGAAGATGAAGATGACAGAGAGAAAGTTGTTCACCAGATTGAGCTTCTTGATAATCAGGAACAACGGAATGATGGCGGCCTTGAGCGGAAGCATGATGCCGCTCAGAAAGAGCATGTAGACCAGCGTGTTGCACTTAAACTTGTAGCGGGAGACACCGAAAGAGGCCATGGAGCCTAAGAGGAGGACGAATGCCATCGACACGACGGTGACGAACAGGCTGTTCAGGAAATAGCGGGAGAAATGCTTGTCCACCCAGAGCGTCTTGTAACTCTTGAAACTGATGGAGGAAGGCATGCCGAACGGTTCGGTGAGGATCTCCCGTGTCGTCTTGAACGAGGAGATGACCATGTTGAACAGCGGATAGAGGATCAAGAGCACATAAAGCGACAGCAGGACAAGACAGATGGTGATGACCACTTTCTTTCCCGTATTGGAATTCTTGTAGGTGAAATCAAGGTTCATGCTTCCACCTCCTTCTTCTTGTTGCCCGAAACCGTCAGGAGCGAGAAGACAAAGGTCAAGAGATAGATGATGACGGAGATGGCAGACCCGATGCCGATCTCCGGACTTCCGGCATCGACAGAGCCGAAGGCCGTGCGGTAGAACAACGTGCCGATGGTATCGGTGGCGAAGTTCGGGGAACCGTCAAGACCAGCCATGGTGTAGATCTGCTCGAACACGTTGAGGCTTCCAATGATGGTGAGCACCGTGATGATGGTGATCGAAGGGATAATCAGCGGCACGACCACTTTTGAGAAGACCGTCCATTCGCCTGCTCCGTCAAGGTAGGCGGACTCCAGGCATTCCGACGAGACGTTGTCCACGGCTGACATGAAGACAAGGGAAGGAAACCCGACCCAACGCCAGATGTTCACCAGAATGATGGCCGGTGTGGCGAAACGCGCATCACCAAGCCACGGTTGCTGCCATGACTTCTTTCCGATCAGGGCGAGAAAGGCGTTGAGAAGCCCGTTCGGCCTGAGGTACAGTCCCCAGAGATAGCCGACGGCAACGATGGAAAAGAGGACAGGGAGGAAGATGACCCGCTGGAAAAAAGCATGACCGGGCACCTTCCGGGAAAGGAAATAGCCGAAGAACAGTCCCAGGGTGTTTTGGATCAGCATCGTCATCAGGAACCAGGTGACATTGTTCTTCAACGCATTGGTGAACATGTCCCGGTAGGGATAGCCGGAAAACAGGCGCTTGAAATTGCCGAACCCGACGAACGATCCACGGATAAGCTGATTCCAGGAAAACAGGCTGTTGAACATGGACATGAAGAGCGGAGCCACAATGAATACCAGGACGACCGCCAATCCGGGGAGAATGAACATACAGATATTTCCTATCTTCCGCAATTCCTTTCGTTGCATCATAACCTCCAAGAAACACCAATGCACCCCGGGTACGGGATGCATTGATGGAAAAACGTTACTTCTGGAACGGTGCGTAGTATGTCGCGATGCCCTTCTGGACATTCGCCGCGACATCAGCGGCACTCATCTGGCCAGCCATGTAGCCCTGGCCATTCGCCTGGAACAGCTGGGAGCCGGTCGGCTGCTTGAAACGGAAACCGGCAAGGAACACATACGGGGTTCCCTCACTCTGCAGCTGAAGCACCTTCTGGATGAACGGGCTCTTGGAAGCGTCGCTTCCCGGAGTCCAGCACACCATCTTCATCTCGTTGATGAGACGATTGGCGACTTCGACGCTGGAAAGATATTTGACAAACTTGACCGCGGCTTCCTTCTTTGCGCTCTTTGCGTTGATCGCCCACGACATATCGGCATAGACCGACACACGTGCCGGATCGGTGGTCTTCAGGCCAGGAACGGCGAAGATGTCATAGTGCAGATCAGGATTCTGTGCGGTGAAATAACCGGCCTCATACGAACCACCAAGGAAATGGGTTGCGGTTCCGGCAATGAAGCTCGCCTGCATATCGGTGTAGGAGACACCGGTGTACATGTTCGGCAGGTAAGGTTTCAACTCACCGAGTTTCTCAATGGCAGCGATAAACCGAGGATCCTGGAAATTGGTCTTTCCGGCGACGACATCATTGTAGAAATCATTGCCGCCATAGAAGGTCGGTCCGACAACGCCGAGCAGTGTCTCGACTGTCCAGCCATCCTTGGTTCCGTTAGCGATCGCGGTCTCGCCATTGTCCTTCAGGACCTTGCAGTTGTGCAGGAACTCATCCCAAGTCTTTGGAACCTGGAGATTGTACTTCTTGTACGTGTCGACATTGTAGTAGACCAGCATGGTCTGTCCCACGGACGGGACGCCCCAGAGCACACCATTGGAATCCGTGGCGCTGGAAAGTGCGGCGGCCGGGAACTTCTTCACTTCCGGCATCCACTTCTCGATCGGCTCGAGGAATCCGGAATCGCTCAACGTGAAGAGTCCGCCATACGCACGGGCTTGGAACACATCCGGGCCGCTGCCACCGGAAAGGGAGGCGGAGAGCACCGTATTGTACTCCGTATTCTTGATCGCATTCTGCACCACGGTGATGTCAGGATTGGCTTTCTCGAAATCCTTGATCACGCTGTCATAGAACTCGACATCCTCTGGACGCCATGTCCAAAACTGCAACTCAGTCTTGGATACCTTTGCGCTCTGTCCCGCTTCCGCAGTGCCGTTTGCGAACAATCCCGCAAGCGAGCAGACGAGAATCAGGGACACAACCAACACCATTCGTTTCTTCATAAATCCTCCTTATCTGGATACAACATCCAAATATCACTGTTTCATGACGCCGTACGTCTCCGTCTGGCCGCACAGCTTGATCGCCTGGTGGAGATTGCCCTCCGCCTTCTCCAGAATCTTCACCGCCTCCTCGTACGAGAGTCCCATCATGGCGATGAGGATGCCCGCACGGGTGTTCTGGTGGCAAGCGTCAAACGCATTGTCCGCCACCTCATCGGAACAGCCGGATATCTCGGCGATCAGGCGCTTCGAGCGCGCCACAAGCTTCTTGTTGGTCGGCCGAAGGTCAACCATGAAGTGGTTATAGACCTTGCCGATGCGGATCATCGCCCCTGTAGTGATCATGTTGAGCACCAGTTTCTCCGCCGTTCCGCTCTTCATGCGGGTCGAACCGGTCACGATCTCCGGACCGACGGGAAGATAGATGGCGTGCTTCGCATAGGAGAAGACCAGCGAATCCTTGTTGCAACTGAGCGCCCCGACAACGGCCCCGAGCGACTGGGCATAGCGCATCGCATCCACGACAAAGGGGGCGGAACCGCTTGCCGTAAGGCCGACAAGCACGTCACAGGAGGAGAAGGAGAGTTGCTTCAAGGCGGCGACTCCGGCTTCCCCGTCGTCCTCGGCGTTCTCCACGCTCCGTGTCAGCGCAGGCACGCCCCCTGCGATGATGCCCTGCACCATCTCCGGGCTCACCCCATAGGTCGGGGGGCACTCTGAGGCATCAAGGACACCGAGCCGCCCACTCGTCCCCGCACCGATGTAGAAGAGCCGTCCCTGTTTACGGAAGGAGATGACCACGTCATCGATCAACGCCGCAATGACCGGCAAGGCTTTTTCCACGGCATAGGGAACTTTCTTGTCCTCTTCATTGATGATCCTGCATATCTCCAGCGAACTCTTCGTGTCGATCATAAAGGAGGCTGGATTTGGTTGTTCTGTCATCACAAGGGTTTTCATACCCCACAGTATAGGGGCCGTTTCCCATTCGTTGTTAAATGAATTACGTAATTCTTTTTACAATTTATGAAATTCATTTGCAAAACCATGCTACAATACTCTTATGGACAACATAGTCTTCTTTCTCCAGCAGATTCTCCCGACCCTGACGAAAACGGAACAGAGGATTGCGGAGAAGATCATATCGGCACCGGAAACGATACCCGGCATGAAAATCTCCGAGCTTGGCAAAGAGACGGAAACCACGGCTCCTTCCATCACCCGGTTCTGCAAGAAAATCGGGCTTCCCGGTTTCCCAGAACTCAAGATGGAAATTGCAAAAGAGGTCTATAAAGCGGAGAACAAAGGTCTCCAGATGAACTTGTCGCTTACAGAGGACATCGTTGACCTACAGAAGGCACCGGAGTTGTCGGATGTCATCAAGAACGTCATCTCCACGGCGACTGACAGTTTCTCCTACCTCGGAAACCTTGTCTCCCCCGCGAGCATCATGGAGACCGTCAAGCACATCAAGAATGCGGGACGTTGCCTGATCGTCGGCATCGGAGCGTCTGGCCTTGTCGGTCTCGACCTCTACCAGAAGCTGATCAGACTCGGACTGAACATCATATACAACGCCGAACCGCATATTCAGATGGTCTGTGCGAACACCCTGCAGAAAGGGGATCTCGCCTTTGTCATCAGCTACTCAGGGGAGACCCCGGAGATTGTCTCCATCGCGAAAAGCGCAAAAGCGTCAGGTGCCTTCGTCATCGCCGTCACGAGAATCGGCAACACCAGCCTCCACCGGCTCGCCGACCTCTCCCTCTTGATCCCAGATACGGAAAGCATCTGCCGGAACGGCGCCTTCATCTCCCGCCTCGACCAGATGCTGATCAACGACATGATCTTCTACACCCTTCTCTCCCAGTTCTTTGACGAATACAAGGAGAAAATCAACAAGACCTGGCAGGGTGTCTTCTCCATCTCCTCGAAAATACCGCCCCAGCAGAATGGGGGCGCCCCAAACGAAAGGGAAAGAAGATAAGGTATGAGCAAGAACATCGCATTCCGGAAACTGAACAAAGAGAAGCTCAAAGCGTACGGTTTCATCGACCATTCCTATGAGACGGCAGTGATGGATGGCGCCATGACGCTCTCCATCACCATAGCGGACGACGGGGCACTCGACTCCCATGTCTCAGACAAGGAAACAGGTGAGGAGTATGTCCTCTACCGCGTGAAGGAGTCAAAAGGGGCATTCGTCAACAAACTCCGGACGGAAACAGGCAGGATCATCGACTCCATCATCTCATCCTGCTATGACGCAGATGTCTTCAAGGGAAAACAGGCGAAGGAGATCATTTCTTCTGTGGAAAGTGGTTATGGCGACACGCTGGAATACCCCTGGGGCATCGAGGACGGGGCGGCGGTCATCAGGAACAGGAAGACACGGAAATGGTATGTGCTACTCATGGTCGTCCCGAAGAAGAGGCTCACCAGGAAAGACAAAGACGAGGGGAATGCGGAAGTGCTCAACCTTCATCTCAAGGAAGAGACCATCGCTTCCCTTGTCAACGGCAAGACCTTCTTCCCCGGTTATCACATGAACAAGCGCCACTGGATATCAATCCTTCTGGACGGTTCCCTTCCGCGAAAGGAGTGGGAATCATTGATCGAGGAAAGTCATTCTTTGTCGTAATTGAACGCCCCATACGGTAGCAGATTGATGTATTTTGGGACCTCTGAGAATTGACAACAAAACCAACTCATGCTATTTTCTCAATTGCTTTCGTTATTTGAGTTGCAGCTAGTCTGTTATCCTATTTGTTTGTCAGGTGCGTTGCTGAATCGAATCTCCCCGCAGACAGGTTAAAAGTTCGAGACTGCGCCAAATGAAGCAAAATTTTTTGGTATGCTGGTGTGCCCAGCAAAGGATGCTTTTTATGGCAAAGAAAATTTACGTTGGTAACATGAGTTACAACACCACCGAAGATGAACTTCGGGACCTGTTCGCCCAGTTCGGCACTGTCAACAGCGCCACGATCATTAACGACCACGAGACCCATCGCCCCAAGGGGTTTGGTTTCGTCGAGATGGAAGACGATGCTGCTGCTGAAGCCGCTATCTCCCAGCTTGATGGAAAAGAGTTCGGTGGCCGCAATCTTCGTGTCAACGAAGCCATTGCCAAGCCGCGCCCTGCCCGCAGCAATTTCCACAACAACTAATTATTAACAGATAGTTAGTTTTAGATTCAGCAATGGAAGGGGTCGCCTAGCGGCCCCTTTTCCTGTCTTTGGGGGTCACCACGCACCCCCGCCGCCTCCGCCGAACCCACCTCCGGACGATCCGCTGAAACCGGAGAACGAATGGACAGCACCGCTTGTGCCCTTCGAAGCCTGCTGGTACAGGTTCGATGCGACAAACCCCTGCATGCCCCGCGTCATCCGAGAGAACATCCAGTAATGGAAGACGGGATCGGGTCCGATGTACCACGACGGATTCGCCATGGAAAGATTCTCGAACTTCTTCGCCCACTTCTCCTCAAGCCCAAGGACGATCGCATAGCCGAGCACGTGATAGAAAATCTCAGGATCCTGGTCGATCATCAGCTTCAGTTTGTCCATCTCCACCTTGTCGATGAATTCCCTGAACCCGAGTGTCTCCTCCCACATCCTTGTGCCGTACTCGCTCCGTTTCCGTGTGGCGCCTCCGATGCAGGCGATGACGGAAGGAAGGAGAGAACAGCAGAGACAGCAGGCAAAGGTCTCGAAACCTGTCAGGATGCCGATGGCTCCGACACACAACGCATAATCAATGTAAAACACGACAAGATTGCAGAAGAGGAGCAGGATCCATTTCATGATCTTGCTTCCCATCTTCCTCATGGCCCCATAGGTCAGCAGGTTGGAGAAAAGCAGGTTGGATACCGCCATGACGGCGATGCCCAGCAGCAGCATGAGGACGAACGTCACGCCCACCGAGGCGATCGTCGCTGAGAGCGCCCCCAACAAGAGAGGAATGATGCCGAGCAGGTAGACGATGATCTTCTTCGATTCCGCCCTCTGGTCAAGCAAGGCACGTTTTCCGGAAAATCCTTTCTTCACCTTCTCTTTCGTCTTCTCCGTCGCCCTTGAGAATGCATTCTGGTCAATGTGCTTGGAGGTGACGACCCCGTCGAGACCGCAACCGAAGAAGCCATCGAAGAACGAACGCTCCGCTTCGTCCCCTTCATCGATATCCTTCAACTTGGTGAAGGTGTAGTTCCCTTTCCCTTCATCGGCGATGGTGAGATAGCCTTTGTCCGCCCAATAGAAGAGCATGGAAGTCAGGTCTTTCGGATCGACCGAGCCATCGGCAAGATAGCCCACCTCCATCGGGGTCAGGCCCTCAGGCGGGGAAAACCTGACGACAGGGACGACCATCTTGTCCCGCCCGTGCTTGTTGTAGATCCCATAGGAGGCCACCAATGCGCCCAGCCCAAGCGCCAGGGCCAGGATGCTGAGCAGCAGGGAGCGGTCCGCTTCCGGCACCACCTCGCTGAAATAGCCATTGGGAAGCTCGATGCGGATGGTGAGACCTTTTCCGAGACCCAAGCCGTCACAAGTCCCTGTGATGGTCTTGCCATCGGAGGAGACCTGAGGCACCAGCCGCTCCGTCGACCCTTCCCTCCCGTAGGTCACCCAGACCTTCGACGCATCAACGGATGCGGGAAGATGGAAGGTGAACGAGAAGGTGTCAATGCCGCATTGCCAGCCGATACCGACAAGATTCAGGTAGACTTCGTCGTATTCCTTGTTCCGGTCGTCGCCGATCGTGTAATCGTACTGCAGGCGGTACTCCTGCCGTCCCGTCACCATCGTGTCCGCACTTCCCACCCGGAAGGTGACCCAGTCGGAATTGACCGAGTCTTCGGTGAGGGGTACGGAAGAACGCAAGTTCGTCAGCTTCACCTTCTTGTTGCCGAAACGGATCGGAATCTCCTGGTAATAACCGTGACGGGGCTCGTCGAACTGAAAGACAAGCTGCTGGTCCACAGAATAGCTGTTGTCCAGCCGGCACGTCACATCCATGTGATAATCCGTTATCCGATAATCCTGAGCGGAGACTCCGGACAGGATGACCAGCAACAGCAGTGTGGAGACCAGCAGGTTACGTCTCAAAACTTCACCTCGACACGGGCTTTCGCCTCTTCCTCGATCGCAAGGTACGGCAACTTCCCATAGTGCGCCATGTTGGCGACAATATTGGACGGGAAGACGGCGACGATGTTGTTCATCTGCTTCACGACGGCATTGTAGTACTTGCGGGCGGAGAGCAGCTCCTCCTCGATCTTCTGCAGTTGTTTCTGCAGGTCAAGGAAATTCTCGTTGGCCTTCAACTCAGGATAGGCTTCGCTGAGGGCAAAAAGGCTCTTCAGCGTGGAAGAGAAATTCTTGTTCGCCTCATCCTTCTCCTCCATGGTCGTCGCTCCCATCGCCTTGTTGCGGGCTTCGATGACAGCCTCAAACGTCCCTTTCTCATGCGCCGCATACCCTTTGACGGTATTCACAAGATTCGGCACGAGGTCATACCTCTGCTTCAAATGGGCGTCGATCGCCGAACTCGCTTCCTCGACCTGGTTCTTCATGCGGACCAGCCTGTTGTATACGCTGGCGTAATAGAGGGCCAGCACCACGACAATCGCAATGATGATAATGACAGCTACCATCTTCTTTCCTCCGGTGTTTCTTATTGTGTACGCAAAACCGGCTTTTTGCAATTGCCTTTCGGCACCACTTACTGTATATTTATACATGTCCTATTCCATTCATACATGGAAATCACCAATCAAAGGAGACAGGATCCTATGAGAGAAAGAAACAACCGCCTAGCGGTGGTGAAGGAACTGATAAAGAACAACAGGATCGACAACCAGGACACCTTGCTCGACATGTTGAAACATGAAGGGTACAGCGTCACCCAAGCGACGCTCAGCAGGGACTTGAAGATGCTAAAAGTCGGCAAAATCTCCGACGGATGGTCAGGATATTACTATGCGTTGCCGGAAAATGACCTGGTCAGCGAGAATGAGAAAAGTTACATCCAGGATGTCCGTCGCGGCATTCTCTCCATCGAGTTCAGCGGCAACATCGGCGTCATCAAGACGAGGCCCGGCCACGCCAACAGCGTCGGCATCGCCCTGGACATTCTGGCGTTGCCGGAAATCCTCGGCACCGTCGCCGGAGACGACACCATCTTCATCATCCTTCGCGAGGGCATGACGAAAGAGGACCTGCTGGAAAGTTTCAAGACACGTATCCCTGACATCGCGGAATAGGAGCACATCATGCAATTCAAAGACCTTGACGAGACGACGTCATTCAAAAAACTTGAGAAACTGCAGAAAGTTTCCCTGAAGGACGCTCTCACTGTAGAGAGAATAGCCAAAGATACGGTCAATGCCGGTGCCGGACTTGCCTACCACTATGCGACCATGCCGGTGAACGATGAGATCCTCGACCAGCTGCAGAGGCTGAGCGACGAGCAGGAGACCATCGGCAAGTATACCGCTCTTCTCGGTGGTGCCGTGATGAACACCGGGGAAAAACGTCTGGTGCTCCATCAGCTCACCCGTGGCCAAGTGATGGAGAAGCCGGTCATGATGGACGGAGAGAACAAGCGGCAGTTCTATGTCAGCCAGCTGGAAAGGATCAAGGAATTCAGCGAGAAGGTGCGCAGCGGCGAGATCAAGGGCTCC
>Ga0183096_1002273_pt1 | contig 13560 bp, 8 predicted proteins | sample Biomet5_FD_127791 | JGI IMG/M metagenome (GOLD analysis project Ga0183096, IMG submission 127791) | Microbial communities from bioreactor (seeded with sewage sludge) at LBNL, California, USA - Biofuel metagenome 5 (version 2) (version 3) | ecosystem: Engineered > Bioreactor > Anaerobic >... | reverse complement strand
TTGCAAACTACTCCGCCTAAACCACAGGTATCTTTGAAGTAGACAGCTTTAGTACGAATATCTGCCCCGTGAACAATCTGGAGAGGCCGGTATTCCACGCCCGGAGAAGACCAGGCTTCCTGCCATTTTGCAGGCAAAATATTTTTCTCATGACACTGTATAAAAAGAAAAAATATCAGTGTTGTTACTCCTACATTTAAAAAATGAATTTTATTTTTTTTCATGTTAGATTTATTTAGCTTTTTACCAATTTTTAACCTTTTTGGCAGCAATCGAACGAAGCTTATTCTGTTACACCTATTCAACTATATTTTTATACCATATTTTGTCTTTACTTGTCCAATTCTTTTATCCTGATATTACGCCAAGCCACTTCGAACGGGCCGAGATCACCCACTCCATGAACCTGAAGTCCAATGAATCCACGGGGATGGGATGAATAAAATTCCTCATCCGTAATATTTTCGATCTGAATGCCATTAATCCATGTTTGTATTCGGGCTCCTTTCGCTATAATCCGGAAGGTGTTCCATTTATCTTTTTTTAACACTTTACGACGGATCAGCTTGTTTTCAGGAGTTATCCACTTATTAAATGCTTCAGCATAGATGTATCCGGATAACCCTCCTCCTTCAATTTCGACCTGGGGTCCATTGACTTTCCCGTATTTTTGATCGGAGCCAGGATTTTCTGTTTTTGACCGGATTTGAATCCCGGAGTTTAGTTCGTTATTAATAAGTTTTACCTCAAGTTTTAGTTCAAAATCGCCAAATTCTTTTTCAGTGCAAAGGAAAGAATTCGGGCTTTTTTTCCCGGTTTTCCCAATAATTGCGCCATTTTCTACCCGGTAAGTTGCAGTTCCGTTTTTTTGAATCCAACCATCCAGATTTTTCCCATTAAAAAGTTTCACCCAACGGTTCCCTGATGCAATGGTTAATGTCGATAAAGAAATCAGGGAAATCAATAATAAAAAAGTTTTTCTATTCATCGTTTTTTAATATTTATCTGATTGACAACAATTCCTTTTTGCATGGTTATACAGATTTTGTCTGCATACATAACCGTGTAAAAGGGACGATCTTAACATCTTAAAAATTAGTAAAATTCCATTTTCCTCTATACGGACGGGATACCATAATGTTGGCGTAATCGTCTTCTATAAACCTTTCGTTTTGTGGATCCCAGAGAAGAGGGCGTTGCAGCTCATAGGCAATGTTAGCTATATTGCATAATGTTGCTGTACGATGACCGGTTTCTACATTTGAAATGGGCTGGGTACGATTTTTAATTGAATCAAGCCAGTTTTGGTAATGGTCATTACTTAAATATACCCGTTTGTCAGTTGGTTTCATCTCCGCTTCTGCGAGATTTGCATCCGGGAACGTACGGAAAAAGTCACGGCTGATTTCGATTTTTCCTTCGGTTCCGATAAACTGGACTCCGTTGCTGTCATCTTTTCCACCCCAGATTTTATGATTTAAGATTACTCCATTGGCATATTTCATCGACAATCCGGTTTTTGCAGGAACCAGCGGAGGGGTAAACTGGACTGGTCCCGATTTGTCCATATCCAAAGCCCATTGGGCAATGTCAAACATATGAGCGCCCCAATCGGTAATAAAACCACCGCCGAAATTACGGTAGCCGCGCCACCATGCCCAACTTGGATCATCGAGAGCAGGAGCAAAAATCGGATTGAATCCACGGTACAACGATGGACCTATCCATTCATTCCAGTCGAGGGTTTCGGGTACAGGCAACGTCGGCAGATCGCATTGACGGACGGGCTCGCCAACACTGACGTTAATCTCTTTTACTTCTCCGATATATCCATTTCTCACCAGTTCTACGGCATGGCGGAAATTGCGCCATGAGCGCTGCATATTCCCCGTTTGAAGAATCCGGTTGTATTTGTGTACAGCATTAACCATAGCACGGCCTTCAGCAACGGTTAAGGCAAGCGGTTTTTCGCAATAGATGTCTTTGCCTGCTTTTGCAGCATCAATGGCCATCTGGGCGTGCCAGTGGTCGGGTGCTGCGATAACGACTGCATCAATATCAGTGCGTTCAAGCATTTCGCGATAATATTTATAACCGTCAACTTTTGCATTTATTCCTTTTGCTTCATTGTTTTTTGTCGCTTCTTTGATAAATTTATCAAGTTTAAGCCCATAAACATCGCATGCAGCTACGGCAACTGTTTCTTTGCATTTCCCAATATTTCCTAACAAGGTATAGCCTTGTTTCCATAATCCGATATATCCAAGATTGATATGATCGTTAGCTGCCACAAAACCATTTCCGCCCAATACATGGCGGGGTATAACAGTGATGGCAACAGCACTGGCAGCAGTTCTGCCGAGAAATTTTCTTCTGTCCATTTTGTTGTTTTTAAGTTAGTTTATGTTATAATGTTTATTTTTTGCATTAAAAAATCAATTCACATGACTGGAACAGCTTCAGCAGTCCGGTTGTTAGTAGTACATAAGTTTCTCATCCTTTCAATGTTTCTCATTACAGGATCATTCTTTTGGACATTGCCAAAGCACCTTGTTTTTGAATGGATTTGAATTTCAGGATTGAGTTCGCTATTAATAAGTTTTACCCAATGGTTTTCTCACGCGATGGTTATAATAGTAATCATTCACTAACAGAAAATTGTATTATTGAAGAATTGAATGGCTGATTCTTATGACCACAGGGCCCAACAATCCGCTTTCCCGTAAGGGTTCTTCTTTTTTTGGTCCCTTAATGGTCCAGGTTTTTCGTTTTTCTTCCGGTTGTCCGGCATCGTAAACCAGACGGTTGAACCAGGTGCTTGTTACTTCAACCTGCAACATATTTTCGCCCGGCTTTACGGCATCAGTAATATCAAGCGAATAAGGGAAAGTCCATAGAGTGCCCAACTCTTTCCCATTGACCCGGACTACGGCAATCTCCTCCACTTTTCCCAGATCAAGCGTATATTTTTCACCGGCTTTTAAATCTCCCATTTCAAAACTGGTTATATATTTTGCCGTTCCTGAAAATGCTTTCGCTTCAGAAGACATATCGAAGTCTTTCCATGCTTTCAGCTCTGCAATTTCAATTGAACCGGGTGCTCCCCAGCCTGCAGGAAATGAAACTTTCCAGGGTGTTGAAAGTACTTTTGTCTCAGTTATTTCATCTTTTCGTGCCGGTTGAACCGATTCAGCTACTCCTGTTTTTCTGAAAACCACGAAACAGGAACCGGCCCTTGGCAGATCGAAACGAATGGTAGTCCGTCCTCCGGCACGTTCGACCACCCGGGCAGCTTCTGCCTCCCCGCTGACAGGATTCCATATCTCAGGATTCCCTTCATTGCTGAAATTCAGATCGCCCTGGAAATTGCTCCCGAAAGGAGAACAAACGTAGTACCAGTCAGCACCTTCTGTACGACGGTGTAGCCACATGGCATCACTGCCTGACACATCAGGTTTCAGTTTTAAAAGCTGCAGCGCTTCTCCGATAAATGTGCCGGATATCACTTTTCCCTTTCCGATTGTCCGTATTTTCTCTCCCTTGTTTCCCCAAAGCGTTTCAACTGCCTTTTCAAAGCGTTTCTGAGATACGCTGCCTCCTTCCAGTGTTGCAATATTCCGTGGGGCATTGCCAACTATTACTGCTCCCGACCGGGCAAGATCAACCAACTTTTCCAGCGTTTCGGGCAACATACGCTCATTGTCAGGCAGATAAATCAACTTATAACTGAGACCTTCCGGCGTTACAATTTTCCCGTTGTGTACCGACAGACGGTTCAGCAAGATGTCCGGATTGCAATAATCGTACTTGAAGCCTTCGGGAAAAGGTGCCTTTTGATCCGGTTTATGATCAATCTCGTCTCCCAGGTACCAAAGAACGTCGGAAACCGGCTTACCCCGTTCCAGCAGATAATTCACACGCGAAAGGTACGTGGTAAATTCAGGCATGTATTTCCACCATGTTTGTCCACGCAGAAACGGAGTTCCGATATCCGATCCGAAAGAAGTTCCGGGCAATAGCCAGTCTGTCCGGGGATTATGGGTGTACGTATGAAAAACCAGGTGTGTGACTCCTTCTATGAAATTCTGATTGGCCACTTCTTTCAGCATATTCAGATGTTCATCCCACGTGAGACTGCCTGTTGTAAATGCCTCAGCCGAAACCCGGGGTTTGCCGTACAACCTCGCAGCCGAAGCGGTTGGCTTTATCGGTTTGAAGTTAATTGACCCCACAAAATAATCGGAATAGGGTTGCCAGAATTCACACATGGGAACGTCTGCATATTTAAAGTATTCCATGATGTCAGCAGGAAAAACATCTCCGGCAGCGGTCTCGTAGGCAATACTTAATCCGTTTTCTTTGGCTAATTCAGACATTTCTCCATAAAACCTGTTGACAAACAAATTGTTGATTGCACCCCTCCAATCCCGCAGAAAACGACTCGTCGTTTCCTGATCCTTAATGACATATCCGAATAATGCCGGAAACCATTTCCGTAACTGGTACCCGGTAAGCTTCTCAAAATCGGTTTCCATATCCGGAGTCCAGGTCTGGGTGTAACATTCCCAGCTGTCCATCAGCATTCCGTTCAGTAACCCTCCTTTCAGGGGACCATCGTTCAGACGTCCGATATAGCCTGCAAACTGGGCCTTCGAACCTGATTCAGAAAGTTTATCACATTCCCATCCGGTTCCTTCGACAGGTGCCGGGCCGTTTTTCCGCCCTGCATTTACATGACCGATACGCAGAATCGTCCACTTTCCTTCGGGCACCTGCCATTTCAGTATTCCTTCCCTGTTCATACAGGATGAAATATCAAGGATATTTTCAGGTTTAATATAGTCTTCGGCCGACTGTTCGGGATGCTCGCTGTCACGGACAATGCTTCGTAATGTCCAGGCTGCTTCCGATTCCCAGTTATTTTTACGGGCGGCAGAAAACAGGCGAAGAGACCCAAGATTCATCTCATGCTGATTAACAATCTCAATACGATAGGTCTTCGTGCCATCTGTTTCGTCACATGATAAAGAAATCGGCTGATTGGATTGCCATGATGCCTGAGGCATAGGCGTACTGAGTATCTGCCTGTTTTTCCCGTCAGCAAAAACAGCCCATACGGTCACATTTACACCCGGCTCGTAGCACCAAGGATGATTGAAATCCCGGACATCTGAAAACCCGATGGTACGCACAACAACCTTTTCAGGAAAAGTTACCTCTATCCAATGCGGATTCCCTTTCGATGATGGTTTCAGTATTATGTGATTTTTGCTTTCTCCCGATAGAAATTCTTTCCAATCCTGCAACGTATCGCCTTTTACCGACTGCGGTTGTAAAGGTTCTCCTGTATCTCCCAACGGAGTAGGAAATGCAATCACGGCAATATCTTTGTAATCGAGCCATTCTTCATTACCCGGCTGTGGATTCGGTAACAGTTTATTAATCGGCCCTGCATCTGCATCCATCCTGCTCCACACTATATTTCGCATAGCATTGGATGGTTTTATCCAGGGACCGCCGGACATGGCCCAGCCCGGACAATTCTGCATGGTAAAGCGTAATCCGAGCCGGCGGCATTCTTCTGCGGTATACCGGATTATATCGTCCCACGATTTGCTCAGACAGGTAATCTGCGGTGTCACTCCCGGCCATACTCCGCCAAACTGACGTCCCTGAAACAACTGAATCCCGGAGATCCCTGCACCGGCAATAGCTTCCAGATCGGCTGTAATTCCTGGTTTTGCCACATTTTCGCCAATGAAATGGAACCACGTTTCAGGATGATAAACTTTGGATGGACTTTTAAATTCAGTTATATCATTGCTGCCAAAAGGTGCATTTATTTCGGCTGCCGGGGGCACCACCGGGGCAACCAGCGGCTGCGATGCTGCTTTCAGCACTGACAAACTTGTAAAGGCAAATACTAAAAAGACAATTGTTATTCTTTCTGACGTCATGTTTGTTAGTTCTTGTTGGTTTTTTATTTACAGCACAAATAATTTAAGAAAGATAAGAATTCATTATATAGAATACCCCTTGGTAAATATTTTTCACCAAGGGGCTACTGTTGATCATGTTAATATCCAGTGTTTTGCTCTAAAACAGCATCTTTATTAGCTTCAATTTCGGAATTCGGAATTGGCAGCTTGTTTATATGGTCGTCCAGATTATAACTTTTGGAAATAACTGCGGAGTTATATTTCATAAGGTATTCCTGCAGTTTTCCCATTCGCATGAGCGTACTTAGACGGAATTCTTCCATATACAATTCCCGGGCGCGTTCATCCAAAATTAAGTCAAGGTCAATATCACCAGCCGTAACAGATGTTGCCTGAGCACGGCTTCGAACGATATTAATGTCTGCTGCAGCTTTTTCTGATTCACCTTTCCTGAAATATGCTTCAGCACGAAGAAGATAAGTTTCTGGCAGGCGCATCAAATACCAGTCTTTAAATATTCCACCACCATCATGTCCTTGTCCGCTGCTGGAATCTGTAAACAAACCATGATGAACGGCTGGTATTGCTTTTTTAAAACATGCAGGATTGTATATATAATTAGTTGATGGAGCACTTGTGTTTTCAATAGTGATAGGTTCCCCATAAAACTTACTGGCTGGATTAGTCCAATAGTATGTCCGTTGAATATTATATTTAGAGTTACGGATATCTCTATCCCAATCATCTTTATACTCCCATATAATAGAATCAGTATAATTTACAGGAGTCCATGCACTAGTACTACCTCCATATGCAATAAGACCAATTGGTCTTCCCCCTAAGGTGTCTTTCAAAAAGTTTGTGACTCCATTTATGTCTGACAGACCCCATGCAACAGGTCCTCCCCACCATCTTTCAAGAACAAAATTACCACCATCACTGTTATTACCACCACCAAGCGTATTTACATCGAATTCAACATTCCAGATGGCTTCATGGTTTCCTTCCAGCCAGTTCATGTTTCCTTCCTGAAAGAGATCCCAGTAAACATCACCCCACGTTTCATATTCCCCACGATAATCATACCCGTTAAACTGAAAATCAGTCCATTGACCAAAACGTTCGGTCATCAGGTAAAAATTCGAATCATCAATTACTTTACTTGCAGCGGTAATAGCCCCATCATAATCTTCCAGACAAATATCCACTTCAGACAATAAATGCCAGGCCGCTGCACGCGGAGCTCTTCCTCCTTTTAGTTCATCCACTGTTGGCATCCACTGTACTGCATATTCCAGGTCATCCTTACACTGCTGGTAAACTTCCTCTTGTGTTGCCCGGCTATAATCAAATTTAGCTGATGTCGTTTCTTCTAAAACGAGCGGAACTCCCCCCCACATGTTGGCAAGAAAGTGATAAGCCCACGCTCTCAGAAATTTAGCTTCTCCAATAATCGCATTTTTATCATCGTCCGAATCCCAGCTTGCCCCATCATCATCAGCCCGGTCAATAATTGTATTTGCCTGATAAATCCAGTTATAAAACCGTGTCCACCATTTTTCAGCAAAATTACTGTCAGCATTCAGCGTATTCCAGTAAAAATATTCATTCCATGTAGTTTTACTTACCTGCTTTGCGGCAAAATCCACATCTCCTCCCAACATATCAAAATTATCCGGACTATCCGAATTTGCATACATATCTGTACGGATGGTCAGGTAAATATTGGCCAAAGCGGATTCAAAACCAGCTTTGTCTGTATATGAATTATCAGGGCTTAAAAAATCTTTTGCTTTTTCTTCAAGAGTGTCATCCATATCACAGGATATTATTCCTCCAAAAACAAAAAGAAGAATCAGAATGTATTTATATTTTTTCATTTTTATTTCTTTTAAAAATTTAATGACACTGAAAATAACCAGGTACGGATTGATGGTACGGCCCCCTCTCTAACTCCACAGTTGGTTTCCGGGTCTAGTCCTACCCAATGAGGGGCATAAGTAAATATATTGTCTGCACTCAGAGAACAGTTAAGTCCACCAACCCCCCAAGGTTTAACCAACCTTGTTGCGTTGTAGGTCAAAGAAATTTTTTGTAATTTAATAAAACTACGATCAATGTATTTTGTCCCCTGATAAGCAGCATTGTTCCTGTAATCGGTACGTGGAAATTTTGCATTGGTATTGGTCGGCGTCCAATAATCATAAACAGCGTGGTTGACACTGCTGCTATTTGAATAACCATCTTGGTATGGGGCATTGGTTTTTGATAAATACCAGCCATTTCCTCCCCATATTGAATAGAAATAGAGCATCAGTGAAAAATCGTAGTATTGGAGCGTATTGGTCCAGCTCCACCGGAAATTCGGATTTGTATTTCCGATAAATTGCCGGTCTTTGTCAGATGTAATGGCTCCATCCCCGTTTTTATCTTCCAACTTATAGTCTCCGGGGCGCATTCCGCTCATAATAGTCCCGTTGTCTTTGTCTTCCTGCTGCCACATTCCGCTTACTTTATAAGCATAAACTGTTCCCAGTGAACGCCCGATGAAATAACCGTCGCTGACCAGATCATCTTCTTTTCCATCACCGTCATTGTCTTCTCCCAAAATAGTAGCTACTTTATTCCGGTTCAATGAAAAGGCAAAATCAGAAGACCACTTGAAATTTCCCTTATCAAGGTTCAGGGTATGCAGGTTCATCTCAAAACCCTTGTTTTTTATTTCCCCGATATTGGAAGTAATACTGCTCATCCCTGAAATAGTAGGTACCGACAAATCGAACATCAGATCGTTGGTTTTTGTTTTATAAGCATCGATTGATCCGCTTATCCGCTTCTCCAGAAGGGTAAAATCAATTCCCATGTTTAATCCGGTTGTTGATTCCCACCCCAGGTCATCGTTTGCAAGAGTTGAAATGTATTGGGTAATCGTATAGGAGTCGTCCCCGTAGAAAATATATTTATCTGTTGATACTTTAGCAAGGGTAGTATAAGGATCAATCGACTGGTTCCCGTTTTTACCATATGAAACACGAAGTGATAAATTATTTACAGGTACTACATCCTCCATGAATTTTTCCCTCGAAATATTCCAGTTAAACCCTACGGAAGGAAATACCCCCCATTTTTTGTTTTTACTGAAAGCCGAATACCCGTCACGGCGAACCGTTCCTGTTATTGAATATTTATGGTTATACGTGTAAGTTCCACGGGCCATCATGCCAAAAGCATTGCTTTCTCCCCCACCGGTCTCAACTGTTTGAGTATTCCCGTTCTCAAGAGCATACGACCCCAGAGCCGTATTATTAAAATCTTGAGCATAAGCCTCCATGCTTTCCCATGCGGAATGTTCTTTCGAAAACAATAAAGTAACATCCACATAATGCCTGTCAGCAAAAGTGCGATTATATTTAATCATATTATCTAACAGCATATCATATGTACGGTCATAATCACGGTAACCTTTCCCGTTTACACTTTCTCCTTTGACGGTATTCTCATCATAAAACTGAAATCTTTCATTCCAGCGTACTGAATTTGAATAGGTTGTCTGGTAACTAAGCCCTTTTACCCATGGAATTTTAATTGTACCTGTGATAATCCCTGTGAGGTTATTCCGGATATCCTTATCCTCCGTTGCGATAGCCCAAAATGGATTATATACAGATGTAGTTGATTGTGGAAATTCCTTGTAAGAACCATCTTCATTATATATCGAAGCGTAAGGACTCAGGTGGGTAGCATAATCCATTGTAGGGGAATCTCCGGAATAATCCCTCATACTATATGAACTTTTTATTCCCACGTTAAACCAGTTGGTCAGGTCACTGTCAATATTCACCCTGCCTGAAATATGTTTGAAATCATCATTTATCATAACTCCTTTCTGCTTGATAAAAGATGTTGAAATATAATACTTCGTTTTTTCAGTACTGTTCGAAACACTAACAGTGGCATTATAAGTATGTCCCAACCGGCTGATCAAATCAAACGGATTAGACAAGGTCGGTTTATGGTCAGAAGTCGCATTATAATTTTCTGCTTCTATAGTCGTTAAATAGGATTGGATATTATCGGGGTCAGCTTCCTGCCCATTTGCTTCCCGGATATCCAACACCCTTTGCAAATATCCTTTAGCATCGTAAACCTTTAAAGGCTTAAGCTGGTCACTGATTCCGTAACTCATTTTTACATCGAATTTAGGTTTTCCACCTATTCCTTTTCCTTGTTTTGTTTCAATAAGGATAACTCCGTTAGCAGAACGGGAACCGTAAACTGCTGCTGCACTGGCATCTTTTAATACTGTCAGATTTTCAATATCGTTGGTCGGAAGGTCAGCCAGCGAACCATTAAAAATAGCTCCATCCACTACAATTAACGGAGTATTACTTGCCGCAGTAGAATTTTGTCCGCGAATAGTCAGATCAGCTACTTCTCCTGCGGTATTGGTGCCTGCAACATTCAAACCGGCAACCGAACCTTTTATACTTTCCAAAACATTGTTCGTTGCCACATTTTCATACGTTTCAAGTTTGGCCTGGGCCACAGCCCCGGTTACAGCCTGTTTACTTACAGTTCCATACCCGATTGCCACAACTTCTTCAATACCGACAGCTTCTTCCTGCATCATCACATCAATTGCGGTTTTTCCTGCCACAGCAATTTCCTGCGTTTTCATCCCCACAAATGAGAACACCAAAAATGCATCGGCAGGTACCTTCGGAAGAGAATAATTTCCATTTGCGTCGGTAATAATTCCCTGAGTGGTACCTTTTACAACTACAGTAACGCCGGGCAATGGGGCACCGGATGAATCGGTTACTTTGCCGGAGAGATGAACAACCTGCTGAGAGGAATTACCTCCAACTATACTTAATGCAATTTGTCGGTTATTTACTTCATAAACCACATTGGTGTCGTGGAATAATACATCCAGTATCTCAGGAATCAACATGTCACGGCATTGAATGTTTACTTCCCTGGTAACATCAACCTGTGCGGCATTGTACATAAAGAAAAAGTTTGTTTTACTTTCTATTTCCTGCAGAACATCTTTGATTTCAACGTCTTTCAAATTCAGACTTAAACGGGTATTCTGAGAATATAGATTTGTCGCAAGTATCTGTGAAACTGTGACCAATAGTACAAAAAAAGTTATTCTCATGGTTCTACACAATTTTGATATCCAGATTTTATGAAAATCCGGAATCATTAAAAAATGATTTTTTTTCATAAATTTGTTTTGATTTGAAGTTATTAATCAAATTAAATTGCCTTTTAGTTGCATTTAAGGCAAACATTATTAGAGGGGGGATGTTGGGATGCATCTCCCCTTTTATTTTACCCTATCGTTTATTTTTTCTTCATACTTCTATTTATTTTTTAGTTAAAATCACTTTATTTTTCTTAAAACCCTCTTTTATTATTTTATAATCTGCATGACAAGTGAACGCGATTGATTTTACAATGTCATTGATTGTTTCATCAGTAATTGTAGCTGTAAACAAATAACTATCCATATTCGGAATATTCATTTCCAAATCAATATTGTATTTCCGTTGTAATACCGGAATAACTTCAGACATTGGATCTTCTCTGAAGATTAAAATTCCGTCTTTCCATTTCACATAGCGGTCCAATTCAACTTTCTGAATAACAACATTATCAGAACTACTATCATAAACCAATTTTTGACCTGGATCTAATCCATAGGTGAATTTTTTATCGGTTGGCTTTAATAATTGAACTTTACCTGTTTCCAGAACTACTGTAACATTTTGTTCCTCAGGATATGCATTTACATTAAAACGGGTACCCAACACACGAACTTCAACATCTTTACAAAAGACTTTAAAGGGCATTTCCCTATTTTTTTTAACCTGAAAAAAAGCCTGTCCATTCAGCAAAATTTCTCTTTTTGTCCTTGCAAAATCAGTTGGGTATTTTATTCGGGTACCGGAATTTAGCCATACAACAGAACTATCCGGCAAAATTAATTTCGATATCTGTCCGTCTTCTGCGATTGCAGTGGTATAGCCTTCAACTTTCAACCCCCCATAAGGCTCATTTTGTTTTAAGTAGAAAAAAAGAGAACTAATGGCAATCGCAAAAATAAACACAGCCGCATATTTCAGTATTGAAACTGTATGTATTGAAGCAATGTGAAAATATTTTTCTCTTTTTATTTGGGTTGCAATACGTTGAGCTAACTTTGATTTTTGTTCCTGACCAATCTGGTGTTTTTTAATCTGAAAAAGCTTAAGCTCGTCTTTTAATCTCGTTATAATCTCTTTCTCTTCAGGGTTTTTATCCAGATAATAATCCCAATATTCGTCGGTATTTTCATCACTCTCATAAACCCATTTTAAAAACAGCGGATTATGAATGTATTTGTCAATTTGATCCATTTCCTTTCACTTTTCAATTATATAGTAGGGAAAAGCTGAAAAAGTATTCAAAAAAAAGTGATTTTTATTAAAAAGAAATGGATAAATTATAATTTATGCCTAATTATCAACAACTTACATGTCCATAAAAAAGATATAAAAATTCGATGATTTGATCTTTTATTATTTTACGGAAAGAAGATATAGCCCGGAAAACAATTTGCTTGGCAGAGGATGGCTGTATTCCAACGATATCGGAGATCTCTGCATAACTCAACCCACTTTGAAATCTTAAAAAAATAACTTCCTTTTTCTTTGAATCCAACTTTTCAATCATATCTTCGATTAAGGCAATTTTTCGTTCTTCTATTTTTTTTTCAGTGGTGCCTTCTGTATCAATTTCAAAATCAAAATTTATAATCCCATCGCCAATTCTAGTATCAGACTTCTTTTCGGTCCTGATTTTTTCAAGTAAAATGCGCTTAAATGCTTTTAGCAAGTAATACTGGATGTAATTCGGCGTAGTGATTTGATCCTTTTTGGATAATAGGTAGAGAAATAAATCCTGAACAGCATCTTCAATTATTTGGGTATTTGCAGTGATGCTCTTCCCATAATTAAATAAAAAGTCAATATGCTCATTATAAATGATTTCGAATGCACTGGTGTCTCCTTTTTTAAATCTTTCCCATATATCATACCATTTCGAATTTGTTATTTTTTTAGCCATGTGACTTTTTTTTATATAGACTAGCAAATATAAATAATCTCAAATCGCGTGGCAATAACACCAATTATTTGTTCCATTACCAACAGACTGTATTAAAAATGACTAACCTACCAAATTTAATTTAAACTTTAGCTTGTTCATATCCTCAGCGGATCTTTGAATCCACAATCCTCGCATAAATCTGTGTCGTTTTTAATGAAGTATGCCCCAGCATTTTTGAGACTGTTTCAATAGGGACACCATTCGGCAAAGTGACTGATTGTAGCAAAGCTATGACGGGCAATATGAGTAATACACTCAACAGCAAGCCGAAACAGAATGCTGCAGACTAAACGTAACAGGTTTATAATGAACTGTTTTTCTCTTTTATGCACTTTCTGAAAAAACAGGTTTCAGCAGAATATTGCAGCTTTTCAGTTACCAGACCGTTAACCGGGCAGTTACCGGAACAATCATTGGTAACGAAAAGCAGGTAACAGAAATTCGAACAGGGTTTTATTCACTT
>Ga0183096_1002268_pt1 | contig 13574 bp, 9 predicted proteins | sample Biomet5_FD_127791 | JGI IMG/M metagenome (GOLD analysis project Ga0183096, IMG submission 127791) | Microbial communities from bioreactor (seeded with sewage sludge) at LBNL, California, USA - Biofuel metagenome 5 (version 2) (version 3) | ecosystem: Engineered > Bioreactor > Anaerobic >... | reverse complement strand
TTAGATGTGTCTGCGCATCAAGGGTACATAGATTGGTCGGCAGTAAAGGCAAGTGGAATTAATTATGCTATTATTCGTGCAGTAACGTGGAGCGGGGGAACTAGTGGTAATTGGATTGTTGACCCGCTTTTTACGCAGAATGTAATGAATGCAAAGAATGTGGGCATTAAGGTGGGCGCATATATTTATACGTATGCGTTTAGTGATAGTGAGGTAGCTACCGAGGTTAGCACATTTTTGTCAGCCGCAAATAGCCTGCGAGACCAAGGCTATACGTTTGACTTACCGGTATTTGTGGATTATGAATACACACCGCTTTTGACTAATATATCAAATAAGGCAGAGCGCACAAGGCTGTTAAAATATGAGATGGATTTGCTCGACCAAAACGGGTATTACCCGGGTATGTATATGAGCACCAGCTGGGCGCAAAACCATGTGGATGCGGCATCGTTGCAGGCACAAGGTTACGATTTGTGGATTGCAGACTACCGTGGTTACAACGGATGGGGCGATTCGGCTGCGCTGTGGCAATATACAAGTAGCGGGGCGGTAAGTGGTGTCAGTGGTAATGTGGACCTTAGTTATTTGTATAAAGATTATTCTACCTTGATTTTTGGTAGCGATAATACCGGTGGCGGCACAGTGGCTACATTGACAGTAAATAATAACGGTACAGTTGTAACGGATACAAGGTTAAATATCCTCGCTGCAATTGTGAATAATGAAGTAGGGGGTACTAACCTTACCGGGGTTGATGCAATAAAACTTTACCGCGCACAAGCAGTTGCGGCACACAGTTGGCTGCTTTATAGGTATGAAAATTATAATACGCTGCCAACGGTTGGGCTGAAGTATGACGGGAATTATGAAACAATAAAAAGCGCCATTGCAACGGTTGAAAGTTATGTCCTTACCTACAATGGTGCGGCGGCAAATACGGTTTATACTTCAACGGCCGCTGGCCACACAAATACGGCTGCTAATTACTGGGGCACAACGGTGCCATACCTAACGTCAGTAGAAAGCCCGGATGATTATGCAGGCGGTGCAAAATATCAACCGTATAAGCTTGACGTAAAAATAGCGAGTTTAAAAGAAGACCTTGTAAGCCTTGTAGGGGGGGATTATTCGGTATCTTACCCAGACCCTGCTACATGGATACAAATTACAAATAAAGATGTGTACGGGTATGTTACAGCGCTTACCGTGTGGGGCCGCTCTGTTAATATTTCTGATTTTATTGAAAAGGTATACGGCCCGGTTTCACCCAATTTCACGGTGAGTTATCAAGATGGGATATTTACATTTAAAGCATTTGGTAATGGACACTGTGTGGGCATGAGCCAGTATGGCGCCATGGGGCTAATAGCAAACAGTGGGTATACGTGGCAGCAAGTATTGAGCCATTACTTCCCCAGCACAATTTTAGGAGCAGTATAAATTTTTTAAAGCTCTCAGTTGGGGCATCCTAGCTGAGAGCTTTTTATATGGATAAAAAACATTGTAGGCTGAAATGGGTTGCCTGAAACCTTATTTTAGGGTATAGTAAAAGACGGTTATAATTTAAGGTCAATACGTAATCTAATGTAAAGAATTTAAGATACTGCTTTAATTTAATAGTTTTAGATTATAATTACAAAAAACAGATAGTAAAAAGATAATGTGAGGTTTCAAGATGAGCGATAATAAGTATGGTTCTTATTATAATGAGAAGTATTATTTAAGCGGTTGTGGTAAGGATTATAATGACCGAACCTATTGGGCTTCTGTGTTCCAAAAAGTGGCTCAAAATATAGTTGAACTTTATAGACCCGTTACATATTTAGATGTTGGGTGTGCATACGGTTATTTGGTAGAGGCTTTGCGCGATTTAGGTGTAGAGGCATACGGGGTAGATGTATCTAGTTATGCAATTAGTAAGGTTAGGGAGGATATTCGGCCCTACTGTTTTGTAGCAAATGTAGCGGAAGGTTTACCTGCTGAGTTACCTTCCCAGTTTGACTGTATTTCGGCGATAGAAGTGATAGAACACTTGTATGAAGAGGATGAAACTCCATTTCTTCAAGCTCTTTGCGGACATACACAACATGTCATTTTTTCATCAACCCCTGATGACTTTAATGAAAAATCACATTTCAACGTGCAACAGCAAGAGCATTGGGCAAAACGTTTTGCGCAGCAGGGTTTTTTAAGGGATTTTCAGGTTGATTTATCTTTCATTGCACCGCAGGCAGTGGCTTTTGTAAAAAGCAAAAAAGAAACGTTGCGCCTTATTGAAGAGTATGAACGGGCGGATCGTTTGCAAAAGCAAAAAAGTAAGGAAGTAATATCAGAAATTATAAATAATAAAGACGATTATATTGCTGGTTTAACTTCACAACAGCAGCAGGAAAAACGTGGCTGGGAAATTCGGATGGAACAGCAGAAGGAAACAACAAGAGAGATTCTTAGTAGCATGTATGAAAAAGTTAATGAAGAACAGCAGAAAGTATTCTTGGCAAAAAAGCAAGTGCATAATATTCAAAATGAAAATAACGATTTAGGTAATGCTTTATTGAATGCACGTAATCATGAACAGCAGTTGCAACAAACTCACGATCAAATAGTGAATTCGACTTTTTGGAAGCTCACATGGCCTGGGAGGGTTGCAGTAAGTAAGGCAAAAAAAGTTTTCCATAAATTACCATGCACGCCCAATATAGTGACAATACAATCCTCAGAAATAAAGAAGGAAATAACGCAACAAACAGTTCAGAAAGAACTAATTAAAGGTGTTTCTGTAGCAGAATACATATTGAAAGAGATACCTGAAATTCGGCCTATTGACATTATATTACAAGAGAAAAAAATTAAAAGACTCAATTTAGTAACGGACACTATTGTTTCTCACAGCTTATTGGGGGGTGTGGCAACTGCACTAATAGTCGCTACAAAATTTGCAAATCAGTACCATATTCCATTAAGGATCATTACCCGAGTAGATTCTATTGAGCCACAAAATTATAGAAATATTTTACAATTAAATGGTATTCCTTTACCGCAGGAAATAGAGTTTTATGGTGGGTATGAGCAGTGCTATTATGGACAAGAGGCTATAGAAAAGGAAAAAAATGGGATTGACACTGTACTGAGACGTCTGCCGATTAGTGAAGAAGACGTGTTTTTTGCAACTAGTTGGTGGAGTGCTGAGGCAATAAAAAACACAACGATTCGGAAAGATTTTTACTATATTATTCAGGAAATTGAAACGTTTTTCTATCCACACGGGTATAGATATTTGAAGTGCAAACAGATTATGCAAGATCCTAATATTCACTTTATTGTAAACAGTTCTTTTTTGTGGAATTATTTTCAAAAAGAAGAAAAAAACATTGTGAAAAACGGGACATACTTTGAGCCAGCTTTCAGTGAACAACTATATAAAAAGCCAGCATTTATAACAAAACAAAAATATAGGTTATTCTTTTATGCGCGCCCCAACAATCCACGCAATTTGTTTGAATTTGGGATTGAGGTACTTGATGCCGCAATTAGAAAGGGTATATTAGACACATCTTGTTGGGAGGTTTGTTTTGCGGGTCAAGATTTCCCGGATTTAGTTTTTTGTGATGATACTCGCCCAATTCATGTCGAGCAAATGGATTGGAAAGAATATAGTAACTTTGTTGGAAGTGTAGACCTTGCTGTTTCATTGATGTATACACCACATCCAAGCTACCCCCCTTACGATGTAGCTGTTAGTGGTGGAGTAGTGCTGACAAATCGATATGCAAACAAAACACAGTTTAAAGCGTGTGCAAATATCTTAATGGCGGATTTGGAAATAAATTCATTTTTAGTAGAACTGGAGACTGCATTGAAATTAGCACAAAATTTGGAACAAAGAGAAAAAAATTATGTAGAAATGTCTATCCCGCGCAGTTGGGATGAGACGCTTCGACAAACCATGGAAAAAATGGGGGAATGGTTATGATCTTTTTACCCGATCCACCTGTTTATGAAAAAGAACCGTGGAATATTTCTTTTCATGATAGAATGTTACAGATGAGACGAGCAATTAATGAAGGTAAAAAAATATCAATAATGCTTTATCATGAGGCTGATACTTCTACATTTCGCTACCGTTGTTATAATATAATGCAGGCCACATTGACGAGTAGCAGATGGTTTGCAACTTATGTTTTTAAAAGTGAAATGAATCAAATTAGTCAGTTATTAGAAGAAATTTCTTTACTTATTTTAGTGCGCTCCCAGTGGAGTTTAGATATAGAACTACTTGTAAAACGCGCAAAGCAGAAAGGGATTCCAGTTTTGTTTGATGTGGATGATAAAGTTTTTGATACTTCAAGCATTAAACTTTTGAGTAATAGCATTGCGGTCAGCTTAAATCAGGAAGATTTACTTAATTACTGGTTTTCATATATTGGGCGTATCCAAGAGGCTGCAGCATTAGCTGACGGGTTTATTACTACAAATGATTATTTGGGAAGAGAGTTAAATAATAAATATAATAAAGACTATTGTGTGATTGTAAACTCTCTCAACCAAGAACAACTTCAAGTTTCAAAAATAATGCGTGACCAAAAAGAATATGGAGAAGGAAATAAGTTTACAATTGGGTATTTTAGTGGCACGCCATCACATCGTAACGATTTTAAAGAATGCTGGCCAGAAATTTTGCATCTTCTAGAGTTTTATGCAGATATAGAACTGGTTATTGTTGGATTTTTAGAATCAGTCCCAGAGGGGGATTTGCTTTTTCGGCAAGGAAGAATAAGACTATTTCCGCTTGTTGATTTTTTGGCATTGCAACGTCTTATTGCTCAAGTAGATGTAAATATTGTACCGTTATTAGACAATGATTTTACTAATTGCAAATCAGAGTTAAAATATTTTGAAGCTGCTGCTGTAAATACGATTACAGCGGCTAGCCCAACTTATACATATCGTCACGCTATTAAAAATGGCGAAAATGGATTTTTATGCCGCCCCGGTCAATGGTATGAGACGTTGGAAAATATTTATTTAAAAAAAGTAGACAAAGTGAAAATTTGCAAGGCGGCACTTGATCACACATTGCAAAACTATTCAGGACACATGGTTTTGAAGCAAGTAGAAAACGCATATGATTTTTTTCAGAACAAAAGTTGATTGTGTGCGCAGTTAAAGTGGAAAAGTGGGAATGCCAATGATACAAAGAGCTATTTTGTGGTTAAAAAACAATAGAAAAACATTAATTGTGCTAGGTCTAACGACCTTGTTTTTTTGCGTTTCTATTTGGTTCCTCTATGAAAAATATTATAATACTACTTCCTCACTTATATATATGAAAAACACGGAAGCCTCTGCAATCACAGAACTCCTTGAAGAAGGAGACTCTATAGAGCAGCCTTTTCAATTTTCAGGTTCGGTAACGGGACTTGTTTTTCGAATGGGAACATATGGAACAACAGTAAATGGTATTTTACGTGTTTCGGTTTATTCTGGAGACGAAGAACTTTGTGCCACAGAAAAAAATCTATCGGAAATATCGGATGGGCAGGATTTTACGGTAGAGTTTAAAAATTCAATTCCGCTAAAAGATGGGGGAGAATATACTTTTCGTTGTCAAATTGAGGATTTGGCAGACGATGCAAAACTTGTGTTTTTTGGATCAGAAGCAGAGGATATGAATTGTACATTCTTACAGAATGATTTAAACACAAACCTGATACTCACTTTTGGAGTTTTGGGCATAGCAGGCACAATAGGGGAAATCCAAACATTGTTTGTAATATTTATGGTGTTATTTTGGGTTGTTATGATGGGTTTGGAACTGATAGTAATGGCTACAAAATTACCAATCCACAAGCTTTTTTTAATTTTTGCTGTTACGCTTGGCCTGTTTTACCAGTTCGTACTTCCTCCAATTTCTGCACCGGATGAAGATGCGCATGCTACAATGTCTTTTTATTACAGTGATTATTTGTGGGGTAAAACAGAAGCCGAGCCTATTACAGTAAATAAAAAAGCAAATAAAAAATTTAGTACAATTGCAGCCCGACAAGTAGAAAAAGACTTTTTAGTAAGATATCATATGAGGCCTAGCGGGGAAGATTATTTGAATTCATTGAAAGGAATTGGAGAAAAATCAGGTTCTGATAATACCTTAAATAGTAAAATGAAAGCTAGGATTATAAAAGCTTCGCCAATCGCATACTTACCACAGATTGCAGGAATTACCATCGCGAGAGTATTGGAGCTTAATAGCGTTGCAACCGTATACTCCGGAAGGCTCTTTTCTATGTTAGCATATATCACTTTAGCATACTGGGGCATTAAAAAAATGCCATTCAAAAAAATGATGCTCGCAATCGTTGCCCTTTTACCGATGACAATCCATTTGGCGGCCTCCTATTCTTATGATTCCATTTTGCTTGGTGCTGCATTTTTTTATACAGGAGAACTTTTCCAATTGGCATATACAAAAGAGAAAATCGGCTGGCGAGACTGGGCTTGCCTTGCGGTCTCGGTAGTATTACTTTCTTCCGGCAAAGGGATTTATATTTTAATGATGGGGCTTTGTATTATTATTCCATGGCAAGTTTATGGCGGAAAGTTAAAAAAAATAATAGGATTGGTTACGCTAGGCTTGGCAAGCGTAGTGGCTTCTCTAGTTAGCATGATGGGGCGTATAACATATTATGCAGACGCATTGCAGAAAACAAAAAATTATAATATTGAAATGTTGTGGCAAAGCCCTCTAGAATCATTATGGTTATTCTTTAATACAATGGTGAACAATTTAGGTTGGTATATTGGTTCTATGGTGGGTCAATATTTAGGATGGTTTGAAATTGTTGTGCCGCTGCCAGTTGTGTTAGTATCAATTTTCATTTTGATTTTTAGTGCGATTCCATGTTGTAAAGAAGAAATTAAGATAAAAGTGTGGGATCGTTTTTGGACCGTTGCAGTTTTTGGTGCAATTGTTGTAGTGTGTTTTGCAGTAGCCTTAAGCTGGAATGAGACTTCTGCTTTGGTAATTGATGGGATACAGGGACGTTACTTTTTACCGGCACTCCCATTGCTGCTTTTGGGCGTTTCCGGATGGAATAGATTGAGGATAGAACATAGTATAGATCGCTATTTGTGGTTTGGGGTAATAGGAGTCAATATGTTTTCTCTTATTAGTGCATTCAATAGGATTGCTACTCGATAAATAAAGAACTATAGAGATAAAGCAATATTTTATGATGGAATTAAGAACTCTTTTTGAAAAACTGCCTAATGAATTCATCCTTTATTTCATGGGGTGCACTGTTTTTAATCTGATATAGCATTTTATATATCTTCCAAGAAACAATGAGTAATAAGGCGATTTTATAATTAGGTTGGGAGAAAAAATGAGACAGACAATCGATCAAGTGTATGACAAAGCGACATTGCGTAGATTGCAACTTGTGGAATTAGATATTTTAAAGAAATTTGATATAATGTGTGCAAAGCACGATCTTCAATACTTTGCACTCTATGGCACTGTCTTAGGCCAGGTGCGGCACGGCGGTATTATACCATGGGATGACGATATTGATGTCGGTATGATGCGTGAGGACTACGAAAAGCTGAAAGAGCTTGTACCCAAAGAATTGGGGGAAGAATACAGTTTGCTAAATGGGGAAATCGACCCGCGGTATCCCTTTACGACTAGCCGTATCATGAAAAAAGGAACAGAGTTTCGCATGCTTGCAATGAAGAACGCGCCTTACAAGACAGGAATTTTTCTTGATATATTTTGTTTCGACCGAATGCCGGATAGCGACACAGAGTTAGCAAAGATGAAGAGAAAATGCTGGATATTGGAGAAGATGTGTATTTTGCGTAGCATGCCTTTCCCGAATTTACCATATCGTGGGATAAAGAGATATGTCGTGCGCAGTGCTTGTGTGGCAGGCTTTTTTGCAATGAAAATGTTTCCTCGTGTGAAGTTGCATCGTTGGATGCAGAATGCAGCGCAAACATCAAATAGCCATGAGACAAGGCGGATTGGTTGCCCGTTTGGGTTGACACCCGAGAAAAGAATATATCTGAAAGAGATGATTTTTCCTTTACAGAGACTCCCGTTTGAGGATATGGTTATTAATATGCCTAATGACCCAGAGAAGGTGCTTCGTCAGGTATTTGGAGATGATTATATGACTCCCCCGCCAGAGGGGCAGCGTTCGTTTATTGTACCTTATAAATTAAGCTTTGAGGATGAATCGAATGGCTGAACGGGCAGGAAAAAGGTCAAGAAAGAAAGCTTTTATCTGGAATATTATTGGAAGCGTAGTGAACGCAGGTGCGACAATGGTGCTTACTATTGTCGTTACGCGACTTGCGGGCGTGGAAGAGGGCGGTATTCTGGGTTTAGCCTTTGGTTTGTGTCAGGTGTTTGCAACAATTGCAAATTATGAAGTGCGACCGTTTCAGTCGACGGACTTGGAGGAGCAATTTCAGTTTTCTGAATACTATGGATTGCGTATTGTAACATGTACTTGTATGATAATATTATGCGCCGGATATATATTTGGCCTGAAATATACGGGAAATAAGGCGTCGGTAATTTTTGCGATTTGCATGTTTAAGATGCTGGACGCTTTTTCAGATGTATTTCAGGGCATGTTCCAGCAAAAAGACCATTTGGAATATGCAGGGCAAGCGTTGGCGTTGCGTGTTTTTTTGTCGAGTGTTTCATATGCGGTCGTTTTGAAAATCACAGACAACAGTGTCTGGGCCGCGTGGATTATGCCGGTTGTTTCGGCTCTTTGCATCGTGATGTTTGATATGCGTATTGCCAGACATTTTGTACTGCACATGGTTCCTAAGTTTAATGTGATAGCAAGCAAAAAAATAATGATAGCATGTTTACCTTTTTTTGCTAGCGCTTTTATGAATATGTTTATCTTGAATGCAACAAAGATACAGGTGGATGAGATAGTCCCTTCTCTGCAGGGATATTGGACTCCAATTTATATGCCGGCAGCGATTATCAATCTATTTAGTATTTTTGCGTTTCGCCCGATGCTCACTACATTGAGAGCCCAATGGAATGAGAAAAAAAAGCGCCCTTTTCTAAATATTATCAAAGCCCTGCTTGGTTGGGTGGCAATCGTTACCATTGGAGCGTTGATTGGAGCTTATTGGATTGGAATCCCTGTGTTAGAATTGCTGTATGGCTTGACATTAGAAAGCCACAAAAAAGCTCTGCTGATTGTTTTACTCGGCGGAGGGTTTAACGCTTTGGCAACGGTATTATATTACGTAATTACGGTAATGCGACGTCAATATTTTTTACTGCTTGGGGATGGCATAACGTTTGTTGCAACCTTGGTGATCACTCCTTTCATGGTTTGCCACGCTGCTCTTGTGGGGGCAGCTCTAGCTTATCTTTGCAGTATGTTGATCAGGTTTTTTGGTTTTACGATTATCACCGTGTATGGGTACAAAAAACGCATGAAAATGTAGAATTTGAGAGGTGATACAAATGAAAATTATTACTGGCCAAGATGTTTTGAATTTAAAGATTTCGCCTTTGGATGCCTTTGAGTGGGTGCGGGAAGTGTTTTGCAGAAAACGGTTATCTAATCTTCCCCCAAAAATCAGTATGAAAAGTGATGATCATCGATTCTATAATACGATGCCCTGTGAACTACCTTATATGAATGTGTTTGGAGTGAAAGAGGTTAACCGATATCCAGGAAGAAAACCATCCTTGGACAGTAAAATGTTATTGTATGATTTGAAGACGGGAAAATGTAAAGCACTTTTAGATGCCAATGAGATAACTGCTATGCGTACGGGAGCGGTTGCCGCATTGGCGGTGGAAATATTTGCTGTTTCTGGCTATGAAACATTGGGAGTTGTTGGATTAGGAGAGATGGCGCATTCTACCATGCGCGTCCTTTTAGCGCGTCGTCGATTGAATCATTTAGGAAAGCTAATTGTGAATTTATACCGATATAAAGATCAAGCGGAAAAGTTTGCGGAAGAGTTCACTGGCGATGACTTGGAATATCGTTTGTTTGATTCAATGGAAGAACTTATTCGAAATAGTCAAGTAGTTCTTTCGTGCGTTACATATGTGGATGGGACTTTTGCACCAGATAGTGCATTTCAACATGGGTGTACAATAATCCCTGTTCATACGAGGGGATTTCAAAACTGCGATTTGTTCTTTGACAAAATTTATGCCGATGATGAGGGACATGTTAGTGGGTTTCAATATTTTAAACAATTTCGTTATTTTGCAGAATTGGGAGATGTAATCAATCGAACCGCCGAAGGAAGGAAAAATGATCTTGAGCGCATTTTATCCTATAATATAGGCATTGCAGCGCACGATGTATATTTTGCACAGAAAATTTTTGAGAGATGCGATGGTGCATTGGAAATTGAAATGACGTAGCGGAAGTTTTAGGGAAAGTGGACAGGTTTGAATTAATCTATAGAAGGAGGTCGCTATAATGCAAGCAATAATATTGGCCGCAGGTATGGGCCGCCGCTTAAAAGAGTTGACCGCAGATAATACGAAGTGTATGGTACAGGTGAATGGAGTAACATTAATTGAACGTATGCTACGACAGCTTGATGCGGTGGGATTAACGCGCATTGTAATTGTTGTGGGTTACGAGGGTGCAAAATTAATTAATTACATTGGGACGCTTTCAGTGCAAACGCCTATATTTTATGTAGAGAATCCAATCTATGATAAAACCAATAATATATACTCATTGTCTCTGGCAAAACAATATTTACTGGAGCAAGATACAATTCTCTTGGAGTCGGACTTAATCTTTGAAGATAATGTGTTGGACGCACTTGTGGATGATCCCCGCAATACACTGGCATTGGTGGATAAGTATGAAAGTTGGATGGATGGTACGGTAGTTAAGTTAGGTGATGGTGATACGATTGAGGCATTTGTGCCTGGCAAAAAATTTGTATTTGAAGAAATTCCGAGTTACTATAAAACTGTAAATCTTTATAAATTTAGCCGCGATTTTTCTCAAAGCCATTATGTCCCATTTCTTGAGGCATATGAAAAGGCACTGGGGGACAATGAGTATTATGAGCAGGTTCTTCGGGTTATCACTTTACTGGATGAGCCAGCTATATGGGCAAAGCGGTTGAATGGTGAACGCTGGTATGAAATTGATGACATTCAAGACTTAGATATCGCAGAGACTCTTTTCCACCCCGACGATGCGTGTAAAGTGGCGCTGATGCAGCAAAGGTATGGTGGTTATTGGCGGTATCCCAAACTTTTAGATTTCTGCTATTTGGTGAATCCATATTATCCGCCGCAACATCTAATGGACGAAATTAAAGCAAATTTTGAAACTTTGTTGACGCAGTATCCGTCGGGGATGAGAGTCAATTCGCTGTTAGCTTCAAAAAATTTTGGTGTATCTCAGTCACACATTGTTGTGGGCAATGGCGCCGCAGAACTAATTAAAGCGTTAATGGAAAAAGTGGATGGCAAAGTGGGAATCGTGCGTCCGACATTTGAAGAATATCCTAACCGCTGCAAGCCGGAACAGAGCATTGTGTTTTATACGCACGCAGAAGAGAATTTTCGTTATACTGCAAAGGACTTAATAAATTTTTATGATGTACATCATGTGGATTTCTTGACATTGATCAACCCGGATAATCCTAGCGGGAATTTTATTAGAAAAGCGGATTTGATTCAATTGATTGATTGGGCAAAACAAAAAGATGTACAATTGCTTATTGATGAATCTTTTGTTGATTTTACAGGGGTGGAAAACCAGTCGCTTTTGGATGATGATATATTATCCAGATACGAAGGGTTAATTGTCGTAAAAAGTATTTCTAAATCCTATGGTGTGCCGGGGTTGCGCCTTGGAATTATGGCCAGCACAAATGAAGACTTGATTGTAATGATTAAAAAAGATGTTTCTATTTGGAATATAAACGCTTTTGCAGAATATTACATGCAGATTGCAAGTAAATACGAGAAAGATTATACTTTGGCTTTAAAAAAATTTGTGGATACGCGCGATGCCTTTGCTAAAGTGCTTTCAGCAATACCAGGATTACGTGTGTTACCTAGTGCGGCAAATTATTTTACCTGCGAATTAACGTGCAAAATTTCTTCGGCAAGATTAACAAAAGAATTACTTTTACAAAATCAAATTCTTTTGAAAGATTTAACAGAAAAAATGCAAGGCAAGGGACAATACATTCGAATTGCGGTACGGGATGAGAAAGATAATATGCGTTTGGCGTATTGTATTAAAAAAATTCTCGCGGGAGAAGTAGAATAAGGCTTTAGGGGTGTTTGGCTTGAAAATTTTGATCATCGTTCCGGCCTATAACGAGGAAGACAATGTTGTAAGGGTAGTAGATGATATAATTCAAAACTACTCGCAATATGATTATGTTGTGGTTAATGATGGTAGCCGAGATAATACTGCAAAGCTTTGCAAAGAGCGTGGGTTTTGCCTGATAGATTTGCCCGTGAATCTAGGCCTTGCAGGTGCGGTGCAAGCCGGCATGAAATATGCGCTAAAGTATGGTTATGATGCAGCCGTGCAATTTGATGCAGACGGTCAACATCGGCCTGAGTATATAGTAAGATTGAAACAGAAATTGCTTGAAGGATATGACATTGTTATAGGGAGCCGTTTTGCAGAAAAGAAAAAGCCTTTGTCTTTGCGTATGATGGGAAGTGTGCTGATTGGGGTAGCAATAAAGCTAACCACTGGTAAAGGGCTGCGAGATACTACTAGTGGGATGCGTATGTATAACAAACGTATGATACATGAATTTGCGGTTCAAATTAACCACGCACCAGAACCTGACACGATTGGTTATTTAATGAAGCGTGGTGCCCGTGTTGCTGAAGTTCAGATTGAAATGAGAGAGAGACTGGCGGGAGAAAGTTATTTGAATTTGACACGTAGTATCGGGTACATGCTACGTATGGGCGTTTCTATTTTGGCGATGCAGTGGTTTAGAGGCGGAAAGCGCTTTGACGAGGGAGGGCCTGAAAATGTCGGTTGAAATAAGAATCACTTTACTGGTAGGGGCCCTTTTCACAATGTTGTATTTTATTCGGCATATCCGCAAAAATCAAATGCAGATTGATTATGCAATTTATTGGGCACTTTTCAGTGGCGCACTTGTATTCTTTAGCTTTTTCCCAGGAACTATTGAATGGGTTGCTGCTGTATTACATGTCAAATCTCCAGTTAATCTTGTTTATTTAATTATTATTTTTTTATTGATTATCAAGCTGTTTACTACGACATTGAAGCTTTCAAAATTAAACCAACAGGTAACTGAATTGGTCCAGTACATTGCGCTTAAAGAGCAAGAAAATGGCCAAACTGATGAAAAATAAATATAGTTGAAAGACAAAGGGAGAATCAATTGCTTCTCCCTTTGTTTTTATTTCCCACACAGCGCCCCCAACAGCAAATCAAGCTCTTGCGCGGTGCGGGCGGTGACATCGTAACTGCAGTTGTGCAGGCACCAGTCGAACAGGCTGCCGCGCACAAACTTGATCAGCAGCTCGGCTGCCTGCT
>Ga0183096_1002267_pt1 | contig 13578 bp, 13 predicted proteins | sample Biomet5_FD_127791 | JGI IMG/M metagenome (GOLD analysis project Ga0183096, IMG submission 127791) | Microbial communities from bioreactor (seeded with sewage sludge) at LBNL, California, USA - Biofuel metagenome 5 (version 2) (version 3) | ecosystem: Engineered > Bioreactor > Anaerobic >... | reverse complement strand
GGGTGTCTCTGGACAATTATCCCGCTCTCAACAAGATCGTACTAAAAGGAAGATCTACTTCTCAAGATAAATAAGGAGGACGAATTTAATGAAAAGTTCATCTCAGGTTACCGGCTTGCCTCTTATGGGCGTAAAAGAAGGCCTTGAATACGGTACCGTTCAGGATATCGTAATCGATCCGCAGACAAAAAAGGTTAAATCATTAATCCTGCGCGGGTCAAAAAACGAATACGATTTTTGCGAACTGAAGATCTCGGACATTATCGGTATCGGCAAAGACTATGTCATTACCCAAAGCATTGAAAATGCCACGGCTGTTGGCCTCGCCAATAATGGTATGACGCTTCTGAAAATCAGATGCATTACATCATCCGGTGATATCCTCGGTAATATCAAAGATTTTATTTTTGACGAGAAAACCGGCGAGATTAAATCTGTTCAGATCGATGCCGATTTAGATATCCCCGGCGACAGTATTCTTGCCCTTTCCAACAATCTTCTTTTCGTCAATGCCACCCCCGACCAGGCAGACGCCTCGGCTTCCACCCTGGAAAAGGAGCAGCAGGACTATATGTTAGGGCGTGTTGTCAAAAGCGATATTCGCGACCAGAGCGGGCAGGTTATTATCGAAAAGGGTACAGCTGTCACTTCCGATGTGATCCGCATCGCGGAGGATGCCGGCGTCATCATTGATCTGACGTTGGAATTGTAATCAATAGCTTTAGCTGTTACAACTCCGGTATATCTGATGTGTATATTAGTGTCGTCTTTTTGCTTATAAAAATTACGATTCATATAGAAAGCACTGAATGACTTCAGGGCTTTTTCTTTTTCTACGATATTTATCATTTGATTAGCCTTACGCCTTCTGTAGCGACGGTTTTTTCTTTCACGCTAATCACCGCATCACAGCGGATGTATTCCCTATATCATTTACCAATAGCCTCATCATACGGGCTGCCTGCTTCACCACATAATCCTTAAATGGTTGTTCCTCGCGAATGAGGCCACGGCCCGCAAGATAGATTGACAATTCACCGTGGACATATGCATTCACATTGTGAAGGTTCATCCTCATGGCATTAAGCTCAACATGGCTTCCCGTATCGGCAAATATCGCGGTCAAAGCTTCTACCATCATGTCAACCGTGCTAACTGTCAAGTCATAATGCGACTGAAGACGCGGCGAATCCTGCTGCTCAAACCACGTCAGATAAAACCAGCCGGTATGCGACAGATATGTATCCAATATAGCGCTGAAAAACGTCTCCAACGCTTCATTTGACCCCTTCGAGTGAATCAGCCGCTCTTTAACTTCTCCATACAGCCGCCGCACAATCTCTTCCTTTGCCCCCCAAAGAAGCGAATCATACGAGTCAAAATAATTATAGAGATTGGTGTGAGCACACCCCAGCCGACGCGCAATATCGCGAAACCCCGCCGATCGCATATTCTGACGCTTGTCCGCCAGTTCCAGCACCGCTTCCACAATCTGTCCCTTGCTAATCCCTTTTTTCATGCCGTATACCTATAAACTTCTGCATATAGACCACATCGAATGTCGTACCGTTTTTACATCCAATGCCCTTAAAAAGACCGCAACGTTCAAAACCATGATTCAACATTCAAGCAATAAAAAAAGTGAATACTACAATTTATATTGATTTTGGTTGATATTCTCATATTTTTTTCAATATTTATCATGATCTTTACATTGTATTGATGTTATAATAATAAAAATATGTCTATCCATCTTTTAGGAAATCAATTGAATGGTTTATTTTTTGACTTTACTCAACAATTTTAAAAACAATAATGTTTCGGTTCATACCAAGAGTGCATCCGACCCCCAAACAGAGTTTCAAGACTTTTGCTTTTTGAATGAAAAAAATATCTCATCCCGCCAGCGCCGAAAAAGATTTCTAATCGGCACAGCTGTTTTAACCGCTTTGCTGACCGTTGTCGGCTGTTTGGTTATCAACCGGGCTCAGGGTGCTTCAACCACAGGATATCTTGCTATTTCAGAAGTCGTATCCAGCAACAGAACTTCTCTCAGTGATAAAAGTTATGGTTCGCCCGACTGGATCGAGCTTCATAATAGCTCGGATAGCGATATCAACCTCAGCGGATATAGGATTACGAATAATCCGGCTGATACCGATGCCAGTTCATTTGGCGATATCACCATTTCCGCCAAAGGATATCTTATCGTATATGCTGCTGAGTTAGTTTCCGGCAGTGATATTCCCTGCACTGATTTTCCTCTCTCACGCGACGGCGAATCTCTTTACCTTATCGATCCTTACGACACCGTTGTCCAGCATATATCTATCCCCAGACTCGGCCCTGACATTTCCTATGCTTTGTCATCCAAAAGCGATATTTATGGGTATTGTTTGACACCTACGCCGGGTACCGAAAATGATACAGCAATCGAAGCAATGGAATACTATGAAGGCCTTGCGGAATCAGCCAACCTCGAAATCACCGAGGCTTTGCCCGAGTCTTCCAGCGGCGCTGCCTGGGTTGAGCTGTTTAACGCGGGTAGCACCAATATCAACCTGAATCTGTTTTATCTCAGCGATAACAAAAAAGACTCCAGCCCTTGTCATCTCCCCGATACTCAGTTGGCCGCCGGCGAATATGCACTGATTCATACATCCGGAACCGGCAGCGGCCTTGTCGTACCGTTCACTTTCGGCTCAAGCGACCATGGCGTTTATCTGACGGACATCTCCGGTATGCTGCGCAGTTCTTTGACGTGGTCAACGTATCCCGGCGCAGACGTATCTGTGGTCGGGGCGGATACATGTACATGGACGCCGACACCCGGCGCAGCCAACAGCGCGGAAGTATTTCATCTTGATAAGCTGTCGGCAATGGATAAAACTGACGCGGTTCATATCAGCGAAGTTCTGACCAGCAATAAATACAGTCTGGCCGATTCAGACGGCGATCATTGCCCATGGGCGGAGGTCTGCAACACGTCAAACGCTCCCGTATCGCTGGCCGGATATTATCTGTCTGATGATATGAACGATCCGCTTAAGTGGGCGTTCCCCAATACAACGCTGGAATCGGGCGGCTATATTGCCGTGTTGCTTTCCGGAAAAACAAGCCGGTCCTCTGAGTTAAACGCCTCCTTCACTTTGAGCGCAGACGAGAGCACGCTCTACCTCACAAACATCTCCACGATGCGCACCGATACATTCACGCTGCCCGTCACCTGCGACAGCGATATTTCAGTGGGGCGCACGGAGACCGCAGACTTGGTGTATTATTCCTATCCCACACCAGGAGCGCCCAATTCCAACGGCTTCACATCATCCTCCGCCGCGCTGCAAAGCCGGGCGGATGGCGTCTTCATCAGTGAGGTTTGCGCGGTCGGCAGCGACGGCGACTGGATTGAACTTTATAACGGCGCTGATAAAGCTGTGGACCTTACCGGCTGGTATCTTTCTGACGATCCGGATGATCCCATGCAATGGCAAATTCCCGCTATGCAGATTGAAGCCGGCGGTTATACGGTGATCCAGGCCGGCGGCGTTACAAAAACTGCGGCTCCCTTTAGCATAGCAACCTCGGGCGAGGCTATCACTCTGACTCGCTCGGATGGCGCGCTCATTGACGCGATGGAAACCGGTACGCTGCGTACCGGTGTAACCAGCGGTCGCATTGCGGGCGATACATCGATGGATCGGGTATTCTTTTCAGAGCCAACCCCCGGCGATACAAATCCATCCAAAACGTGCACTGGTTACGCGGATGTACCCGTGTTTTCACAGAGCAGCCTCTATTGCACCAATCCGTTTTCGCTGACCATCACCGCGTCCGACAAGGATGCCGCCATTTACTATACGCTTGACGGCTCAGCGCCCGATGATAAAGCCGCGCTGTACACCGAACCGATATCCATTGATGGCAGCTCGGTGGTCCGCGCCGTGGCCTATGCGCCCGGTCTTGCAGCCTCAGAGGTTGCAACAGAGACCTATTTGTTTGAGACCCCTCATACGGCCCCCGTCGTCTGTCTGGCTGGCGATCCCGCACAGATGAATACTGTTTTACGTAAATCCACCCGTAATTATAAGCCTGAGTATGCCGCTAACGTTGAATATTATGAGACAGACGGCACCCTCGGCATAAATTTTCCCGCAGGCCTGAAAGCCAAGGGCCGAGGTTCTCTTCAGTACGCTCAGAAATCCATGACCATCCGGCTTCGCGGAAAGTATGGCCGAAGTAATATCACTTATCCGTTCTTCGATTCCGGAACAGTCACCACCTTCTCAGAGATCACGCTGCGCAGCGGCAGCCAGGACATCTTTGGGGCCAACATCAGGGACACGTTCTTTCAGACGCTGGCGCAGGGAATGAACGTCGATTCAATGCGGACGAAGTTTGTCGCCGTATATATTAACGGGGCGTACTGGGGACTTTACAGTCTGGATGAAGAACAGGCGAAAGGCTATTTTGGAGCCTATTACGGAGTCGACAACAGCGACATCGATCTGGTCGACCGAAATGAGACGACCGTAGAGGGAAGCAACGATGACTTTCTCCAGATACGACGGGATGCCCGTGCCTGGAACCTCTCTGATGATGAAAAGTTCGCCGAGTTTTCAAAGCTTGTTGATGTGGACGCCTGTATGGATTACCTCATCCTCAACACCTATTTCGCCAACGGCGACGTGATCAATCAACGTTTCTGGCATACAAAGGACGGTTCTGTACGCTGGCGTCCACTGCTGTTCGACCTTGACTGGTGCCTTCGTACCTATACTGCCGACCGGAATTCGTTCGGCCGCTATTTCACTCACAGCGCGCTGGCTGGCAATGGTTCAGTCACCTATATGGATATATTCTATGGTCTGAAAAAGAATAAGGCGTGGTGCAATGCATTTATCGACCGATTCATCGAAATGGCCTATACGAATTTTGATACAGACAGGATCCTCAAGCTTTATGACAAGATGGTTTCACAGATGGAGCCTGAAATGGAGCGGCAAATCGAACGATGGCATACGCACCGCAGCGTCGCCTCTTGGCGCGCGAAAACCGACCTGCTGCGACGTGCGTTGGAAAAACGCCGCGACATTGTTCTCAAACAAATGGCGCGGACCTTTGGTCTCTCGAACAACGAGCTTGAAGCACGCATTGAAGCCTATACCTCAACGCACTGATGTGTTTACAATATAAAGGCGGCCGCACTGTATAAGCTGCAGCCGCTTAATAAAGCTTTCTCTCAATCAATCGCCGGTATGGTTGAAAGACCCTGTTCCAGCATTTCATCGGTATACTCAAAATCCTGCAGCTTTCCGGAGAGATATTCATCATAGGCTGCCAAATCGAAATCGCCGTGGCCGGAGAGATTGAAGAATATCGTCTTGGCTTCACCCGTCTCCTTGCATTCCAGCGCTCTTTGAATCACATACGCGATAGCGTGGGAAGATTCCGGCGCAGGCAGTATGATTTCATTCTTGGCAAACATCACCGCCGCTTTAAACACATCCGTCTGCTTCACCGCCGCCGCGCCCACATAACCGTCGTGATACAGCTGTGAAAGCAATGCCGAGTCGCCATGATAACGCAGGCCACCCGCGTGGATGCCCGCCGGGATAAAGTCATGCCCCAGCGTATACATCATCGTGATCGGCGCCATTTTGGCCGTATCGCCATAATCATACGCGAATTTGCCCTTGGTCAGCTTGGGACAGGCCGCCGGCTCTACCGCAACGAATTCCGTCTTTGTACCATTCTTGATCTTATCATGCAGAAACGGAAACGCGCATCCGGAGAAATTGGAGCCGCCGCCGTTGCAGCCGATTACGATATCCGGATATTCGTCGATCTTTTCAAACTGTTTTTTAGCCTCCTGCCCGATAATTGTCTGGTGCAAAATCACATGATTCAGAACGCTGCCCAGCGCATAGTGCGTATCGTCGCGCATCACCGCATCTTCCACCGCTTCCGAAATCGCGATCCCTAAACTTCCCAGCGAATCCGGATCCTTAGCAAGTATCGCGCGCCCTGCGTTGGTCATGGGTGATGGGCTGGCGAGTACATTTGCTCCGTAGGTCTGCATCAGCGTTTTGCGATACGGCTTCTGATCGTAGGAAACGCGCACCATGTAAACAGTGCACTCAAGGCCAAATGTCGCGCACGCAATAGACAATGCGCTGCCCCATTGGCCGGCTCCCGTTTCGGTTGACAAACGCTTGATGCCCTCTATCTTGTTGTAATATGCTTGGGGGATTGCGCTGTTCAGTTTATGACTTCCCGAAGGATTATTTCCTTCATATTTATAATAGATCTTCGCCGGTGTACCCAGCGCCTTCTCAAGCCGATAAGCACGAATCAACGGCGACGGACGGAACGTGGCATAGATATCACGCACTTCCTTGGGAATGTCGATATACCGCTCGGTGGACATCTCCTGTTCGATCAGCGCTTTGGCAAAAAGCGGCTCCAGATCGCCCGGTTGTGCAGGCTGCTGTGTCATTGGGTTCAGGTAAGGCATCGGACGGTTTGGCATATCCGCGGCAATATTATAATACTGCTTCGGTAATTCGTCCTCAGTTAAATAGACTCTGTTGGGAATCGTCTTCATGGTTCTCGTCTCCTCTATTCTCGTTATTATTTGTTCATCAAAGAATAACATCTCGTCTCTTCTCGTCTCATCTCGCGGGCCTGCGCCTCTAAAAAAGAAATGCTTTCCTGATTGAACTTGTAGTTTAGTATACGTTATGGACAATCTTCATGTCAATAATATTGTTGTCATCTTTCTGATCTTTTTGCATATTGAAGACACTTGTCGTAAACGATAGGGTCAGGAGGTAATAAACATGATCAGTTTAAATCAGAAGGAAACATCTTTATTGCAGGATCAAAAAAAGCATGAGGAGCTTTGCATCAAAAAATACGGAAGCTATGCCAATCAGGCGTCGGACCCCCAGCTTAAGCAGCTGCTCAACACGCAAGGGCAGCAGGAGCAACAGCATCTGAATTCCATCAACCAGTTGCTGGCCGGTCAATTGCCTGCCACGGGCGGCCAGCAGAGCGGTATGCAGAACCAGCAAAGCCAACAGACCTTTCCGCCCATTCAGCCCGGCAATACGTCGGCCCAAGCCGATGCGGTCATGTGTGAGGATCTTCTCTCCACTGAAAAATATGTGTCGGCCACCTACAACACAGCAATATTTGAGTTCAGGGATCCCGGCGTCCGGCAGGTGCTGAATCATATTCAGAAGGAAGAGCAGGAGCATGGCCTCGGTTTATATTCCTATATGGCCAGTCATGGTATGTATCAGGCTTAAACTCACAATTTATAAAAGCGCGTCTTATCAGATGCGCTTTTATTATTTACTATAGAGAATCAGTCAGCCATTGACGCTGCGCCTGCCGCCAGCGTTTGTATAGCAGCCGTGCGACCATCGCAGGAGGTGCAAACACGCCCAATATGCTCAAAGTCCGGTTAACCACGCCGGGAATATACACCCGTCGGCCTGCCATCACGCGCGATATCGTTCGCTGAGCCACCAGCCCCAGCCCGTTGGTCGTCAGGCTGCCCCATATCCCCTGCGCCGCGATACCGTGCAACGCCTCCCGGGTGGTGGGCAGACCACCGGGGCACAACGCCATCACGCGCACATTCTCATACTTCAGTTCCTGCCCCAACGCGATGGAGAAGTCCAGCAGAAACCGTTTGGACGCTGCATAGGTCGCCTTAAGCGGTATCGGATAAAGCGATGCCAAGCTGGACACATTCACAATGTAAAACTTCTCTGTCTTATTTCGAATATCCAATGCCGTGTGAGTCATCCTGAGCGTCGCTTCCACATTCAGGCGTACGATATCTGCAATCCGTTCTCCCGGTTGAGTCATAAAACCGCCTTCATGGTCAATCCCCGCAATATTGAGCAGCATGCCCGGCTTTTTTTCCATACCTTTTATCCGTTCAAACATTGCGGCAGTCTGTCCGGCGTCTGTGATATCGCACACATGCGTGTACACCACCGCGCCGAATTGCCGTTCCAGCCCCTGTCGGATGCTGTCAAGGCCCTCAAACGATATATCCGTCAGGAACAGCTCAAATCCCCTTCGCGCACATTCGGATGCCATCGCGCGTCCCAAACCACCGCACGCCCCGGTTATCAGTACCATCATAACTCGTCACCTCCAAACTTAATACCACAGAGCTGCTCAGAAAGCTTGAACAGCCGTTTCGCGTCCTCCGGGTCATCCACCCGCTTGCTGGTTGCCACCGGGCGGCAACCATGAAAGTATAATCCATCCGGCGCCGGCTGCCGACTGCACAGATACGCATACGTTTGCGCCGAAACTTCTGGCTTAACGCCGCCTTTACTCCGCAGTTTCCAGAACATTTTCACAATACCGCCCGTCTCCTTAGCGCCGATTTCGGTATCCACCAGACCGGGGTCCACAACATAAGCTTTCACTTGATACTGCCGTCTGTTCAACTCCGCTGCAAACAACATACCTGCCAGTTTGGACTGTTTATACGCCATTAAGCAGCTGTAGCACCGTTTGTACATTACGTCCTTCCAATGCATCCTCATCATCTTATGCGAGTTGCTGCCCGTCAGAATCACGCGCCCATTCGCTTTTTTCAGATAAGGCCACAGCCGGTGCGCTAAAAGAAACCCCGCCAAGTAGTTAAGCGCAAACTGCGTTTCATAGCCATCAGCCGTTGTGGTATACCAGTTCCGGACGCCCCCCGCGTTGCTGACCAACGCCCATAATCCCTCATCATCCAGCATCCCGATAACCGTATCCGACACGGCGTTTACTTCACGCTGGTTTGACAGATCACCACAAACATATTCCACGCTTGCATCCGGCATCGCGTCCAGCAGCATTGTCTTCGCCTTTTCGCACCGCTCCGCCGACCGTCCTACGCCAATCACTCGCATTCCCTGCGCCGCAATCGCCCGCGCCGCTTCAAATCCGATGCCAGAAGTCGCGCCAGTGATCATCACTGTCTTCATTTCAAATTCCCTCCTAACGTATCCAGTACGGGTTGCGGCGCGTATATCGTCAGCTTCATTTCGTAAGGCTGCGGGAAGAATCCAAAGAAGTCGTTCGGAAACGAAATTTCCGTAACCGTCAATATGCCATCCTCCATCTGTACCGACAATACGTCGTCCATGTTGATCTCCGACGGACGCCACGCTTTCACATAAGCCTCCACGCGGCACTCGTCGGAAGGAACCAGACTGACTTGCGCCCGCACCGTCTCCAGCTGTATCTCAGCCGGTATTTCGTCAAAAGTATAACTTTTCGTTGTTTCGCGGGAATATAACGCCCCCGTCCCGATCACAACGCCTCCCATCGCGGCTAACCCCAAAGCTCCTGTAATCAGTAAAATCAAAAGTATCTTTTTCGACTTTTTCATACTATGGCCTTCTTTCCCGCATCATTTTGCATCATGCGATGGGCCAGCAGCGGCAGCGCTTTAAACAGCCTTCGCCAAAGCTTTCTCAGCCCCATCCAGCAGAGCAAGCCTCCCGGTCCCAGAATCATCGCTGTGAATAATGCCATTAGCGCCCATGCCAGTAAGCCTTTGGAAAATTCCGCAGCCACCAGCAGCAGCATTCCTGCGCCCCCCGCTATCAAGCCCAGCACCCCGGCGAATAGCATCAGCATCACCGACAGGCAGGCAAAATATACTGCCGTCATCATGATTCCGCCGCCCACCTTATAGCTTAAGAATGCGCCGATCATGCGAATCGTTGATAAAAAATCTTGTGCTTCATGCGCTCGTCCGGCTGCGCCCATTGCCGAGAACATCTTCGCAAGCTGCTCCGGCTCTCCCAACGCTTTTGCAATTTGCTCTTCAGTTTTACCGGAGGTCATGCCAATCTCGAAATGCTCACGATAATCCTGCAAAACCTCCCGTTTTTCCTCAGCGTCCATGTGTTTTAAGCAGCGTTCCAGCCGCGCCAAAAATTCATTCATCGTCGCCATCCTCCATAAACAGGGCCACGTTATGCGCAAAGTTCTCCCATTCATGCCGCAGTTTTTTCCCGGCTTCCCGTCCCATTTCAGTCAGGCGGTAATATTTTCGGGGTGGTCCGCCGGATTGGTCCGATAAATACGTTTCGCAAAGCCCGTCGTTCTTCAGCTTCCTGAGAAGCGGATACAGCGTTCCCTCAGCGATCTCAATTCGTGAGGAAATCTTTTCTGCCAGCTCATATCCGTATGCGTCCCGCCGAGCCAGATAGGAGAGCACGCAAAGCTCTAGCACGCCCTTTTTAAACTGTGCGTTCATTTCAACCCTTTCTGATCAATGCCCACTACTGAATTTTATTCAGTATAGTGAGCATAGCATAAACTACTGAACATTGCAACATAGTTTTTCACATTTTTTTTAACGCTGAATAGTCTAAATTAAGCTTCACGTTTAGAGGTGGTGAAAATATATGCTTGCGAATAATGATTGTCTGCCGCTTTTACTTTATCTGTGCTGCTGCCGGAACAATGTCGGATATTTCGACAACTGCGGTTGCGGCCCATGCGGCAATTGGGGCAGCGGTTGCGGCCCATGCGGCAATTGGGGCAGCGGTTGCGGCCCATGCGGCAATTGGGGCAGCGGTTGCGGCCCAGGCAGTAATTGGGGCAGCGGCCCGGGCGGCGGCTTCGGACCCGGACGCTGCCGCGGATGTGGCTGCGAATTGGGTGGAGGCTGTGGCAGCCGGGGCTGGAATAGTTGGTGGAGCCGCTGCTGATACCTCTCCATATCCAACTCCTGCCTAATATGGTCTAGCCGTCATGCTTTTATTTCTAACAAAGACGGCGCATGGTCCATCTGAAAATTAAATGGGCGGCCTTTTCCTTTCCGGAAAACGATTCAGCCGCCCTACATAGATATTTTATTCCTTCATTTTAGCGTAATCCTTATTCTTTTCCGCTTCTGCTACCTTTCTGCTTCGTCTCCTTGATACGCACGTATTTATGCGAGTTGTTGGGGCTGCTGGTCCGGCGGGTCTGAATCTCAAACTGCTTCAAAGACGATACAAAAGGTGTCAGCTTTGAAAAGCCATAGTTTCTCGTGTCAAAGTCCGGATAGCGCTTGTTCAGCAGCTTACCCACCTGCCCCAGATAAGCCCAGCCATCTTCATCAGAGCTCTCAGTAATAATAATCTTCAGCACTTCAATGATCTGTTCACGGCTGGCCATCCCCTCCTTGGGGGGCTGCGGCGGTTTGGAATTATCGCTGGATGGCATCTCTTCCTTGACGGGCGTGGGCGCGGGTATGGAGAGCACCTCCAGATATTTAAACATCTCACACGCCGCAATAAAGGGCGTCGGCGTCTTCTTTTCCCCCATACCGATCACATACATGCCGGATTCCCTAAGCCGCGCCACGAGGCGTGTAAAATCGCTGTCGCTCGACACAATGCAAAAGCCATCCACATTGCCCGAATAAAGGATGTCCATTGCGTCGATAATGAGCGCTGCGTCCGTAGAGTTCTTTCCGGTGGTGTAATTATATTGTTGTATTGGCGTGATGGAGTTGGAGAGCAGCACGCTCTTCCAAGAGGCCAACTGCGGCTTGGTCCAGTCGCCGTATATTCGTTTGTAGGTAGGCGTGCCGTGATTGGATATCTCGTCCAGTATCGGCTTCACATACTTGTCCGATACGTTATCCGCATCGATCAGCACCGCAATCCTTTTATCTTCCATTCAAATCTCCTGTCATGATGATTATAACCACTATATCCATAAACATACTCTATTATACTCTGTCCCTCTGATATGGACAAGGGCGGCTTTCCTGAAGCGATTTATACCTTCCATCATAATAATCATATACCCACGGCTCATCCCTTACTATTGGCAGAATGTCTTTCGTTAATAGTGTAGTATATATCCCCATATTCATCAATAGGCAACAAACGCGTCCTATTTTTCGGCCGGCCCGATATGGTATAATGGTTGAGGAAAGGCGGTGTTTTGATGAGTCATGTTCTTCAGGGATTGAGTGATACGCAACGAGAGGCGGTCGTCGCAACCGAAGGATATATCCGTGTCATCGCGGGGGCAGGCTCCGGTAAAACACACGCGCTGTCTCATCGTTTCGCCTATCTCGTGGAGGAAGTCGGCGCACTGCCTTCCAGCATCCTCTGCGTCACGTTCACCAACAAGTCCGCCAACGAGATGAAGCGCCGCATCCGCCGCTTAACGGGTGATAACGATACCGGCTACATCAGTACGTTCCACAGCTTTTGCGTCACCGTACTGCAGGAAGACAGCCACGCCGTTCAATACCCCAAGAACTTTCTGGTGCTGGACAACGCGGATATCGACTCCATGCTCGCCATCATTTACGAAGAACGCGGCCTGACGCTGCGCCATATGACGTTTTCCGCTGCGCGCAACATGATCGAGATGCGCAAAATCTTCCGCGACCCCGAATATTATGAGGACATGGTCGCGCTGCCGCTGGACGAACTGCGTCAAAAATACCTAAACGCCGCAGCCACAGACGACATCATATTCTTTGGCTACCTCTATCAGCAAAAGAAGTGCTTTGGGTTGGATTACAACGACCTGATCAAATACGTGCTTTATATATTCGATACAAATGAAAACATCCGGCTCAAGTGGCAGCAACGTCTGGAATACATCATGATCGATGAGTATCAGGATATCGACGAACTGCAATACCGGCTGATGAAGGTGCTTTGCGGATACCACAAGAATTTGTTTATCGTAGGCGATCCAGATCAAACCATTTACACCTGGCGCGGTGCCAGCGTCAAATACATACTCGATTTCGACAAGGAGTTTCCCGGCGCTCGCACCATCATGATGATGGAGAACTACCGGTCCACACCGCAGATTGTCGCCGTGGCCAATTCACTGATTGAAAAGAACAGGGCCCGCATTAAAAAGGCACTGCATCCGCTCAAACCGGACGGTTTGCCCGTCATATATCATCATGCCAAAACGGCGGAGGAAGAGGCGCAATGGATCGCGTCGCAGATCAAATCACTGGCTGATCTGGGTGTGTCATACGGCGGTATCGCGGTCCTCTACCGCGCGCACTTTGTGTCGCGTCCCCTGGAAGAGGTGTTTATCAGGGAACAGCTTCCTTACACGATATACAGCGGCGTTCCATTTTTCGGCCGCAAGGAGATCAAAGATGCGCTGTCCTATTTGCGGCTGATTGCCTACCGCGACGATTTATCTTTCCTTCGCGTTGCCAATACGCCCAAACGGAACCTCGGCGAGCGCCGTCTGGCTTTTTTACAAAAATATTCTTCTGAGCACGCGTGCTCTCTCTACACTGCGTTGGAGTGCAGTATTGACGATGAGTTGTTCAAGAACACGAAAGCCAAACGTCTTTTGTCGCTGGTGGATCGTCTGGCCTCCGATTACCATGCCCGGCCCGTCTCCGAGCTGCTTGCCGATATGCTAGACCAAAGCGGCTACGAAGCCATGCTGCGTACTGAGGGCAGTCAGGAGCGGCTAGACAATCTTGCCGAGCTGAAACAATCCGTCTATGAATACGAGGTCTCCTGCGGTGAGGAAACGACGCTGGAAAGTTAACTCTTCCCC
>Ga0183096_1002264_pt1 | contig 13590 bp, 16 predicted proteins | sample Biomet5_FD_127791 | JGI IMG/M metagenome (GOLD analysis project Ga0183096, IMG submission 127791) | Microbial communities from bioreactor (seeded with sewage sludge) at LBNL, California, USA - Biofuel metagenome 5 (version 2) (version 3) | ecosystem: Engineered > Bioreactor > Anaerobic >... | reverse complement strand
GAAAAGCGACCGCACCATTCATTAGGGGACATGTCCCCTAATGAATACAGAAGAAAGTATGAAACAGATAATAAAATTATTAACTTCGCTGTCTAATGTAAGACGTCCTAAAAAAGGGAAGCTGACAAAGGAAGTGGATTTTTGATTGGAAATTTGGATAAATCAGATATTGTTCGTACTTTTGCGAACAATATTTAAAGAAAAGATGGAAAACGATAAAAATTATACGGTAAAGCAAGAACAACTTGCTCATTTTGCCAAAGCCTTAGGGCATCCGGCAAGAATCGCCATTATGCAGTTCCTGGCAAAGCAGGAAACATGCTATTTCGGTGACATACATGAAGAACTGCCAATCGCCAAAGCCACCGTTTCGCAGCATCTTAAGGAACTTAAAAACGCCGGACTGATACAGGGCGAAATAGAAACTCCGAAGGTGAAATATTGTATCAACAAAGAGAACTGGAAAATTGCTCAGGAACTTTTCAGTGAGTTTGTAGGACAGTGTATATGTAAAAAAGAGAATTGCTGTTGAAGTAGCTCTTTTTTTATGTATTGAATGATCGTTGTTTTGCGAACTACGATCATGGAAAACATTGAATGAAACATTATAAACAAATTATTAATTATGGAAATAAAAGTTTTAGGAACAGGTTGCAGCAACTGCAAAGCACTGTATGCCAATGTAGAGAAAGTGATGAAAGACATGGATATTAATGCCGTGCTGGTAAAAGAAGAAGATCTGCAAAAGATAATGGAATATAATATAATGTCGCTTCCGGCATTGGTGATAGACGGAAAAGTTGTAGCCAAGGGACGTATTACTGAGAGTGAAATAAGAAACATATTAACTACAAACAAATAAAAGGTATGAAACGTGTTATTATAATGTCTCTATTGGGACTGATTTGCCTTACAGCTGTAAATGCACAAACAAAGAAGGTCGTAAAATCAAACAACGCTATGGTGGAAGTTTTGTATTTTCACAGCAAACAACGTTGTCCTACTTGTATAGCAATAGGAACGTATTCTAAAGAAGTAGTAAACAAGGATTTTGCTGCTCAAGTGAAGAGTGGAGTACTGAAGTTTAAGGAAATCGATATTTCTACTCCCGAAGGAGAGAAAGTGGCCGATAAATATCACGTCACCTGGTCGTCTTTGTATGTGAATAGATGGCAAAATGGTAAAGAGGTTCGGAACGATATGACCAATTTCGGTTTTGAAAATGCCCGTACGAATACACCGGCTTTTAAGAGCGGGTTAAAAAACAAGATCAGCAAGCTATTAAAATAGCAGAAAACGATGATGGATTTCTTACAACATATATTAGACAACAGCAATATTCCTATCCTTACCGCTTTTGTCTTGGGATTGCTCACGGCTATCAGTCCCTGTCCGCTGGCAACTAATATAACTGCAGTTGGCTTTATCGGGCACGACATAGAGAGCAAACAGCGTATCTTCTGGAATGGTATTCTATACACGGTAGGACGTATCATAGCTTATTCGGTACTGGGAGCTATATTGATCTATATACTAAGGAGTGGTGCCGATATGTTTTCTATCCAGAAAGGAGTGGGCCGGTGGGGAGAAATACTAATCGCTCCGGCTATGTTGCTCATCGGACTGTTCATGTTGTTTGGCGATAAACTGCGACTTCCCAAGTTCGGGTTCTCCGGAAATGTAAAGTCGAATAAGTTGAAGGGCGTATGGGGAAGTCTACTTCTGGGCATGCTATTCGCAATGGCTTTCTGCCCTACAAGCGGTGTACTTTACTTCGGGATGTTGATACCTATGTCGGCTCAAGCTACCGGTGGATATTTGTTGCCTATCGTATTTGCTTTTGGTACCGGACTGCCTGTGATACTTGTGGCGTGGCTGCTTGCCTATAGCATGGCGGGAGTTGGCAAGTTTTATAACAGGATGAAGGTGTTCCAGAAATGGTTTAATATGATTGTCGCTATCCTGTTCATCGCGGTAGGCATTTACTATTTTATTGTATTTAATTTATAATTTACATAATAATGAAAAAGATAGAAATATTCGACCCTGCTATGTGTTGTCCTACAGGGCTTTGTGGAACAAATATCAATCCCGATTTAATGAGGATTGCAGTCGTAATAGATAATCTAAAGAAAAGAGGTATCACCGTAACCCGTCATAACTTGCGAGATGAACCTCAAGCATATGTAAGCAACAAGACAATTAACGACTATCTGAAACAATATGGGGCAGAAGTTTTGCCAATAACTCTTGTGGATGGTGATATTGCTGTGACAAAGGTATATCCAACAACGAAAGAAATGAGTGATTGGACAGGCGTCAACCTTGAATTTATACCTATTACTAAATAATAAGAGAACAATGCAAAAATATAATATATCGGATATAAACTTAACGAAATATCTTTTCTTTACAGGAAAAGGAGGCGTAGGCAAAACGTCTCTTGCTTGTGCTACGGCTGTCGGTTTAGCAGATATAGGTAAAAAGATATTGCTTATTAGCACTGACCCTGCTTCAAATTTGCAAGATGTTTTTAACCAAACCCTAAATGGTCATGGTACAATCATAAAAGAGGTTCCGGGGCTCGTTGTTGTTAACCTTGATCCCGAACAAGCAGCAGCGGAATATAGAGAAAGTGTTATCGGTCCATATAGAGATAAATTGCCCGAAAGTGTCATTAAGAACATGGAAGAGCAATTGTCAGGATCATGCACAGTGGAAATTGCAGCTTTCAATCAGTTTTCTGATTTCATTACTGATGCAGGGAAAGCAAAAGAATTTGATCATATTATTTTTGATACAGCTCCTACCGGACATACTTTACGTATGCTCCAGTTGCCATCTGCATGGAGTACGTTTATCAGTGAAAGTACCCACGGGGCGTCTTGCCTTGGACAATTATCCGGCCTGGAAGAGCGTAAAGACATTTACAAAAAAGCTGTCGAAGCACTTTCGGATGCCAATGCGACACGATTAATCTTGGTAAGTCGTCCGGATGCTTTGCCTTTTAAAGAGGCTATGCGTTCTTCGCATGAATTGCAATTACTTGGAATTAAGAACCAGTTACTTGTTATAAATGGGATATTGGAAAAAGTGGATCAGACAGATGAAGTATCTAAACAAATATACGAACGGCAACAGCTCGCAATAAAGAATTTACCCGAAGAATTATTGAAATATCCATCTTATTATGTCCCTTTGCGGTCATATAATTTATCTGATATTACGAATATCCGCCATATGTTATCTTATGATAACTTCACAGATAGTACAACTTATAAAAGAATTACACAAACCAAAGATATAGATGAACTGGTTAATGACCTATATACATCGGGAAAACGAGTTATCTTTACGATGGGAAAAGGTGGTGTGGGCAAAACTACTTTAGCTACTGAAATAGCTCTTAAATTAAAAAAGATGGGGAAGAAGGTGCATCTTGCCACAACCGATCCGGCTAATCATCTGAATTATAATCTTGTTATGCAAGCAGGTATCACAGTCAGTCGGATAGATGAAACAGAAGTGTTGGAATCTTATAAAAATGAGGTGCGTAATAAGGCCGTACAAAGCGTTATGCCAGAAGATATGGCGTATATAGAAGAAGATTTACGTTCACCCTGTACACAAGAAATTGCTGTTTTCAGAGCGTTTGCAGAAATAGTGGATAGGGCAAAAGACGAAACGGTAGTTATAGACACAGCACCGACAGGTCACACTCTACTATTGCTAGATGCAACAGAAAGTTATCATAAAGAGGTACAACGTACAGAAGGGGATATCCCTGATTCAGTAAAAAATCTGTTACCACGGTTGCGCAATTCGGATGAAACGGAGATAATCATTGTTACATTGCCTGAAGCTACTCCTGTATTTGAAGCAGAGCGTCTGCAAAAAGACTTACAACGGGCAGGAATTTATAATAAATGGTGGATCGTGAATTCATGTTTATCACTCACAAATACAAATGATCCCCTTTTAAAATCAAAAGCGGAATCGGAGTCCAAATGGATAAAAAGGGTAGAACAATTATCTCATGGCAATACAGCCTTGGTTACATGGAAAAATATATAAAAGATGAACAGAAGAATATTGATATTATGTACTGGTAACAGTTGTCGCAGTCAGATGGCACAGGCATTTATGTCATCTTTTGATAATACATTAGAGGTCTTTTCGGCGGGTACAGAACCAGCTGAAAAGATAAATGAGATTGCTGTTAAGGTGATGAATGAAGTAGGCATAGATATTAGTAATGCCTACCCGAAGAGTGTGGAGATATATCTGAATGAGGAATGGGATTATGTGATTACCGTATGTGGAGGGGCTAATGAGAATTGTCCGAACTTTGCAGGCAAGGTAAAACATCGTTTGCATTTCGGATTTGATGATCCGGCTGCAGTCACAGGTGATACAGAATTCATTATAGACGAGTTCCGTCGTATCAGAAATGAAATAAAAAACTGTTTCTTCTCATTTTATATGAAAGATATAAAGAAGATGGAATTACCAAAATGTTCGTGTAATGATTCACTATAATCATTTAAACAGACGTTATAAATAAGGATGTAAAATGAAAAAATTGGCTTTTTTAGACCGATATCTTACGCTATGGATATTCCTGGCGATGTTTATAGGTGTTGGTATAGGATATTTTTACCCTAAGATAGTGGAATTCTGGGCATATTTTGAAGTTGGTTCCACAAATATGCCATTAGCGGTAGGACTGATATTGATGATGTTTCCACCACTAGCAAAGGTGAAATATGAGGAATTGGGCCGTGTTTTTGCCGATAAGAAGGTGCTTGCAATCTCGCTGATATTAAACTGGATAGTTGGTCCTGTGCTGATGTTTGCCCTTTCGGCATTATTCCTTTCTGCACATCCGGAATACATGTACGGGCTCATTATGATAGGGCTGGCACGCTGTATCGCAATGGTGCTGGTGTGGAACGACCTTGCGAAAGGCAGTAGTGAATATGGTGCCGGGCTTGTGGCTCTCAACAGTATATTCCAAGTCCTGTTTTATTCTGTTTATGCCTATTTCTTTATCGCTGTATTTCCTGACTGGATAGGCCTCCCATCCACAGATATTGTTAGGAAGATTACGATGTGGATGATAGCCAAAAGCGTGCTCGTATATCTTGGTATACCGTTTGCTGCAGGTTATATCATAAGAAGCGTACTCCGCAATATAAAAGGTAACGACTGGTATTACGAACGATTCGTTCCGAAGATAAGTCCGATAACACTTATTGCTCTTCTGTTTACAATTATAGTCATGTTCTCATACAAAGGGGAATATATCGTAAAATTGCCGTTGGACGTTCTGCTTGTTGCAGTACCGTTGATATTGTATTTTGCCATCATGTTTTTCTCATCGTTCTGGTTTACAAAACATATTGGCGTGCCTTACGACAAATCGGCATCGATAGCATTCACTGCTACCGGAAACAATTTTGAATTGGCCATAGCCGTATCCATAGCCGTTTTTGGCGTAAGTTCCGGCGAAGCTTTCGCCGCTGTTATAGGACCACTGATAGAAGTACCAGTATTGATATTACTAGTGAAATATGCGTTGAAATGTAAGTGGTAATCTTTTATCCTTTAAAGAACTTATTGGCGAAATTAAGTATGCACTGATTCGATCCGTCTCGGGATTTCTTTTTACCTAAGTAATAGCTATCAAACTGCTGAACTGTCATCTCGTCATCGGACAAGATCATTGCTGAAATGATGTCATTGCAGCGTTTTAACTCTTTCTGGACTTCCGGTTACGAAATCATGTCTCTAAGTTCATTGGGCCTACACTTGCCAAGTCCAATGTGTTTACGTCCCGACTCAAATAAATCTGGATTTGAATTGGAACGCAAGTGCATGTATATAAACGAAAAGAGGGATACTTTATCAGTATCCCTCTAAATCCGTCTTTTGTGATCTGCTTGGGGTTCGAACCCAAGACCCCATCCTTAAAAGGGATGTGCTCTACCAACTGAGCTAGCAAATCGACCTGATTGCATATTTTTGTAATGCGGGTGCAAAGGTACATATTCTTTTTTTTAATGCAAATATTTTTCTAAAAAATTTATTGATACATTTGTCGTGGACGCATCTGAATCGCTCTCAGCTGTCTGTCCGGGCCCATTGGTCCCATGAAATCTTTGTTCTTGTTTTTGTCAAACAGGTTGATTAACATATCTTTTATAAGCGGTCCGAAGTCGAAACCTAGCTTTTGTCCACCCAATTTGAAGTAAGGGTAGACGATCGGTTCTGTTTGCCATTGGCGATACATCGGATCGTAGTAATTGTTCGCACCAATATCCAGCCCGAATTTATTCGAAAGTCCGATGCTTGCAAATCCGCCTATGTTGAGGTTTGAGTAGGGGCCTGTCATACTTCGTGTGTAGTCGCCGAACGCCGTAAATGAGAGCCTGTCATTCAGCATGTAACTCAACGAAGCCGATGATCCTACTGATATATACCGCATTGGTGTGAATGTTGTTTTCGATACATTCGCTCCAACCGTCAGCATCACGCGGCTTCCCAGCATTTGCTGATAGGCTACACTTGCGTTGCCTATGTTTCCCGTTCCCATTACAGTTTCCACTGATCCTGCTCCGATGAAAGCACTGTGACGAAACTGTTTAATCACACCCGAGGTATTGTAATCGCCGTAGTTGGTGGGATTCTTGCTCATCAGAAAATATCCGGGACTGAGTGTTTCGTAGCCTTTGTCGAGATAGCGTTGAAAATGAGGAGAGATCGATAACGGTTGAACTGTACCCGCCGCGTTGTTTTGCAGTTGCTCTACAGTCAGCTTTTGTAATTGGCGGTCAGTCGTTGAAAACAATTGTCTGGTCGTGTCGGCTAGCGTATTGTTGCGCTTCATGTCTGGATTGTCTTTTGATTCATCTGATTGGGCAATGGCAATGTTTGAAAATAGTAACATCACAATTGCTATCTGTATGTATTTCTTGAATATCCAACTCGTCTTTTTCATGAAAAAACTATTTTGTATTTTATTTTTACCAAATACTCTGCGAAGATAGTAAAAGAAGAATAGAAACAAAAAAAAATGAATGTGCAATAAAAAATAATTGTTCAAACGCTTGTAAAAGTAAAATATTTTGTGAAATCTTTGTGATATCAAAATAATATCACTAAACATTACAATTATGATAGCAGAAGAATTTGATTTTAAAGGATTTAAAATGAATGGCTTTTTAGCCTTGTTCTTTGATTTTTTACTATTGGCTTTGGTTGCAATATGTATTGTGACGTTTGTCAATAATGGCAACAATGCATTGTGGATCATTTTATTTGTTGTATTTGCTTTACTTTTCTTTATTTCGCTTGGCGGATATATGCAATTGGAACCTAATGAGGCTCGGGTCATGTTGTTTTTTGGTAAATACCAAGGCACATTTCGTGAGACCGGTTTGTTTTGGGTGAATCCGTTCCTGATTGCCAAGAAACTGTCGCTTAGATCTCGCAATCTTAATCCGGAGCCGATAAAAGTGAATGATAAGGTGGGCAATCCTATACTGATCGGTTTGGTTATGGTTTGGAAACTGAAAGATACTTATAAAGCTATGTTTGAAATAGATTCTCAGACAATGGCCGAGACTGGCAACAGTAAAGAATCATTAACTGCTGCTTTGGTAAATAGGATGAATGCTTTTGAGAAGTTTGTGAAGGTTCAGAGCGATGCTGCCCTTCGTCAGGTAGCCAATCTATATGCTTATGATAATAGCGACGATGAAGAGAATGGTGAGCTTACTCTCCGTTCGGGCGGCGAAGAGATAAACGTACAACTTGTTTCTCGTCTCAACGAACGTCTGGCAATGGCCGGAATAGAAGTGATTGAAGCTCGCATCAACTACCTTGCATACGCACCTGAAATAGCAGCAATCATGCTTCGTCGTCAGCAGGCAAGTGCAATCATCACAGCCCGTGGAAAAATTGTTGAAGGCGCTGTCTCAATGGTAAAGATGGCTTTAGATAAACTTTCCAATGAAGAGATTGTTGATTTGGATGAAGAGAAGAAAGCAGCGATGGTCAGTAATCTGCTCGTCGTTTTATGTGCAGAAGAACCTGCTCAGCCTGTAATCAATTCGGGAACGCTCAATCATTGATCGCTAAAATAATATGTCAGAAAAGAAAAGTACGACAAAAAATTTCATACTTCGAATTGATGCCGAAATGATGGATGCCATTGAAGCTTGGGCTGCCGATGAGTTTCGCTCAACGAACGGCCAGCTTCAATGGATCATTGCAGAAGCTTTGCGTAAAAGCGGGAGGATAAAAAAAACAAAGAAAAAAGGATCAGTCGACCCGCCTTCGCCTGAATAGACTGTACGGGAACAGATCAGACATAAGATATAATATGAATAAAAATGAAAGGGTAGTTGTTTTTTTATTATCTTTGCACAAAACGGCCGCATTTTCGGTACGAAAAAATTAATACAATGGAACAGCGATTTTTAGGGCTCATAGAGAACAGCATAAGGAAAAATTGGGATCTTCCCGTTTTTTCTGATTACAATGGGTGCACATATTATTATAAGGATTTGGCACAGGAAATAGAGAAACTGCGTATTATGCTGGAGCATGCAGGAGTGAAGGAGGGCGATAAAGTCGCATTGATTGGCCGCAACTCTTCAAACTGGGCTATAACCTTTTTTGGAATCCTGGCCTATGGCGCCGTTGTTGTACCTATTCTTCATGATTTCAAACCGGATAATATTCATCATATAGTAAATCATTCGGACGCGGTTGCCCTTTTTGTCAGTTCAAGTATTTTTGAGAATCTGAATGAGAGTAAGATGCCGGATTTGAAACTGATCATGATTCTTGAAGATTTTTCGGTGTCCAAAGGTAGTAAAGATGTATATAACGTCATCGACAATATTAATAAGTATTTTGGCAAGAAGTTCCCTCGCGTCTTTGCACCCGAGAGTGTGAAATATCATGTTGAGAAACCCGATGAGTTGGCCATTTTGAATTATACGTCCGGGACAACCGGATTCTCCAAAGGAGTTATGATTCCTTATCGCAGTTTGTGGAGTAACACTCAGTTTGCCTACGACAATCTTGAATATGTTCATCCTGGTGATAATATCGTGTGCATGCTTCCGATGGCTCACATGTATGGTTTGGCATTCGAAGTACTCAATTCAGTCAATAAAGGCTGCCATGTTCATTTCCTGACGCGTACGCCCAGCCCGCGCATCATCATCGAAGCGTTTGCTACCATTAAGCCGATATTAATTCTCGCCGTTCCTCTGATCATTGAGAAAATTGTCAAAAGCCGTGTATTTCCTGAGCTGGATAAGCCTTTGATTAAGCTGCTGATGAAACTTCCTTATATTGATTCAAAGATCAATGATATGATTAGCAAAAAGCTCAAAGCCGTATTCGGCGGCAATTTTGGCGAATTGGTTATTGGTGGAGCTGCCATCAATAAGGAAGTCGAGAAGTTTCTACGTTCCATTAAGTTCCATTATACTGTGGGCTATGGCATGACTGAATGCGCTCCGCTTGTGGCTTATGCGCCATGGGATATTTTTAAGGAAGGCTCAGTGGGGCGTATTGTCGATCGTATGGAAGTGCGTATCGATTCTGACGATCCGTCAAGCAAAGTGGGTGAGATTCTTGTCCGTGGTATGAACGTAATGCTTGGTTATTACAAGAATCCGGAAGCTACAAAAGCGGCTTTCACCCGCGATGGCTGGTTACGTACAGGTGATTTGGGCACGATCGATGCAGATGGTTTTCTCTATATACGCGGACGGAGCAAGACGATGATTCTTTCTTCCAACGGACAGAATATTTATCCTGAAGAGATCGAGGATTTGCTTAATAACAAAATGTATGTTGCCGAATCGCTTGTCATCTCGCAAGGCGGAAAGCTTATGGCACTGATTTATCCTGATTGGGAACAAGTGGACAAAGATGGAATACAGCATTCCCAGATCGAATCGTTCATGCAGAAAAATATCGAAGAACTTAACAGCGAAGTTCCTCATTATTCTAAGATTTCGGGTTATCGTCTTTATCAGGAAGAATTTGAGAAGACTCCGAAGCGTAGTATCAAACGTTTTTTGTATCAGCCGACCGAAAATTAGTCGGCTTCTGATTCTTTTTTTGTACAGTCTTTTTTTAGACTGAATATGAAAGTTACGCCTTTTCCGAGAATACTCTCGGCCGTTATTTGTCCTTTATGGTAATTAATGGCATTCTTTACGATCGAAAGTCCCAGACCTGTTCCTCCAATCTTCCGGCTACGTCCTTTGTCGACGCGATAAAAGCGATCGAAAATGCGCTCCAGATGTTCCTTGGCAATGCCTACGCCATTATCCGAGAATTTAAAATAACAATAGTCTTCATCCTCTTTGAAACCATCTACTTCGATATGCGTGTTTTCGCCTGCATAAGCGATGGCGTTATCGAACAGATTACGGAAGATGGAGTAGAGAAGCGAATAATTTCCTTTGATTACCAGGTTCTCTCTGATTTTCAGCGTTGAAGTTATTTTTTTGTCTTCCATCATTTGTGAGCACTCTTTTTCAATTTCAGTAAGCATTGTCGAGATGTTCACCTCTGCGACGTCAAATAATTCTGACGCTTCGTCCAGACGGTTCAGCACCGACATGTCTCTGAGCAGATAGGCCAGTCGCGTGCTTTGTGAATAGCAACGTTCCAGAAAGAACTGTCGTTTTGTGTCATCGAGATCTTTGTTATTCAGTATTGTTTCCAAATATCCCTGTATGCTGCTCACCGGTGTTTTTAGTTCGTGAGCAACGTTTTGTGTCAGTTGTCTTTTTAGCTTGCGTTGTTGGTGATAGAGCGTGATGATATTCTGTGAGATGTCGCCGAGTTCATCATTCGGAAAATGATAGTCATTGTCGGAGATGCGGTCGCTCTTAATATTGAGTGCAAAATCACGCAGACGTGCAATCGTTTGTCCGATACTAAATGTGAATCGCGAAAGGACAACAAAAAATATGAGCATCATGATCCCAATGAAATAGATGAAACGCGTGTCGATTGTAAGCGCTTTTTGTGTAAACAGCTCCCAAGGCAGTGCTGAACGATAGATATAATTGCCGATATTTGTAGCTACATAGTAATATTTTATTCCTGTCGTTTTTGATTTGCGCAAAGCGAATCCTTTTTGTTGCAGCCGCGCTTTTTTTACTTCTACACGATTATTATGGTTATTGAATTCGCTTGCATCGCTATTATCAAAAAGGACCTTCCCCTGTGGGTCGATGATGGTGACCCGCAAGTCTTTCTGTGAGATGTCGCTTATAAATAATTGTACTGAAGCAGCTATATCATTATTGTTCCTGCTGATAATATGATAAAGCTGGTAATTATAGTTATCCAGCATATTATTTAATTTTTCTTCGGCGAATTCATGTTCACGTTGATATTGGAAGAGCAGAAAACATGCAGTGAATCCGAGGAACATAGCAAAGATTGACCAGAATAGTCGCTGGCTGAAGGAAATTCTATATCTGTTCATAATATTAGTATTCAAAACAATAACCAAAACCTAGACGAGTAACGATATTTTTCCCATATCTCCCAATTTTCTTACGCAGCCGTGTGATGTTTACGTCGACCGTCCGGTCCAGCACATATACTTCATCTTTCCATATTCTCGACAGAATTTCTTCTCTTGTAAATACATCCCCTTTATTTTCCAGCAGAAGCTTCAATATTTCAAACTCTTTTTTTGTCAGCGCTACTTCTTTCCCATCCATTGTCGCCCTGATTCGCTTTATATCGAGCGCAAGCGTTTCGTAACAAAGGAGTTCGCTGTCCTGTTCGCTCTCTTTATCAGAGGTCCTGCGGAGCACGGCCTTGACGCGTGCAAGGACCTGCTTGATTGAAAATGGTTTTGAAATATAGTCGTCAGCACCTAAATTGAATCCCGTAAGCATATCGTTTTCGGTGTCTTTTGCCGTCAGAAAAATAATTGGAACGTTTTCGGTGTCTTTGTTTTTACGTAGAATATTTGCCATCTTGAATCCGGATATTTCTCCCATCATCACATCCAGCATCAGGAGTTGAAACGACGGAATATCTTTTCGCAAAGCTTCTTCTGCGCTGTATGCTGTTTCAACCGTGTAACCTTCAGTTTCCAGATTGAATCTGAGAATTTCACAAATATCCTCTTCGTCATCAACAACAAGTATTTTAGGTGCCTCCATAAAATGTTTCAAGTTTGATATTACAAATATAATTATTTTTTACAAAAGTCGGATATAAATATTTCGCCAATATGAAATAGGTGTTACAATTGTGTTACGATTATCAGAGTTTATAAGCATATAAATAAGAAATGATTGGAGCGTTTTTTTATTATACTTAGTTGGTATATCTTAGGCTATTTGTGCTAAATAGGAGTACATTGCCAGAATGGTATAAAATGATAAAATCATAATACAAATTAAATTTAGCGATAAATTTTGCTACTAATATGATTGTGATTTGCAAAAAACATTAACTTTGTGGCAAAAGATCATCGCTAGCCGATGACTTTTTTTAGTATCAGGAAACAATTAAATTTTGATATATAAAATGGATACGAAGATTCAGGAACTGACAGAGAAAATTTACAAAGAAGGAGTAGAAAAGGGAAATGAAGAAGCAGGACGAATCATCGCAAATGCTAATGTTAAGAAAGAAGCTATTCTGAACGATGCTAATGTAGAGGCGAAACGTATTATTGCTGCTGCTGAAAAGCAGGCCGCCGAACTGAAGAAGAACACGGAAGCCGAAATTAAACTTTTTGGATCGCAGTCGCTTGAAGCGTTGAAGAGCGAGGTAATGAATCTTATTACAGGTTCCATCGTGTCGACGAACGTGAAAGCCGTCGTCGCCGATAAGAATTTTATGCAGAAAATAATTCTCGAGTTGGTAAAGAATTGGGCCAAAGACGGCTCAGTCACTATCGAGAGCGCCGAGGCTGAATCATTGACTGCGTATTTTGAATCGAATGCAAAAGCTCTGCTCGATAACGGAGTCAAGATCGAAAAGGTGAATGGCAAGCCGACTTCGTTCACCATTCTTCCGGCCGACGGTTCGTATAAGGTGAACTTTGGTGAAGAAGAGTTTATCTCCTTTTTCAAAGAATTTTTGCGCCCTCGCTTAATAGATATGTTGTTCTGATTATGAGTAAATATTATTGTTTGGTTGCAGGGCTTCCGGATATCACTTTCGATGATAGTAAGCTGGCATATACGGTTGCCGGTTTTAGGGAAGAACTGAATGGTGTTTTGACAACGGCCGACAAGAAACTGTTCGACCTCTTTTTTTTTAAGTTCGATAACAAGAACCTGATTGCGTTTCTCCGGGGATCGAAAGCGGAACGGGATTCTCAGGGAAGTATTACGGACGAAGAGTTCGATGCTATCTATAAGGCATTAAATAATGAAGAAAAGTTGCCGAAAAAGAAGCATGTACCTGCGTATATGGTGGATTTTTTGAAAACTTATGTTGACAGTGAGAAAAGCGAGGCTGTCAGAGATGTGCTTTGGGAAGATTGTTTGGCAGGATACTACTATCAGTATGCCATGA
>Ga0183096_1002263_pt1 | contig 13593 bp, 9 predicted proteins | sample Biomet5_FD_127791 | JGI IMG/M metagenome (GOLD analysis project Ga0183096, IMG submission 127791) | Microbial communities from bioreactor (seeded with sewage sludge) at LBNL, California, USA - Biofuel metagenome 5 (version 2) (version 3) | ecosystem: Engineered > Bioreactor > Anaerobic >... | reverse complement strand
AAAAAAAAAAACCATTCGCGGTAGAGAGCGAGGGAGGGGGGCCCATTCCAAAATTTTCCCGGAGGGGCTTCAGCTCTTTTCTCCGGTTAAAGCTAATAAAATACAGTGTGTTAAAAAGTCCAGTTTCCTGGAACTTTTGATTTTCAGCTGATGGCAGGCTGTGATGACATTTCGGAGCAAAATCACACGTATCCAATGGCAGGATCCTGCCATTTTTCACCCCCAATTGGGGGCGATTGTCTTGACACGGCCTATATCTCTGAAATGGTCGGGTAGACGAGGGAAGTTTCCTTCCCCCGCCCCCCACAGATCCGGACGTGCCCTTTTAAGGCATCCGGCTCCTCTGTTTATGGTCTTGCTACGCGACGATAGATAGAATGCACCACTACTGCAAAGGGTAATTGATAAGTCTTGTTCATGAGGGCGAAGTTCTGCCAACTCATATTGCTTCTCTGCGAACGACGGTTAAGCCACATCCACCACAGCCTTCGCGCTCCTTCCCGGAACGCGTTGAGACTGCGAGCGTTACAGGTGATCCCGTAGTACTGGTAGTGGCCCTTGATTTTGAGTACGAGTGTCCGATACTGGTCCGCGACATCAGTATGTCGATTGATCCGGCACCACTCCCCTACCGCTTTCAAGGCCCTGGCCAGACGATCTTTTGCCGTCTTGCGTTTGACAACCCAGTTCCCTTTCAGGGACTTACCCCAATAATGGGTGAAGCCCAGCAGATCGAAACTGAGTCGCGGGTGTCCACTCTCTCCCGAGCCGCCACCTGGTGGTAGGAATCGTATCAGCCGAGTCTTCTCCGGGTGGACGGCAAGACCGAACCGACCAAGTCGTTTCGGCAGTACCTCTTCGACCTTCCGGGCGTCCATCTCATTGCTGAAGACCATGACAAAGTCATCGGCGTAGCGGATGAGGAATGCCTCGCCCCGCATACGCGGCCTGACGACGTGCTCAAACCACTTGTCCAGGACTTCGTGGAGATAGATGTTCGCAAGAAGGGGCGAGATCACTCCTCCTTGTGGCGTGCCGGCGTCTGGGTACGCAAGCTGGCCTGCTTCGAGAACCCCGGCCTTGAGCCACTTATCAATTACCCGTCGTATCACACCATCGCGCACCCGCAGGTCAAGAAAACTCCGGAGATGTCCATGGTCCAGCGTGTCGAAGAACTTTTGGATGTCCACCTCGTAGACGTACCCGCCTCTCATCCCCATGATGCCACGCCAGAGCGTCTCCAACGCCTGGTGACATGACCGGCCGGGGCGGAAGCCATACGAGCAAGAGAGAAAATCCTGCTCATAGACCGCTCCCAGAACCATGGCCACAGCGCGTTGGAGCACCTTGTCCTCGATGGTCGGGATGCCGATCGGGCGGGCGGCCCCGTTTGCCTTGGGGATATATACCCGCTTGACCGGGGGCGCCTTGTACGTTCCGCTCTTGAAGCGATCCAAAAGCGACGTCAGGTTCTTATCCAGCTGTTCTTCGTACTCTGCCGCTGTCTGTTGGTCCACGCCTGTCGCCGCATCCTTCCGGGTGAGGTGGAATGCCTCCTTCAAAAGGACGACATCAACATGGTGAGCCAACGTCGTAAAGACCATATCCGGCGCTTGCTTGGCCAGCTCCGCTACCTTCCGCAGTCTCGTTGAGACGCTTTCCGGGCTCGATGTCCCTTGCATCTTTCCCTCCAGAAGTTCCATAAACAGACGCCCCCTTCCCTCCTCAGGGTCCCTTGGTTGGGTTTCCCTGATTCATCGGTACTATGAGGCGTTCCGACTCCCTGCCACCCTTCTCCTCCGGCTTCGTTTCCTTCGCCTTTGGATACCGCTTGTCGCCTGAATATTCGCTCCTGCTCCCGGGCAGACGAACCCAGGGCAGGCCTGGATGAGATTACCGGCTCTTCCCTTCCGTATTCTCAAGCGGAGATGGCAGGGTCTCCCAGGTTCCTGGAGAACCCACTGTCAGCATGCCTTGTTCTTCGACCCCGGCGGGACCTGGGGGTGATGCTGTGTTGCCTCCAGATGTTGCCTTCCGACTTCCTGATGTCGTCTGCTCCCGCGAAGATGCAATTTCGGGGCTCAATAGCAAGGCCTACAAACTCCCTGTGTACGCTTCACGTCCAGGATTACTCCAGTCCGCGCAACACTCGGTTCCGGCTGTCAGCACACTTGGCCGGACGGGCTTGGTTACCCGCAGGGTTCCAATAGAAGGTTTCAGCATTCCATACATTCTCCTTCTCCAGGCTTGCCCTGGCGCACCAGGAAGCTGCATCTTATGATTTTCAGCTGATGGGGCAGTTAGATAGGTCTGGCTGGACCAGGACTCTTCAGCAGTAAAGGTGATGCTTTATGCTGATGCTATTCGAGTCGCTGTTAAAAATTATGATTTTATCCAAGAAAAGAGGGTAAAGTTCAGGGTAATAAGATCAAGTTCGCTGTATCAATTGGTGTTGGAGAATACGTGAATGGTATGACCACAGACGATTTGGTCGATGCAGCAGATGAAGCTATGTATAAAGTAAAGGCTGGAGGGAAAAATGATTTCGAATTTTATAGCTTGTTTGAAAAGTAGTTCTAGTCTTGGTTGTGATTGGCATTGATTGCGTTCGTAGTGATTTGAATGGTGCTGGTTTGTGTCAAATAGAATAGGAGGAGCGCATGTCAGTGATACTTGAACTATCAGTGTTTCCCCTTGATAATAATGCAATACTTAGCCGTTTTGTTGCTAAATCTATCTCAATCATAAAAGAAAGTGGATTGCCGTACTCTCTAGGGACATTGTCTGCTTGCATAGAAGGTGAATGGGACAATGTTATGGCCGTAGCCAAGCAGTGCTTGGATGCAGCTTCGAAAGATTCAAAGCATGTTCATGTCAATATGAGGGTTGTCTGGAGGGATGGCGCTAAAAATCGTCTAGTGACAAGCTGAAGTTGCGTATTTTAGGCTGCAAAATATTTTTTTAGCGTCTTTAGCGAGTAATTGTCACTGTTTCTTGTTGGTTTTATAGGTGCAAAGTCGAAGTGACTGATGATGCATTGATTCTTAAGTCGCAGTTGTAGCTGTGTATTGTATCGCTTGACTACTGATTGTGCAGACATAATGCTTGTCAAGTCGCTGCCTGGTCCAAACCTAAGGCAAACATTTTGAAAATTATCTAGATAAACTTGGCAGTTGCAATGTTCTCGAAGATGTTTCAGGGGATCAAAATGGTCTCTCATCGTAGGGGGGCTCCTTAGGATTGCCTTTTCTCTTTACACGACTGAGTCCGTTGTGCCAAGGTTTACTTGGGTAAATTTCACCCTGATCGAAATTGTAATTATAGTTGGCTGATCTAGATTTCTATTAGAACGAACTGGAATGGCGTTTGACAAAGCCCATTTGAAATCGGACGTTGGGTGTATACTATGATTTCTTGGGGTTTTGGCCCAGCGGGAAGCCCAACCAAGGGGACAAGCGGGAAAACCCCAGTACGGGGCTGGTAGAGAGCTGGGGAGGGGTGTCCGGGGTGTAGGGTAAACATTAACCTGGCATCGGCTTGGAGTAGGATCAAAGGTCTTGTAATGGAAAGTAGTTGTGAAGAGATCGTTGTTGCACGACAACCTATATTTGACACCTCAGGGAATGTATGGGGATACGAGTTATTATACCGCTCCTCAGCTTCCGCGGTTAGTGCACAAGTCAATGATGAAAATTTGGCCACAGTAAAAGTTATTTCTGATGGATTTTCATTGGTGTGTGAAGATTTAAAAGTAAATCAAAAATTATTGGTAAATTTCCCTTGTGATTTGTTGATATCCGAAGCCGCTTTTGCCCTCCCCGCTGAAACATGCGTAATAGAAATACTGGAAAATGTTTATCCAAGCAAAGATGTTTTGGATGCGCTGCGTGTGCTGTTGAAACATAATTATACATTGGCCCTCGACGACTACATTGGTCAAGAAGAGCTAGAACCATTCTTGCCACTTGTAAATATTGTAAAAATTGATATCCTTGCATTGGATAATCTTGATCAGGTAAATGGAATTGTGAAAAGTCTCAAGGGTAATGGTGCGATTCTTTTGGCAGAGAAAGTAGAAGACATCGTTACATATGAAAAGCTGGTTGATCTGGGGTTTGTTTTATTCCAAGGGTATTTTTTTGCGCGGCCTGAAGTTGTTCTAGGGAAAAAAGTTTCTGCTCAAGAAGTTTCAAAAATCAATCTATTAAACGAATTGGGGAGAGATGATTTAAATGTTGTCCGTTTGTCAGAGATAGTTAAATCCGATCCTTCCATTAGTTTTAGATTGCTGAAATATATTAATATTGCTGGGCAAAATACCGGGTGTCGTATTGATTCAGTTGAAAGGGCAATTACAGTCTTGGGACGACGCCAGTTGGTCCAATGGCTTCGAGCGGTAATCCTCTCAGATATGAGTTCATCGATGAAAGCTAATGAACTTTCATTTATGGCTGTTAACCGTGGTTTTTTCTTAGAAGCCTTGTCGAATATTGTTAGCTGTTGTGGGTTTCAGCCGGAGACAATGTTTTTAATTGGGATGCTTACCTTAATTGATTCTATAATGGAAATCTCTCTAGGTGATATATTGAAACCATTAGCCTTGGATGATAAAATAAAAAATATCATACTTAATACTGGTACGGAGTTGACTCCATTTATCGAGCTTGTCCGTGCTTATGAAAGATGGGACGTCGGGGCAATAAAAGCGCTAGTATCTTTTCTTTCATTGGATATTGATACTTCTGACGCGATATACAACAAATCATTCGCGAAAACTTTGGCTATTATGAAGTCTGTTACCAATTGATCGGAGTCGGGCCAGTCGAAAAAACCCAGGAGGGGCCCGGTAGAGAGCAGGGGAGGGGTGTCTGGGGAAAGGACCAACCCCAAAAATTCCCCAAGGGAAGGGCTTCAGCTGTTTGCTACAAAGAAAACTGTGACATCGCCGACTTTTGAAAAGTCCAGTTTACTGGAACTTTAGATTTTCAGCAGATAGCTTGAAAGTTCGCTTATTTGGCTCTGAATGTCATTTCGAACCAAAAATGGTGGTTTCCGATGGCATTATTCTGCCATTTCCAGCCCCCGGTAGCGACCAAACCCTTTGAAACTGTCCAGTACCTGGTCCTGGAGTGGGGGAGGGGTAGTACGGCATAGCTATCTGTCTAAAAACAATACATTTTTCAAATACGAATTTTCTTTCGTTTTTGACTGGACTGAAAAACACTTATTGGGCGAGTCCCAAAGCATCACAAGATTTAAGCAGTTCTCTCTGGTGGAGTAGTTCTTGGATCTTTATGAGCCTATCGTAAATTTTAGGCAATATGGTGTCTATCCCTGAGGTTAAAAACTCATTGTAAATATATTCAATAAAGTTTGTGTCTAAATAATAAATCTTGAGCAGTTTTTCCCTGTTGTGCTTTTTGAATAAGATTCCGATCTCTTCGATATTGATAGCTATAAGTTCAGAATAGTACATGACGAGTAGAACTTTCTTTTCGAAAGTAGTTGAAGACGATTCGCCGAGAATGCTGTTTGAGATGGTCCTGAGGTCTTTGTAGGGCATGGTTTTGTCTGAAGGGATAGGTCAATGATTTGTATCATAACCTATCCCTCTCCTTGAATTTATTTTAAGGTCAAGCGACTACAAAAGTTTTTTGGGGCGAGCCTCAGGGAGAGCGTGGTTATTTGATCCTTCGGATTTCATCTCGTCAATGAGTCTCTTTAGGACCTGGGCCTGAGTGGCCAATTCGCCGACTGCCTGTGCAGATTGTCGCATTGCGTCGGAGGTTTCCATTGAAACCCTGTTGACGTCTTCAATGCTTCGGTTGATCTCTTCGCTGGTTGCGGATTGTTCTTCTGAAGCTGTTGCGATTGCCCGCACTTGATCCGTAGTTAAATCAACAAGCTTGACAATTTCATTGAGAGAATCACCTGATTTTGTCGCTAGGATCGTAACCGAACTGATCCTTTTTACTGCTAAATCAACGTTTCCAATGTTCTTATTGGCTTCGTTCTGGATGCCCCTGATCGCATCGCCAACTTCCTTTGTCGCGGTCATGGTCTTCTCTGCCAATTTCCGGACTTCATCAGCGACTACGGCAAATCCTCGTCCTGCATCACCTGCCCGAGCAGCTTCAATCGCTGCATTGAGAGCAAGAAGATTTGTCTGGTCAGCAATATCTGAAATAACATTGAGAACTTGCCCAATTTCTAGAGCTCGTTTCCCAAGTAAAGTCATATCGTTTTTCAATTCAAGAGCGGTAGATTCTACTTCAGCAATGCCTGTGACAACTTCCGTTACTACAGTAGATCCATCTTGCGCTTGATGTTTAGCTTGGTCTGCGGTTTCTGCTGCTTGAGAAGCATTTTTTGCTACTTCCATAACCGTTGCGTTCATTTGTTCCATGGCAGTCGCAGTTTCTGCTACTCGTTGTGACTGAATTTCAGCCCCTTGAGTCGATTGTTCTATCTGTGCCGATAACTCTTCTGATGCAGAGCTAACAATTTCTACGACACTTTCTATAGAGTTAGCCGCTGCAGTCATGCCTTCAGCTTTTGCATGTTCAGCAAGTGTTTTTGCTTCTTCAGCTTCTTTCATAGCAACATTGGCGTGCTTAGATTCTTCTTCAGCTTTTTGGCTGTTTGCTTCTGCTTCCGCAATTTTAAATTTTAGGTTTGAAATCATCACGTTTAAAGATGATTTAAGGCTCCCGAGTTCATGCGAAAACTTTTCGTTGAGATTGGCGTCAAGGTTGCCGTCAGAGACTTCTTTTGCGTAAAAAATTAGATGGTTAATTGGGCGGGTTATCGAGCGTGCAAGTAAGTATGTGACTGATAATGACAAGATTAGTGTAAAGCCAACACCACATAAGACTCGTATTAAGGCGGAAGATATTTCATCCTGAATCTTTAAGAGATTCGCAGCAATAGAAGCCATTTCCTTCGTTCTTACAGCGTTTAACGAGTCGATAACTTGCGTTATTGTAGAAAAGAATTCTTTTCCATTAATTCCAAAGTTCCCGTCGTTCGCTTTGGTCAAGACTGTATTGAATGTTTTGTTTGTGTCAGTCCAGGCTTGTGACTTTTTGCTTTCGTCGAGCAGAGTGTTGGCCTGTGAACTCAAAACCATAGCCTTTGAATCAAGATTTGCATCAATGTTTGATTTAAATGTTATGAGGCGAGTAAACATTTCTTCATTTATTGGTTTGTCTAAAGTGAGTATCCCAGAGAGAGTAGCTCTGAGTTTCCCAGCGTTTTCCTTGGCAGTCTCTAGTATAATGATCGTCGTTAAGGCTTTTCCAAACCCGCGTGTAGTTTTTGAGTTTGCAATAGCAGTTTCAGTTGCCATTAACGTCGCAATTATTTGTCCGTAAGCATCATCGATTTCCTTTGTCGGACCTTTTGAGTCAGCTTGGTTTCGAATTTTCTCGATTTCTGATATGGCTTGTGATGTTAAGTTTTTTGTGCTTTCGCTGAGCTTCGCGCTTTTTAATTCATTAATCACAGGTGAAACTTGGCTGGTCGAAGATTTTCTCTGGGTGTTCATATCATCTTGAGAACCACCCGAAAGGTATATAGACGTACGCCCTCGTTCTTTTTGTAATTCGTGTACTAAGTCGGATACTGCTACAAAAAGCTTTGTATTATGAGCCATATCGTCTATGATAAGAGATTCATCTATGCTGATTTTTGTATAGACAAAGCTGATTGCTAAGAATGCAATGAGTGGGATCGCAACGAGAACGATTAACTTGCTGGAAATCTTCATAACAAAAAATCCTTTTAGAAGCTTACTGTATAGATCAGTGATGAAAGCCACAGTCTGGTAAATTTTTACCACAATTTTGTGATTGAGTGCAAGTAAAGTCTATGATTAATTTATGTGAAACTACTAGTCAGATTTGACATAAGTTAAATTTAACATAATTACAAACAGCACAGTTCCCAAACTTTCCTCTTGACCTCCCAGCCCGTGGGAGTGTAGTCCCCTCCGACCAACGACGAGCCAACAAGCGCCAACGTCTTTGGTACCCGAAAATTTCTGGGGAATGGAAAATTTAGGGTTGACTTCGGGAAGAGTTCGGAATAGATATCCCCTTCCCTGATTCTGTTTATAGGAGCGTAGCTCAGGGGGAGAGCACTTGCTTGACACGCAAGTTGTCTCATCACGAAGGAACCGAAAGGTTCCTTTTTTTGTTTTTTCAGTATGAGTCCGAATGGGGGCGGGCGACTCAGTGCCGGATTTCTCTACCGGATAACACTGAAATAGGTTCTCCAGCCCTGGATAACCGGGATTTTGGATAAGCTCTGGAGAACCGGAAATGTCCCAGCGAGGATCGATTTTGTCCAAGGGGCGGTAGTTTTTCTTCTAAAAAATTAAATAATTTAAGTATGTTAAAAATTCAAAAGCGGCCTTCTAAGCAGACGGCCGCAGGTTCGAATCCTGCCGGGCGCACCAACATAAAATCAAGGGGTTAGGTCATGTTTGGCCTGACCCCTTTTATCATGTGGATAACCGGGCTGGATAACATCTTGGCCAACCATATGGGATAACGAGGAAATTTTGGATAACATTCGGGCAGACGTTGGCCCGCGCCTGGGCAGACGGCGGGGAAATTGCTGTAACTGCCGAGGGCGCGTCCTCTGCCTCCACCTCTGGCAAATCCGCCCAGCAGGTGCTGTCCCGGCCGCGCAAGATGGATTTGAAGAATCCGTAGGCATTGCGTTGCCTATTGATGTTTTATCACGGCAGAAAAAGTCGCCTGCGGCGTCACACCTGGGCTAGGCACCGGGAGCAGTCCCCCTCAAGGCGCGTCAGACTGGGGGCTTTCAATCCGGTTTCTCCCGGCGTTTTTGGCTCGGTACAGATATCGGTCTGCCTGCTCAAGCAAATGAGCCGGAGACGTTTCGGAGTGGCAACGCGAGCTCGTGACGCCCAGACTAACAGTTACCCGGTCGGAAATTTCTGAGCGCGCATGGGGAATTGCCTGTTCCATGACGCTCTGTCGTATGCACTCCGCCACATAGATCGCTCCGCTGATGTCTGTGTCTGGAAGGATGCAGACGAACTCCTCTCCACCATAGCGGGCAACAAGATCGGAGGGACGCTTGGCGCATCCCGACAACACCCCGGCGATACGGCGCAGACATTCGTCGCCTTGTTGATGGCCGTAATGGTCGTTGTAGAGCTTGAAAAAATCGACATCCAGCAGGATGAGCGACATCTCTGCCTTTAAGCGGACATGGCTGGCATATTCCCTCTCCAGGGTTTCATCGAACCTCCGCCGGTTGGCGATTCCGGTCAGCGCATCGGTACTGCTCAACGCTTCAAGCTTGCAATTGGCATCTGCCAAAGTCAGATTGGCAACCCGTGCCTCTTCGATGGCCTGGGTGGTGAGACGTTGATGCTCGTACAACTGCTGCACCATGGCGTTTAAAGAATGCATCATCCGATCCTGGGGGGAGCGGGGCGTGACCTGTGCCAGAAAGTCGCCAGCGGCTATTGCTTCGGCCAGGGCGATGGTTTCGGCATTGGTTCGCACAAGAACATGCAGGGCATGATTCATGTGACCCACCTCGACAATACCGGCCTGCCCGGGGCGGTCATCGAGTTCCTCTACCGGGGCGACCTCCCCCCTGGCCAGCCGTTGCATGGCAGCAACGAGACGGCTGATCGGATCGGAGACCTGCCGACTGACCCGGACCGCCTCCGCACCGGTCAGCAGCACAAATAGCAGGTCCGCGCCCCCTATGCTCAACAACAAAATCAGCGTGGCTCGTCGTTCCACATCTCTGGGAAGCAGCACAGCGATGGTCGCCACCGGGCCCTCGCTGTTGCCGAAGGTTAGCAGGCTTTCATAATAGCTTTGCCCGCCAGCGTTTCTGAATACGACGGGACTGGGCTGTGGTTTTTTGATGAGTCCGTCGAAGCTGACCGGCACAGGGGAGGGGCTTTCCAGCTTTGGATAGGACTCCAGTGTGCCGCAGGAAAGTTCGCCTTCCACGAAGGCATTGATCTGGGTGTGGGTCAGCGCCGCGACATGCTGGATGTCGCCGGGCGTCATCTGCATAGTCAATTCCAGCAGTCCGCTGTTTGTCTCATCGTTGTTGGAACTGGTGTTCAATGCAAAGTAGCCGAATTTTGATGGCGTGCCATGCACCGGAATCCGCAATCGCAAGGCGGGCATCCGGTCGAGGAGGGCGAATTGTCCCTGGGGATATCCAGCCACGGCTGCGCTCTGGATTTTTTCCGCCTGCCCCGGTGGAAGGGCGACGAAATCCATGTGCGCAATGATCGATGGAGTCAGGAGACGCTTCTCGTCTTGGACGACCCGGGTCACCGAGCCTCCGGCCTGCACGATCACGCGGCGTTGCACGAGCAGGCGTCCGGGTGCGAATTCCGGCAGGTAGAGACCTACAGTATAGTACATCGGGGCATCGTTAAAAAAAAGCAGCAGCAGCGTGCCCTGTTGGTCGTATAGGGCGATCCGTATCCCCCGCATTCCCAAGGTCTCGGCCAATGCGAAAAGCTGATCCGTCAACGGCTGGGTAGCGGCCACCATTTCGGCAATCCGGGCGCTCGCAGCGTCGTCATTCTGGACCGGTTTCCCGTTACGCTCCGAAGCCGCGTGAACAAGTCCAGCATGTATCGGCTGGTTGACCTTCTCGACCTCGCGGGCGATTTCCCGTTGCCTGCGCTGCAGGCTGTCCTCAAAAAACGCGAAGGTCGCGTCAACTGCTTGCTGGGCGCGTTGCCGTACGTCATCGCTGAATATCCAGAAGAATACTGCGGAAAGGGCAAGGGCAATGGCGCAGATCAGGAGGACCATCCTGATGAGTATGGTGTTGCGCAGCGTCATGGCGGTTCATTTGAGCGCGGCGGAGACAAGGCGAGACACCTCTTCGGAAATCTCCCAAGCGGGTTGGGGAGGGAAGACAGTCTGCATAACCAGGACCATCAGCCTGCGCTCGAAGTTCAGGTCCAGGTTCTTGCCCCCCAGGCCCAGGACGCTGATGGAGCCCGGGTCACGGACGCTTCCCTTGCCGTTGATGAAGCAGCCCAGTCCATACCGATCATACCCCTTCTGGAAAAACACGAAACTTTCCACTCCCTGCAACTCGCTGATCTGGTTCGTACGAATCTCATTGACTGATTCGGGTTTCAGAATCCGCCCCCCCCCGTACTCTCCGCCGTCAAGGAGCATCTGTCCCAGCCGGGAGTAATCGGAGGTGGTGGTGAACAGGCCGTTGCCTGACGAATACAGTCTGCGGTTTTTGAACGTATAGGGAACGACCTTGCCGGTCAGCCTGCGCCCGTCTCCCTCCCAGGAAGGGGCCACACGCGAGGCTTTTTCTGCCGGTGGATAGAAAAAACTGTCCTGCATTCCCAAGGGGCCGAAGATATGTCTCTGGTAATACTCGGCAAGGCTCATCCCCGAAGCGACCTCAATCATTCTTCCGGCCACATCGTTGCTCAAGCCATAGCCGAATTGGGTGCCAGGCTGGAACTCCAGCGGCATCCTGGCCAGACGGCGCATGTTTTCAGCCAGGTCAAAATCCGGGTCGCCTATGCCGATGTCCACGCCGTAATGAATGAACCCGGTATCCATGTACCCCACAATGCCTGTGGTCATGGACAAGGCTTGGCGCAGGGTGGGCGCGCTTCGCGCCGGCACGAGTCGGAAAGGCGGGTTGGAGCCTTCGGGCAGCGTTTCTTTGACGCTTTGGGAAGCGAACTCGGGAATATACATTGAAATGGGATCGTCCAGATGCAATTTGCCCTGCTCAACCAGTTGCATGACGGCAACACTGGTGACAATCTTGCTGCTGGAATACATCTGGAAAATGGTATCTGTGGTCATCGGACGGTCGAGATTGGCCCGACCAAAGGCCTTATGGTAGACAACCTTGCCGTCCTTTGCCACCAGCACCACCGTGCCGGGAACAATCTGCTCAGCAATTGCCTTTTCGATCAGGCTGTCGATGGCCGCGAGCTTCTGGGGCGATATCCCGACGCTTTCCGGTTTGGCGGTTTTGAGTTCAGGTGGATTCTGCGGTCGCTTCTCGCAGGCCTGCACCGACATGATGCAAAGCGCCATAAGCACCAAGACTATGATTTTCATACGCTCGCCTTCCCCTGGGTTTCGCGCCGGCTCGAACAGGCTCAGACTCTTCGTTTATAGGATAATATCTTGGTTGTTCTCAGTTTATGGATTTTCCCCTTGCGAAACTGATCCTGAGCATTCCCACGCAAAGAGTTTAATCGCAAAATGGCCGAAGCGTCCACACACGCATTGACGCCACCTCACGCCAACCTTGCGCTTTTACGATAGAATTTTTGATACCATTCGGGTAGACATTGTTCCCTGGTGAGGCAGACGGCGGGGAAATTGCTGAACTGCCGAGGGATGCCGGGGAGCGTCCTATGCCTTCACCTCCGGCAAATCCGCCCAGCACGTGGTGTATTGGGGCGACAGAGCCGCTTGCTTCATCTGCCAGGCCTGATTGATGCCGCAGGCGGCAAGGCGAAGCGTGTCGCGGCCCCGGCGGGCGTTTGCTTGATCCATAATTCCCATGAGGCGTTCCGCTTTCGGTTCAGAGGTTCGAACTGGGGCGAGGCGCGATAGCTGCCGGCAACCGGTGGGCTCCAAGCCAGACAACAATACTTCCGCCTTCTTGGAGCGGTACCCCTTCCGAAAAATCCGATCCAGAACCTGTAAAGCGATCATGAGGATTTCGCCGGTATGTGCCGAGGCTGCCTGCGCGACGCAGGGCTGTCCCTGAATTCCATTACATAAGATCATGGATTTCCTTGACAGCGTTCAACGCATTTTGGTGTTAACATTTTCAAAAAAGTAATGCCTGTACGGAACCGGGAAGGGAGAGATGCCAATTCCTTTCGCGCATTGCTACGGCGGCATCGCCGGCACGCCGCATATGCTTCCTTCGCATGCTAACTCTAAACGAGGTACAAGCCATGGAAAACGGAAAGCACAGCATCCTTTGCGTCCTGATGTTCCTTGTTTTCATCCTATTGACAGCCGAGTCCAGTATGGCAAAGCCGTTGATATTTTCTAGGATTGCGCCCGTCAATACCAGCCAGTTCACCTACGGCGTGGGAACGGCCCGCAATGCCGTCGTCAAAAGCGACGGCACGATGTATATTCTCAATGCAACGTATAACGAGATAGAAAAACGCGATAGCGCGGGAAACTGGACAACCATCGCCGGCCCAGACACAAGTATCGGTGTCATGGCAAATATGATCGCCGTTGATTCTTCAGGAACGATATACTCACCTGACAGTACCAACAGTCGCATTCTCGTCGGGGACGGCAACGGCAGCTGGACAACGATTGGCTCCAACGGCTCGGGACTCGGCCAGTTTACGACTCCGCGCGGCATTGCAGTGGACAGCGCCGGTCAACTCTACGTCGCCGACAGCGGCAACAATCGCATCCAGGTCCGCGACACTTCCGAACAATGGACTTCCTACGGCTCGTACGGCACGAGTGTCGGCCAGTTTAAATTTCCATGCGGCATCACCGTGGACGGCTCCGGCAACATCTACGTGGCCGACCACAACAACAATCC
>Ga0183096_1002255_pt1 | contig 13624 bp, 14 predicted proteins | sample Biomet5_FD_127791 | JGI IMG/M metagenome (GOLD analysis project Ga0183096, IMG submission 127791) | Microbial communities from bioreactor (seeded with sewage sludge) at LBNL, California, USA - Biofuel metagenome 5 (version 2) (version 3) | ecosystem: Engineered > Bioreactor > Anaerobic >... | reverse complement strand
GCTGACTTTACAAAACAGCGATATCTTCCGTTTGAGATCGTCTGTTATTTCCAACCAGGAGCCGGCATACGAGATGTCCGGCTCAATACCGATGGTGCGAAGCTCTTTGACGCTGTGCTGCGTCGGTTTGGTTTTCAGCTCGCCCACCTTGCGTAAATATGGAAGGAGGGTGACATGGATATACATGCAGTTCTCCTCGCCTACCTCCCATTTGATCTGGCGGATGGTTTCGAGGAATGGCTGGGACTCGATATCGCCGACAGTACCGCCTATTTCGGTGATGACGATATCCGGCTTGTTCTTGCTGGCGACGCTGTAGATCCGGCTTTTGATTTCGTCGGTGATGTGCGGGATAACCTGAACTGTACCGCCCAGATAGTCGCCTCGACGTTCCTTGGAAATCACCTTCCAATAGACCTTGCCGGTGGTGACGTTTGAGTCCGCAAAGGAATTTTCATCTGTAAAACGCTCGTAATGTCCGATATCGAGATCGGTTTCGGCCCCATCGTCGGTTACAAAGACTTCGCCGTGTTGGAACGGACTCATCGTGCCTGGGTCTACGTTGATGTAAGGGTCGCACTTTTGCAGCGAGACTTTGAGCCCGCGGCTTTTCAGCAGCAATCCTAAAGACGCGGCGGTGATGCCTTTACCCAGTGACGATACGACCCCGCCGGTGACGAATATAAATTTGGTGGTCATTTACCCCTCCGAGAACAATATAAAATATTATAGATATTCCATTACAACAACACGCGTGCGCTTTTTCAACGACGCTTTATCGATATTCAAATAGCACTGGCCGTGATGGGATACGTCGTATTCACGCCCGACCGCTTCCAGAAACTCGTGCAGCGGCGCGATATCCAGCCGACTGTCCGGCGTTTTGAAATGCATGGGGATAATAATGTTTGGCTCAATACGCTCGCAGATGCTGAGAGCTTCGTGCGCATCGATTGTTAAGTTGCCCCCAACCGGTATCATAAGAATATCGGCACCGCAGATCTTGCCTAATAGGTCTTCATCAGGGAAGCAGCCGATATCCCCCATATGACAGACTCGAATACCCCGAACAGAAAACTGATAAACGATGTTCTTGCCGCGGTGTGCGCCCTGGCTGTGATCGTGCCAGGTTTCATAGCCTTCTATTGTCAGTTCGCCAAAGGTATGTATACCCGGAGTATTCACAAGCGTATAGTTGCCCTTCACATGAGACAGATCGTTATGGTCGTAGTGACTGTGGCTGACCGTTACAACATCAACTTCATCATCCTGCGGCTCATAGCCGGCTTCTGCGCTGTACGGATCCAGCAGTATTCTAAGACCGCTTTTCAGCGTGATCTTGAAACAAGAATGTCCGCGCCATTCAATAACCATTTTTTCACCTCTGCTTTGTATAATCTTTAATTTATGCAGCCTTCCATACTTTTAAACGAAAGATCCAGCCTGTTGACAGTGCTGAGGCTTCCAACGCTGAGTTCGTATTCAAGGCTTAAATGCCCGCTTTGTTCAAACATCTGGCTTTCCACGCGAATGGCATATATGCTCATGCGCATGAGGCCTTCCGTCGTCATCACAGTGCTTTCATAAACACTGTGCGGGGCGAATATCATGTGCATATCGTTTGAGCCGCTTCGCAGCAGCGTGACGCTGTCGTCCTTCAGTATCAGGCGGGTTGTGGAACCTTCTTCGCCGGTGAGCTCGCTTTCGTCGTACTCCAACAAATATCCGTCCGCTGTTTTTGTCAGGCGGCCTTCGGTCATAAACTCGACATGATCGTCATGCCCGTCTTCCAACTGAGTCCCTTTAATTGTAAGCATAACACGTGACATTACGAAAAGCCCCCTTTCTTCTACGCACAGTTATTGTGTATTATAGCACAAACATCACGGCAAGTTAAATAGCTAATTGGCACAATATATTTATTAAAACACGATCACATTGATTTTTATTAGCTCTGTAGCCGTAAAGCGGAAAGGCGCGGGAGGAACGAAAATGGATTTATCGTATAGTTATTCAAATATGTGTCCATAATAACCCTGTATATGCATATGCCATTAATTTATATACAGGATGAAAGATGATTAACAAAATGTTTTTTAAATGGAAACGGGCAGTTACAGCTCTTCTGATGGCTGCGCTGCTGATAATGAGCGCCTGCGCCAATACACCGTTTCGGCTTCATGTAGTGGCGAATTCGGACAGCGACGAAGACCAGACGGTCAAAATGGTGGTGCGTGATGCGGTGCTGGAAGTAACAAAAGACGGCATTTTGGATTGTAAAAACGCCACGGAGGCCGAAGAATATATCGACGATAACCTCGAGATAATAGTAGCGACGGCCAATGACACGCTTGAGAAAAACGGATTTGATTATAAGGCGACAGCCACCGTTGGCAAATATCATTTTCCGGACAGGGAGTATCAGGGAGTCCTCTATCCTGAGGGCGATTATGAGGCGCTCCGCGTGGTGCTGGGAGATGGCAAAGGCCAGAACTGGTGGTGCGTGATGTTCCCGCCGCTATGTCTTTCTGAGATTGAGGCGGACGGGGAAGAAACGCAATATACGTCGTTCATTGCGGAGTTTTTTGACGATCTGTTTTAAATAACCGTGCCCCGCCGTTTGAATGAACGTAAACAAATGGAGGGGACATCGATGGGAAAAAGGCTTAAAATACCGCTTGCGATATTGCTTATATTGTTTGCGGTTTTGTTTTATGGCTGTGAGGCAATACCGGCCGTATCCTATAAACTGGGCTCGAGCGGAGAGGCGGTGAGAGAAATTCAACAGCGTCTTAAAGACTGGGGATATTACAATGGCGTAGTGGATGGAAAATACGGCGAAGCTACAAGAGCTGCGGTGATCTGGTTTCAGAAAAAGCATGGGATTACGGCGGACGGTATTGTGGGTGCGCAGACTGCAGAGAAGCTGGGAGTCGCGGCGCCGACGGGCGGAAGTCCATCGTCTTCCGGCAACAGCAACGACGTCTATTTATTAGCCAGGCTGGTTTACGGGGAAGCGCGAGGCGAACCGTATAAAGGCATGGTGGCGGTGGCCGCCGTGGTTCTGAATCGTGTTGAAAGCTCGAAGTTTCCGGGCAGTATTGCCAAGGTGATCTACCAGAGCGGCGCGTTTTCGGTCGTCAACGACGGGCAGATAAATCTGGCGCCCAATCAGCAGTCGCTGGACGCCGCGCGGGACGCGATGAATGGCTGGGACCCATCCGGTGGGGCGCTGTTCTATTACGCGCCCAGCAAGACAAGTAATCAATGGATACGGTCGCGCGAGGTGATCTGCACCATCGCCAACCATGTGTTTTGCAAATAAGGAGGAAAAACGATGTTCCGAAAAAAGTGGGTGCGTATTACCGTGATTTGCCTGGCTTGCGCAGTGGTTGTCGGGCTATCTGTCTATACGATCATTCTGCACGATCAAAACCGGAATTTGAAAAACCAAATGACGGCGGTTTATCAGAAGTCGTTTGACGAGCTGATGACGGATATGAACAGCCTGCAGACCAAGCTGTATAAGCTGGAAGCAGCTTCCGGGCTGAACCAGTATTCGATGCTGCTGACTGATGTGTGGCGTCAGACGGGCGATACCGAGAGCTCCATCGCCGCGCTGCCGGTATCGTACGCCGGAACGTCCACACTGACGCAGTTTGTGAACCGGACGGGTGACTACTGCCGGACGCTGCTGCGTAAGCTTTCGCTGGGGCAGAAGATTTCGGAAGAGGAATATGTGCAGGTGAAAGAACTGGCGGCATCGTGCGGGAAGGTGGCGAACAGCCTGCAGGATCTTTATACAAAGGGCTACCCTGGCGATACCGGCTTTACACAGGATGTGTATACGCCGGAGGACAAAACAGCGGGAAACCTCGACTTTTCCAACCAGGATTTTCCGCGGCTGCAGTATGACGGGCCTTTCTCTGAAAGCACCGAGAATAAAAAGCCTGAAGGCCTTGGTGAAGGCCAGGTGACAGACGCCGCCGCGGCAGCCGTCGCCGCCAAGTTTTTGGGCCTGGATATGGCGGCGCTGACACATGACGGGGAGACCAACGGGAGGATAACGAGCTATAGTTTCTCGGGCGAAATGGAAGGACGCAATTTTGTAATCAGCGTCAGCAAACAGGGGGGGCAGATTCTTTGGTACAGATGGGACAACGGCGGCGGGATATCCGCGGTGCCCACCGACCAGCGGTATCAGGCGCTGACCAAAGTGGCACAGAAGTATCTTCTGGATAAGGGTTACGGTACCAGCGCGGCCAGCTATGCTCAGTTCTACAATGGAATGGCGGTGATCAATTTAGCGCCGGTGGAAAATGACGTGATACTCTATCCCGATCTTATCAAAGTATGGGTGGATATATCCAGCGGACGGGTTGTGGGACTCGATACGAACAACTATCTGATGTCGCACAAAAAGCGGGACTTAAAGCAACCGGCGCTGGATAAAGATGCGGCCAAGGAAAAGGTGACGAAGGGCCTGATGGTGAGCAGTACGCGGCTGGCGTTGATTCCGCTGGAGACAAATGAGGAAAAGCTGTGCTGGGAATTTACCGGAAGGATTGAAGACCGGGACTATATCATCTATATCAACGCGCAGTCGGGGCTGGAGGAAGATATACTGATGATCCAGCATACCAACGACGGGGAACTGGTGATGTGAGATAAACATTCAATAAGTTTGGAACGACAATATGAGAATATAAAAATACATTTGTCATACTGGACATCGAGGCCCCTCTGCTGTTGAAGGGAATTCCTCGCAAGCTCGAAATGACAATATGCGGTTGATCGGCGGCCATCCTTATCCGATAAAGCCAAATCGATGATGCCGTGGACCCTGCGAAAGCGGGTTTTTTGTTTTGATGGCAACTATGTGTTTACGGAGTTAAGAACTTTATGTATCATGGATATATCATTTCGCAAAGCGTTATTGAAGGTGATATTTGATGGATATTTTTCATGTTGATGTATTCAGCTCTCAAGCTCTGTCGGGTAACGGGTTAACCGTGATATTGAATAACGAAGAGTTGGATGTACCGTTTATGCTGAGGGTTGCAAAAGAATTCAAACAGTTTGAAACTATCTTCATATATCAGACGGGGGATAAACGTTTTCGTGGAAGGATTTTTACAGTTGAAGAAGAATTGGATTTTGCAGGGCACCCGGTGATTGGAGCCGCGTCAATTATCCACGAAAAGCTCTATTCTGCTGATAAAAGCGTTTCATTAGTTTTTAAACTGAACAATAAAAGTTTACAAGTAGAATCGGTTAAACGGGATGGTTATTATCAGGCGATAATGAATCAAGGAGTACCGGAATTTCTAGGGATCGTTAAGGGAGAATTGATACAGAAATATTTATGTGCATTGAATCTAAATGAAAAAAATCTATATCCATCCCTGCCTATGGAAGTGATATCGACAGGCCTAGCATACCTGATCGTACCTCTTGCTTCCGGACTGGATCAAGCAAGAATAAGTACTAGCCAATTTGAGAGACAATTGAGTCAAAGTAAGGCGAAGTTTGTTTATGTGTTTGACATAGACAGAAAGGAAGGCCGGACATGGGACAATCTGGGTACTGTCGAGGATGTTGCCACAGGCAGCGCTGCGGGACCTGTTTACGCTTATCTAAACAAATGGAAAGCTCACGGAATAGCTGAAAGCATTGTAATCAATCAGGGCCGCTATGTGGGAAGACCTAGCAGAATAGAAGTATCTTCCGATCCGTGTACAGGAGAAGTAAAAGTATCAGGAAATGTTAAAATAATCGTCCGGGGGAATTTGCTGCTTTGAAGTTCAAAACATATAACTGAACTGTTATCGGGAGAACCGAACTGGGGCCGGACAGTAACAATATTGAAATATCCGCATAAGTGTACAAGAAAAAAGAGCCATGAGGCTCTTGTAAAGTTTCGTACTATGGAACCAGTATTTCGTTCATGAAGACGACCTGGTCGCCCAGCATGTAAACGGTGAACGGAGCGCCGCCGTTAATGCCTTTGATGTAGTCGCCAAAGCTCTCATCCAGTTCGGGCATCAGGTAACCGTCGTAGTAGACATATGTAAAATCATCGGCATATACGTCTTCCGGCCCGCTGCCGTCGTCGATCAGATAATCTTCGGTGCTTTGGCTCGAGTCTTTATATTTGGGATTGATGATCTTTTTGTCAATAGTCAGCTTAAAACCTTCGCCGGAAGAGGCCATGTTGGTCACGAGAGCCGGAAACGAAGTCAGCGGTTTTCCCGACTTGACAATCTGGTCCAACAGATAGGTCAGATCATCGATGGCGCTGACGGTCGAGTCGTTCTGAAGAGCTTTGTTTTCTTTCTCCAGGTCATCGATTTTGTCCTGAAGCTGTTCCACCTTTCCAGTAAGAGAATCAACCTGAGCCTGAAGCGCCGCTTTCTCGTCTTCGGTTGGCGAAGACGTTGGCGACGCACCTGGTGCAGGCGTACAGGCTGTCAGCAGCAAAAGCACTGCCAACAGAGAGACGACCAAATTGATAGTTCGCATGATACCCCCCACGCCCATGCGGCGTTGTTATTCCACCACCTGCCGCTGGGCAATCATGTCCTTGGTTTTCATCAGCCTTATGAGGCTGCCGCGCTCGTTTTCATCCAGCTTCATGCGGATGTATTTGATGGTCTCCTCAAGCTGCGGGATCATCACATATTCGAGCGCGTTCACGCGGCGGCGCGTCTTTTCTATCTCGTCCGCCAGCATGTTACACGTTTTCTCTAACTCTGCCAATTCTACCATCTGCGGCAGCACCCCTGCAAGCCGTGTGACGGCGCTGTCCAGTTCGGCAGACGTTAAAAGCAGGCCATAGGGAAAGAAAGCTTGCTCGTGCTTCTTTTCCTGATAACTGATCTTCGGGACATCCACGCTCATGATATTGGCGTGGGAAACCTTCAGCTCCACTTCGCGGACCGGGAACAGCAACGCCTCGTCCATCGCCTCGCGCGTCATCGCGATACGGGCGAGTACGAAGCCGGCCAAGGCTTCTCCCAGCGCCGCTTCCACCTCCAGCCTGAGCTCGCGGTTGCGCCGGATGAGCAGCATAAACTGGCGAACCATCTCGTCGCGCTTGTCTTTTAACAGCTTGTGGCCCCGCGACGCTGTCACTAGACGTTTCTTTAGTCTGGTCAGTTCCATGCGTGTGGGGTTGACCCTCAGGATCGCCATTGTCTACTCCTCGTCCGCCGGCAGATATTTGTCGATATAAGCATCCTTGATACGCTTGAGCTCTGTTCTGGGCAGAATTTTCAGCAGCTTCCAGCCAAGGTTCAGCGTCTCTTCAATGGTGCGGTTGGTTTCGTAGCCCTGGGAGACGTATTCCTTCTCGAACGCGTCCGCGAACTTCGCGTAGAGCTTATCCACGTCGGACAATGCCGCTTCGCCGAGGATAACGGACAGCTCTTTGGCGTCTTTGCCACGGGCATAGGCCGCGAACAGCTGGTTCATCGTGTTCGCGTGGTCCTCGCGCGTTTTGCCAGCGCCGATCCCCTTGTCTTTCAGGCGGGACAGCGACGGCAGCACGTCGATAGGCGGCGTTAAGCCTTTACGCAGCAACTCACGCGAGAGGATGATCTGACCTTCTGTGATATATCCGGTGAGATCAGGAATCGGATGGGTTTTGTCGTCCTCCGGCATTGATAGGATCGGGATCTGCGTGACGGAGCCTTTGCGGCCCTTGATGCGGCCGGCGCGCTCGTACATGGTCGCGAGGTCTGTATAGAGGTAACCCGGATAACCGCGGCGGCCCGGAACCTCTTTGCGCGCCGCGGACACTTCGCGCAGCGCCTCGGCGTAATTCGTAATATCCGTAATGATCACCAGCACGTGCAGATCTTTTTCGTAAGCCAGGTATTCAGCCGCCGTCAGCGCCATGCGCGGCGTGGCGATACGCTCGATAGCCGGGTCGTCCGCCAGGTTGATGAACAGCACCGTACGGTCGATAGCGCCTGTCTTTTTAAAGTCGCTGATGAAGAAGTCGGCTTCCTCGAACGTGATGCCCACCGCGGCGAACACCACCGCGAAGTTGGCTTCGCCACCCAACACCTTAGCTTGCCGGGCGATCTGAGCCGCGAGTTGGGCGTGTGGAAGGCCGGAACCGGAAAACACCGGCAGTTTTTGCCCACGAACCAAAGTGTTCAGGCCGTCGATGGCGGAGATGCCCGTTTGGATAAACTCCTCCGGGTAGTCGCGCGCGGCCGGGTTAATGGGTGATCCGTTAATGTCCAGCCTTTTTTCGGGAATGATGGCGGGACCGCCGTCGATCGGTTCGCCAAGGCCGTCAAACACGCGGCCGAGCATATCGTATGACACTGCAAGCTCGATGCTGCGGCCCAAAAAGCGCGCCTTGGACGTGGCAATTTTAAGCCCCTGAGAGCTTTCAAACAGCTGTACAAGCGCTTTGTCGCCATTGATTTCGAGCACCTTGCCGCGGCGGGTTTCGCCGTTTTCCTGAACGATCTCGACCAGCTCGTCGTATTTGACGCCGCTGACGCCTTCCACCAGCATCAGAGGGCCCACGACCTCTTTGATCGTGCGGTATTCTTTAAGCAATGCTCATCTCCCCTTCCTCGTAAAGCGCGCCCATCTGTGTTTCCAGATGTTCGCTGATCTCGGCGAAGCGTCCTTCAACCTCGTTCTCCGGGACATTGCGCATCCGCGCAATCTCTTCGCGAACCGGCATATCCATGAGCTTGGAGAACAGCGCGCCGGCAGCCAGCGCTTTTTCGCCCAACTCGCCCCATCTTAAGATCATGCGGAGCATGCCGAACTGCTTGGGCAGCGATGTGTAGGTATCGATCTCGTGGAACGCGTCCTGATGCAGATAGTCCTCGCGGACGCTGCGGGCGGTTTCCAGCTTGAGCCTGTCGGAAAGCGATAGGGCGTCGACGCCGACGAGGCGGACAATTTCGTCCAGCTCGGCTTCCGTTTGCAGAAGCTGCATCGTGCGGTTACGCAGATCCTCCCATTCCGGCGAGATGTTGCTGTCAAACCAGCCGGCAAGACGGTCGGAATACAGCGAGTAACTTGTCAGCCAGTCGATAGCCGGGAAGTGGCGCTTGTACGCCAGCGATGCCGACAGGCCCCAGAACACCTTGACGATGCGCAATGTGGCCTGCGAAACCGGCTCTGAAATATCGCCGCCCGGCGGTGAGACCGCGCCGATGGCGGTGACCGCGCCGAGTCGTGCGTCTTTCCCCAGCGTCTTCACGACGCCCGCGCGCTCGTAGAACTGTGCAAGACGTGAGGACAGATAAGCCGGGTAGCCTTCGTCGCCAGGCATCTCCTCAAGACGTCCGGACATCTCGCGCAGAGCTTCGGCCCAGCGGGAGGTGGAATCCGCCATGATGGCAACTTTATATCCCATGTCGCGGAAATATTCCGCGATCGTAATGCCTGTGTATATCGATGCTTCTCTGGCGGCCACCGGCATGTCGGACGTGTTCGCAATGAGCACGGTGCGCTTCATGAGAGGCTCACCGCTGCGCGGGTCTTTGAGCGCCGGAAACTCCATCAGCACATCCGTCATCTCGTTGCCGCGCTCGCCGCAGCCTACGTATACGATGATGTCCGCATCCGCCCACTTGGCGAGCTGGTGCTGTACCACCGTTTTACCGCTGCCGAACGGCCCCGGCACTGCGGCGACACCGCCTTTCGCAACGGGGAATAACGTATCAATGATGCGTTGGCCTGTGACCATTGGCTCGGACGGGGGCAGCTTTTCCGCAAAGGGACGACCGCGCCGAACCGGCCAGCGCTGCAGCATGGCAACGTCTTTCACATCGTCGGCACCTGTTTTGATCTTGGCGATGGGTTCTGTGATAGTGGCTTCACCGTCTGCCAGCCATTCGATTTGTCCTGAAACGCCGTTTGGCGTCATGATATAGTGCTTGACCAGCGCGGTTTCCTGCACATAGCCCAAAAAATCGCCCGGTTGGACGGAATTCCCCACTTTCGCGATGGGATTAAACCGCCACTTTTTATCCATATCCAGCGCGCTGACAGAAACGCCGCGGCTGATGCGGTCCCCAACTTTATCGCGGATCTTGTCCAACGGGCGCTGGATACCATCGAATATAGATTCGATGAGGCCGGGAGCCAAATCCACCGAGAGCGGACTGCCTGTGGAATAAACGGGTTCGCCGGGGCCGAGGCCGCTGGTCTCCTCATACACCTGAATGGAGGCCATGTCGCCGCGAAGCTCGATGATCTCGCCGATAAGCTTTTGGTTGCTGACCCGAACCACGTCGTACATCTCGCACTGGCCCATACCACTGGCCACGATGAGCGGGCCGGAAACCTTAACTATTCTGCCTTCCATGTCGTCTCCTCCTTGGCTGAAAATCTTCGCTTTTCAGCCAGTATTTCGGCTTTGTGCGGCTTCGCCTCGCTCCTCACGCCAAAAGGCGCTCGAAACCTCGCAAAGCCGCAGGGTGTGGGTTGCACGGGCCTGGGGTCTCCGAAAAGCTGAAAGCTTTTTGGGGTGAAGCAAAGCCCGACTTGCCCAATAATTTTCATATTTTTATGGAGGCTCTGCCTCCAAACCTCCGCTCAAGGAATCCATCCCTTGAGAATCCTATTTGGGAAATGCCTGCGGCATTTCCCTTATCTTTTATTTCTTTTCTTCAAGAAAAGAAATAGGGGTGCGGGGGCAAAGCCCCTTTGGTTTTATCAGGCCTTACCCCTCATTCGTCCTGGAACAGAATATCCGCGCCAATGGCCTTCTCCACGTTGGCACGGATATTCTTCATGCCTACGCCTGTGGCGCCGCGGTTGCCGGGGATCGGAATGATGGCCGGAAACGGCGACGTTTTGTAACGGTCGATCATTTCGGCAGCGGCCTCGGAGGCCTGCTCCGTCACGAAGATGATCGCATAGCCCGAGGTGGCCAGATGGTGTATCGTTTTTGAAACGTCGTCCCCGCTGGCGGGGTAGACATCGATACCCAGCGCTTTGAAACCGAGTATGCTGTCCGAATCTCCTACAACGCCGATCTTGTTCATTGTTTTCCCTCGCTAATACAGCTCTTTGAGCCGGCGCGCCGCTACGTCCATATCGACGCCGCCCAATTTGGCTGTCATCACCAGCCGCACAGCCGCCGCTTCGCGCTGTTTGGCGATATAGTATCCCATGAGCGGGCCGATGCCGAACATGTCGTGACGCTGCTCGCGAAGCATCGAGAGCAGGTAATCGTCCCGCGATTTTTCCATCATATAAAGGCTGCCCGTTTTGGCGTAGTCCTCAAAAGCGGCGGAGAGCACGTTGGAATAGTCGCCCCGGGCCAACGCGCCCGGCAAACTTTCGTTTGGCAGGTCGAACGCGTCTGACAACGTGCGTTTATCGATTTTTCCACCGTGCACATAGACGCGCTCAAAGCTCTCTTTTGAGAGGCCCGCCGCGCGGATGCGCAGCAGCGCAATTATGTTGCTGATATCGAAGAACGCCGTGAAGTATTGAGTCACCAAAGGGTTATTGTATTGACCGATTAGGGCTTCGATCTCCTTAGCATATGCGCGGTCCATCGCGACGCCGATGATGGACGCGTCAGCCGCGACGGTGAACTGGCGGTCAATGTACATGAGCGCTTCCTTCATCGTGGCAGGTAAGTCGTAGTAGTTATTTTCGCTGATCGCGCGGCGCAGCGTGTCCACCGGAATGTTGCCCGGGTTCATCGCGAAGCTGTCCAGCGGCTTGTCTTGCATCAGCAGCTTGATAAGCACCTTCAGATTGAAGTAGTCTCGCTCTGCGCGCATGATGCGGGTGAAAACGTCGCTGGGCGACAGCGTCTCGAGCAGCGCGTCCGTCTCATCGAGCTCTTTTTGGATCAGCGCCTCGAAGGAACCGCTGCCGGCGGCGCCCGCGGATTGGCCATAACCGAACTCGGCGAGCTGGCGCATAGCGGCCTCGTAGTCCTTCGCCTCGATGAGGCGGTTCAGCTTTTCTTTTGTAATCAGCTTTGACTCGATCGCCTTGACCCTTGCGGAGGCGAAAGGATAGCTGCTATTAGTTTCAGACATGATTTATCCCATTACGTATTATTTGAACAAGGCCGCGGCCACCTGCGTTTCGGCCTGCTGCCAAGCTTCGCTCAAGAGCGCCTCCAGCGAGACGTCGATCTCCATGCCGCCGTTTAAATAAACGAAGCCTCCGTCAATATTCCGACGCTCCGGCAATAGCGTCACTTCCCCACGACCGACCGTTTTCTTCAGCGCCGTATTGACATCCGCCAAAAAAGCCGCATCCAAGCGAGAATCGTTTGGCGCGATGGCAATAGCGCCTGTTCCGGAGGTCGCGCACTCTATGAGGCGACGCTTCATCAGCGCGATGTAAGACGCGTCGTCGAGTGAGCGCATCCTCTCCAGCGCAAGACCACGGGCTTTTTGCATCATTTCCTGTTTGGCGGCCAGTATCTGCTTTCGGTACTCGAGGTCATAAACAGCGGTCAGACGTTTTTGATTTTCTGTGATGGATTCGCTGGCCCGCTGCTCGATCTCCGCCTTACGGCGTTCAATATCACGCAGCGCTTTATCGCGAATCGCCTGCTTCTTGGCCTCCACATCTGCCCACGTCGTTTCCGCGTCGTGCTGAGCGTCACTCAGGATCTTTTCGATAAGTTTTTCGGCTCCCGCCATGAAATCAGCCCCTTTAAGCGGCTTTGCCGAGCAGCACGATCAGCATGGACACCAACAGCGCGAACACGGCGTAGGTTTCCACCATGATGGCCATCGTGATGGCTTTGCCCTGTTCCTCGGGACGTTTGCCGAGCAGCGCGATACCCGCGACGGCTGTTTTGCCCTGGGCAATAGCTGACGATAAACCGACGATGCCGACCGGAATAGACGCGAAGAAGTATATCCAGCCCTGCGCCGCGGAGATTGCCGAACCGCCGACGATACCGTTGTTGAGCAGTATCAGAAATGAAACCAGCAGTCCGTAGATACCCTGCGTACCCGGCAGCAACTGAAGCACCAGCGCCTGGCCGAACTTGTCCGGATCTTCCGCGACAAGCCCTGCCGCGGCCTGGCCGGTGAGGCTGATGCCCTTGGCTGAGCCGATGCCCGCGAGGCCGACTGCTAAAGCAGCACCGAGTGTCGATATGATTGTGCCGAAATATTGACCAAAAAATTCAGACATATTATCCTCCTGTACCGGCTGCGCAGCCGGTGGTTTACTGTTTAATGACCGCAGAATGCGGCAGCCGTATATTCTCAGGTCTCAAGACGGTGGTTCTTAACGGAAAACCGCAGCGGTGAAAACGCGTGCCCGTCGCCCTCGTAGAACTTGTTAAAGAACTCGATGTATTGAAGACGCGCCGTGTGAACGAACGCGCCGAGAGCGTTGATCGCGATATTGAACACATGGCCTACGGTCAGCACGACAAGACCAAATATATAGCCAACTACGTTGCCCATCAAAAGGCCGGCGATGGTGTTGAACACCATTGCGATGACGGTGGTAGCAAGCCCCATGCCGAATATACGCGCATAGGACAGGATATCGCTGACGTAGCTGGTGACGCCGTACAGGCTGGCGAGCCCCCCCATCGCTTTGCGGATGACGCCTTTTTTACTGCGGCCCTGAGTACAGAGCAGGATCACCA